>Ga0194045_1000825_pt1 | contig 10285 bp, 14 predicted proteins | sample JunL6211m_MetaG_FD_161686 | JGI IMG/M metagenome (GOLD analysis project Ga0194045, IMG submission 161686) | Anoxic zone freshwater microbial communities from boreal shield lake in IISD Experimental Lakes Area, Ontario, Canada - Jun2016-L626-11m | ecosystem: Environmental > Aquatic > Freshwater >...
GTAGTGAGGGATCTCAACCCCGGCCTTGCGAGCGGCAAGGATGCAATTGTCCTTGGGATCAGCATCGACTTCGATGTCGTTAACGATAACCTTTGCCACTTGTGTCGGTTCCGGATTGATGAAATGGATCGGATTGTTGATTAATGAGCTCCGGCCAACGCTGGGCTTTCGCTGCGTCGTCCGCTTTTGATGTACTCTTCGAATTCGGGTCGGAATTTATGGATCGCGTTCTTGATCGGCCAGGCAGCGCCGTCGGCCAAACCGCAAATCGTAGTTCCAGGGATCGTACCCATCGATCCCGAGATCTCAAGCAACAAATCAATGTCGCTGAGTTTGCCTCGACCATCGCGAATACGTTCCAAAATTTTCGTTGACCACGCAGTCCCCTCGCGGCACGGCGTACACTGTCCGCACGACTCATGTGCAAAGAAACGGCATGCGTTGTACAGCACATCGACCATGCTGGTATGATCGTCAATGACGACCACAGCGGCTGTACCAAGTCCCAAGCAACCGACGCGACCTGGACCCGCAAAATCCAAAGGCGTATCGAGTTCTTTCTCGCTCATGAAACCCATGCTGATACCGCCAGGCACGACGGCTTTGGCTTTTCGGCCTTTCCACACGCCACCGGCATGCTTGTCGATTATGTCGCGAGCCGAAATACCCATGGGCAGCTCCACGAGACCGGGCTTGTTGACGTGTCCACTAATGCAATAGAGCTTTGGCCCGTATGAACCCGCGTCGCGAGGGTTGTTGGGATCCTTGGGCACTCCCATGCTCATGAACCATTCGGCTCCATGGTTGATGATGTGCGGAATGCATGCCATCGTCTCAACGTTGTTCACAACCGTCGGACGGCGAAACGCGCCTTCGATGGCGGGAAATGGCGGCTTGATTCGAGGCCAAGCCCGCTTGCCCTCAAGGCTTTCGATCAGTCCGGTCTCTTCGCCGCAAATGTAAGCGCAAGCACCCCGATGCAAGTGCACGTCCAAGTCGTAGCCGGAACCGAGAATGTTCTTGCCGAGCAGATTGTTATCATACATTTCATCGATCGCGTCTTTGAGCACGCGATAGCACCGGCCGTACTCGTAGCGAAGATAGAAGTAGGCGGTTGTGGTCCGAGTTGCGAAACTGCTGATCACAATGCCTTCGAGGACTTGGTGCGGATCTTGTTCGATCAAAACACGATTGTTGAACGTGCCTGGCTCGCTTTCGTCTCCGTTGATGCAAAGATAGATTGGGCCGGAGACGTCCTTGGGCAAGAATGTCCACTTGAGTCCGGTTGGAAAGCCAGCACCGCCTCGCCCGCGAAGCCCTGATGCCTTGACCACATCGATGACTTCCGTGTTCTTCATCGCAAGGGCTTTTGCAAGCGCTTGGTACCCACCGTCGGCTTTGTAGTTTTCTAGCTTGTGGCTGTTCGGTTTACCTAGACGAGCCAGCAAAACGGGCTTGAAATCTTCGTTGCTCATGCTCCACCTCGTACTTGTTTTTCGACATCATCCGCAGTCACACACAACGTCAGTTCGTCATCGACCAGCATGCACGGCGCACCATCGCAAGCGCCCAAGCACTCCGCCAGTTCCAGGGTCACCTCGCCATCGGCGGTCGTTTGCCCAGGCTGAATATTCCATCGTGAACACAGCTCCGCGAGCAACTCGTCGCCACCTCGAAGCATGCAAGGCAACGAGCGGCAAATCCAAACCCGTTTCTTGCCGAGGGGATCTTCTTCGGTTCGAAAGAAGCCGTAGAAAGACAGTGTGTCGTTGATTTGAGCAGGGGAAAGTTCAAGAATGTCCGCAATCTCGGAAATGGCTTTGCGACTTACACAGCCCTTTTCTTCTTGAACGACGTGCAACGCTGGCAGCGTAACCGCTTGCTTACTTGGATAGCGACCGAGGTGCTCCTCGATTACCTTTTTGGCATTGGAACTCAATTCGCTCATCGATCCAACTCCGCTGCAATAATGTTGATACTTCCCAAAACTGCCACCACGTCGCTCAACATGCAGCCTCGCATCATTCTTGAAAACAAGGAGAAGTGAAGCAACGAGGGGGGGCGAGTTCGTGCTCGGTAAGCTCGAAACGACCCGTCGCCGACAATGTAATAGCCGAGTTCGCCGTTGGGTGACTCGGTTGCCGCATAAACCGATTCTTTGGGAGCTTGCATCTGACGGTTGGGCATGACGCTCTCGAAGTGATGAATGAGGCCTTCGATACTTCGATAGACTTCGCGTTTATCGGGCATGCTCTCTTTGCCAGTGCCGGCGGCAAAAATCGGGCCTGCTGGAATGTTCTCAATGGCTTGTTCGATGATTTTGATGCTTTCAAGCATTTCCATCATTCGAACTTGGAAGCGAGCGTAACAATCACCACCTTGACTCGCGCACACATCGAAATCGAAGTCTTCATAGGCGAGATACGGTTCATCGCGACGAAGATCGCGAACCACACCGCTTGCACGGGCGACGGGCCCTGTTGCACCCCCGGCAATCGCTTCTTCACGGCTGAGAACACCCACATCCCGCGTACGCTCAACGAAGATCCGGTTCTTCATGACAAGACCGCTGAAGTCGCGATAGACCTTGGGGAAATTTCGAACGAAATCGCGGACCATCTGGACCCAATCGTCCGTCACGTCGTAGAGCAAGCCACCAACGCGAGTGTACGAAGTGTGAAATCGTTGCCCCGAAGCTCGCTCGCAAATTTCGTAAATGGTCTCGCGCTCGTTGAAGGCATACATGAACGCAGTTGCACCACCAAGGTCAAGCACACAAGTGCCCAAGCAAAGAAGGTGGTCATGGATCCGCATGAGCTCAGCAAAGATGGTGCGTATGTATTTGCAACGCGGCGTTAGATCGATGCCGAGTAGTTTCTCCACCGCATGGTGCCATGCGATTTCGTTGGCCATCGGCGAGATGTAGTTCATTCGGTCGACGATGGTAACGTACTGATTGAAATCGAGCACTTCACCCAGCTTCTCGAACCCGCTGTGCAAGAAACCGATGTCGGGCTCTGCATCGATGACCATCTCGCCGTCTAACTGCAAAACCAAACGCAATGTCGTATGGGTTGCAGGGTGCTGTGGTCCAAAGTTGAGCGTCCAAAGACCTTCGCGTTGATTCGCGTTGAGATCTGGGCTTTCGAGCAGTTCTAATGGCATGCTAACAGACTCCGCTCAGCTTTCCGCTCGTGTGATGACTGGGAAATTATGACGCTCGCCCCGCCCCTTGACGGGATAGTCTTTTCGCATCGGAAAGGACTGAAATTCTTGAGGTAACAGCAATCTTTTGAAGTTTGGGTGACCCGAAAAAAGGATTCCGTACATGTCGTAAACTTCGCGTTCAAGCCAATCGGCCCCAGACCAGACCGAGGTTGCAGACGGAATCGTTAGGTCCGGCTCGTTCAAATAAGTCTTAGCGATCATACGCAGCCCGGTGTCGACGTTGAGTAAACAGTAAACGATTTCAAATCGATCTGTTGCATTGCTATACTCAAGCAAATCCACGGCGGTCAGGTCGGAGAGTTGCTCGAAACCAGCAGATTTGAACGCATTCAAACACTTCAGCAGTTCGGTCGCTGGAAACACAACGCGATACTGGTCCCGAAATTCGGACCATTCGAGTGCGACGCCGGCCAACGCATCGGCAAGCTTTAATTTCACTTCATCGATTTCGACGGAACTCGGTTTTGGTGTTTCAATTGTCATGGTTTAGTGCACCGGATCGTATGTTGGATCATCAAGCTTGAACCCATTGCGCTCGCGGATTCGAATCAGTTCGTCCTCATCGAAGCGGGGTGGGCCTTCGGGCAGAATACGGAGCTTGAACTCGCGTGCGTTGATCGTTCCACCTTTTTGAATTTTTTCTTGCAGGTCGATGATGCCACGAATCAATTGCTCGGGTCGCGGTGGGCAGCCAGGAATGTAAACGTCCACCGGCATGAATCGATCGATGCCTTGAACCACCGCGTACGTGTCGAAAACTCCTCCGGAACATGCACACGCACCCATGGAAATACACCACTTTGGCTCGGGCATCTGAAGCCAAATGCGTTGCAAGACCGGCAGCATTTTCATAACCACTCGACCAGCTACAATCATCAAATCGCACTGGCGTGGCGAAAATCGCATCACTTCACTACCAAAACGAGATAAGTCGTGCTTGCTAGCCGCCGTGCTCATGAGCTCAATGCCGCAGCACGCTGTCGCAAAGGGCATTGGCCAAAGACTATTTGCCCGCCCCCACGAAGCAGCCGCGTCGAGAGTGGTCAAAAAAACGTTATCACCAAGCTGCTTGTTTATTTGCGTCGCCAATCGAAGACTCCTTTGCAATACGCAACCATGTAGGCTAAGCCTAAAGTTGCCATCAATACGAGAAGGACAGCCAAAACTGCGGGCCGAAACGCTTGCGGAACTCCATCCGGGGCAAGTAGCGAGACAGCCCACGGATAGACGAACAGCAATTCAATGTCGAAAACCAAAAACAGAATGGCGATCAAGTAAAATTTAATGTCGAACGGCTTGCGAGCATCCCCAACTGGATCCATACCCGATTCGTACGGCATGTCCTTGACGCGGGTCGGACGCCTCGGCGCAACCAAATGCGGCAGAATGATCGAAACTGCTGCGAAGCCAATAACGGCTATTAGATAAATTAATATTGGTAAATAATTTGCCACGGCCGATTCCTGCGGACAAGCGACTTTGTGAAAAGTTTCACAAACTAATCCCTGTATTGTAAGAACCAGCGCCTTTTTGTCATCGGCAGTTTGAAAAGATTTTTCAATTAACGTCGCACAGGTGACTACTCGTTCCCAGGGCTCTGCTCGTTCCTAGGGCTCTGCTCGTTCCCAGGCTCTGCCTGGGAACGCATTGGTGTGGAGGCTCCTGCCTCCCGAGTTCACAAACTATGGATGCATTTCGGCGAGGCGGAGCCTCGCTTGCAATCCGTGCCACAAGTCGAATGTCCGACCGAACTCCCCGCCGGTGGCACTAGCGATACCGCGAGCGATTGATATTGCATCCGTCCCTTGGATTTTGGACACTCCTGGACTTGACATCGGTCGCCGCGAGCACGGACGCTTGCACGCTTTGATCAAGCAAATAGAAGGATCTATTCATCCATGTTCAAGCATCGACTTGTACCAATTCTCATTTCCGCATCGTTCCACTTTTTATTTTTTCAAAGTGCATCGCACGGCGTTGTTGAATCCTCGGGTGACTGCATTGTTATCGAGTTTTCTGCGGAGGGCTGCACGAGGTGTGGCGAGATGCATCGCACCACCGACCAAGCGATCCAAGATGGATGGGTCGTTCGACGATTTGACACCAAGAGGGACGCGCACATGGCTTCGCGTTGGCAGATACAGAGCGTACCAACGACGATTCTGGTTCGGAATGGCCGTGAACTAGATCGAATCTTAGGCCCAATCGAATATCGGGAGATGAAGCAGCGTATGTCGGCCGCTTCGTCCGTAGATAGTATGCGTTCAACAAAAACCGAGAGGCGTTCCAGCCAGGAAAATGTTCAGACGCCCGTTGTTCGAGCTCAATCGCAGCTCGCAATGGTACCAATGTCAGCCGCAGCTTCTTCCTCACCCGCAGCTTCTTTCTTACCCTCACCCTCAGCGTCTCCCTCAGCCGGAAGCGCTCCGTTCGTACCAAACGCAGCGTTCTCTCAACCTTTACGAAGCAAGGATCCGAGAGAATCGACGGTTCGCATTCGCATCCAAGAACCTCAGCAAGAATCCGTAGGTACCGGAACCATCATCGATTCGCACAATGGTCAAGCATTGGTTTTGACCTGTGGACATCTGTTCCGTGAAAGCCAAGGGCAGGCAAAGATAACCGTGGAAACATTTCTCGGCGGCCAAATCAAATCGTACCCCGCCAGCATAGTCGACTTTCAAGCCAAGGATATGGATATTGGACTTGTGGAATTCCGTCCCAACACGGAAGTACCTGTAGCGACATTGATTCCCAAAAATCGAAAGCTGGCTGAGGGGCAAACGGTCTTTAGCTGGGGATGTGATCGAGGTGCATTGCCCTCTCGGTACGACTCGAAAATCACGAAATTAAACCGCTACCTTGGGGCGCCCAACGTAGAAGTCGCTGGCCAGCCTGTCGAGGGTCGGAGCGGAGGCGGGCTGTTTGACGAAAGCGGCGAGTTGATTGGCGTATGCTACGCTGCCGACCCAGAGCTCCAAGAAGGTCTCTATAACGGAGCTGAAGTGGTCTACTATCAACTCGCGAAGCTTGGCTTGCAGCGACTTTTCAACGAACGCTCAGGCGAACAGCCAAACACAAATAACCTAGCCCGCGACATGGCACCCAATCGAACAGCCCCACCCACATCCGAATTGACCGTTTTTTTGATGGGGAGCGATGGAAAACAAGAGCAACTGCACATTACGCAACCGAACCCTCAATTGCTTCAAGCCCTAAGAGATAGTTCGCGACGACAGTAGGTCCTTCCTGCTGGGCTCGCCCAGTGCACAGCTTTTGTTCCAAAATACGGTAGCCGCAAAGCATAACAATCCACAGGACAAGCCTGTGGTATTGCCCGAATCCCGCAGCCTTGTGCTGCGGTTCGTTCAGGTTTTATGGCTACACACCGCAAGGCTGTGGAACAAAACCGAACCGAAGGATTCCAAGGGACACAGATGATGGTAGCGGGGACGCGTTGTCGCCGAACTGGCAGTCGTCTCCCAAAAGGTAACAACGTCTGACGGGCCTGGCCATCGTATGCAATGCTACGATCTCGTAAGGATCAAAAATTTACGTTCGAGATAATCTCGCCATGGTTCACTTCGTCGAAAAAGCCGATAGAAGCAATGGGAATTGCATTTACCATAGAAATTCCGAATCCAAGATGCAACTATCCCTCCGAAAAAAAGCTGTGTCCCTTCGAGTCACCTGTGTCCCTTCGAGTCATTCCTCCTGCTATCACGGATTGATGAAGGGATTTATATGGCAAATTACGTTCGGAAGGACCTCCCATTTGCGAATCACCCAGTCATTCTTCAATGTACTGGTTATACAGACTTTGTCCCCGTTTTCATCTCTCTTACACCAACAAAACTGCTTGGTATAGCAAAGTTTAAAGTCCACATCTTGTACTCCATTGCCGACACCGGTTTCAACGCTGGGATAATTTTCGAAGGAACCTCCAGGACCAGGCGTAACTTCTTCCCAAACATCTGGCCCGTCTTCGACTTTACACCCCATCCCTGCAATAAAGATCGCTTGGGGACACAGCATATTGCCCCGAATTTAGATCAAGGCGAATTTACCCACCACTGGACGGCAACTTCTTGTCCGCACGACCTGTTTGAAACAAAAGTGCTGTGTCCCTATTGGTTTTCCCTATTGGTTTCCTATTGGTTTCCCGGCTATTTTGATTCCCGATCGGGCGCAAATCGCCTCGAATAGTTGTTCTCGTATCCAGTTTTGCGACATGATTTACGTTTTATTCCCTTTCGGGAATAAATGTGTTGTGTTCGGCATGGTTTCATGCTATTTTTCGCTTTGGCAAGTAATTTACTCCCGATCGGGAATCGATGGATAGGGTGCGAAGAATGGAACCAATCGGTAAATTCGTTCAAGAACGCAGAAAGGCGGCGGGGCTAACTCAGCGAGAGCTCGCAGAACTTGCGGGCGTGGGAACCAGATTTATCTCTGATCTGGAACGAGGGAAATCGACAGTTAGGCTTGCTGAGGTTAACTCAGTCCTTGCGGTATATGGGAAGATCCTCGGTATCGTAGCACTACCTCGTGGGGGTGGAGGTTCTGCATGAGTCGTAGGCAAGGACTGGTACGCATCGACTGGAGGGATGCTGGAATCCTGACGGAATCCGAACAAGGATATTCGTTTAGGTACTTCACTGCATGGCTTGCAACCGAAATGGCAACGCCAATCTCATTGACGATGCCATTAAGGGAGGCGGCGTATACATCCAAGGTACTGCATCCGTTTTTCCAAAACCTGTTGCCTGAAGGATGGTTGCTTGAGATTGCGACCAAGAAGCTGAAATTATCCAAGGATGATCCATTTGGATTGTTGCTTGCAACATGTGCAGACTGCATTGGGGCGGTTGAGATCATTGATACGAGTATGGAGGCAGCGCCATGACCAACTGTTTAGTTTGTCTTCAAAACGTAACCGATCCCAATGCATACCATCCAAAGTGTGCGAAGGCATTGTTTGGAAGCAAAACCGTACCAACGCTCGATATTGAGCTTGCAAAGATGCATACCGCTGCTCTTGCCATGGTTGGGAAAATATCCATTTCGGGTATACAGAAAAAGATCTCGCTGAACATTTCAGTGGATCGCAAAACACTTTATGTAGCTGCGGGTAAAAGCCACTACATCCTAAAGCCACCGACAGAAACCTATCCGTCTCTTCCAGAAAACGAGCATGTAACCATGCTTCTTGCAAAATTATCGGGTCTTCGTGTTGAGGAATGTGGTCTGATCCGCATTGACGGTAATAGGCTTGCTTTTATTACGAAGCGTTTTGATCGACGCATCGACGGTTCAAAGGTGCATCAGGAGGACTTTTGCCAGTTAGCTGAAATGTCACCATCGGAAAAATACGATGGATCGGGTGAACGCTGTGCGAAGATCATAAAACAATTTGCGAGCGAACCTGGAATTGAGCTACTACGGCTATTTGAGCAACTAGTTTTCGCTTGGTGGATTGGCAATGGCGACCTCCACTTGAAAAATCTCTCTGTCATGGTTGATCTAGATGGATTGGTTAAGCTTACGCCAGCCTACGACTTGGTTTCAACCGTGTTGGTAATTCCCGACGATCCATTGGCTTTACCAATCTGCGGACGTGATCGGAATTTTCAGCGATCTACTTGGCGAAAATTTGCCACATACTGTGGAATCGGGGACAAGGCGGCACTGCGAGTGCTCGATCGGCAAGTAAAGTGCCTCGCAAAAGCTCAAACACTGATTAAGCAGTGTTATCTACCAAGAGATATGCAGGACCACCTCGTAGCAATCATTGAAGAGCGAAGCACTGTGTTGGAGAGCCAAGTGTAAGCGCATTGCTATGGCATGGACGCTTCTATTACCGTCTCCTCAATCTTTTTGTGGTTCATCCAAGCTCCCAACGTTCTTTACGAATGATATCAGCACTATCTGTGAGTGTTCCAAATCGATGACTCTGCGAATTGAGGCGGGCTTCAGCCTCATCGGCGGATTGCCTTCGTCGCCCATCATCAACGGACACAAGCCGGACGGCCCCTAAGCCAGCCGCCACGATCACGATTTCGTCGCCTTGAATTTCCCGGGCAATGATGTTTTCAAGAACACGGGATTCCAAGGGACACGATTCCAAGGGACACAGATCTATGTAGAGGGGGCGCGTCGTCGCTGCGTTGGTTTCGTCCTCGAATGCTCTCGTTTGTCTAAGCATCGGGAGATTAGCTTGAACCCACAAACGCTCTTTCCTTCCAATGGATCATCCCATTTGTCAGGTGCGCGCAGCACGAACTACGCTCGCCATCGAGCGATCGTTCGAGATCAACGATGGGCGCTCAACGCAGCACACCGGGAAGGTGAGATCAAAGGTGAGATTAAGGGCGAGATAGAGTTGATTCGAACGCTTGAGGGAATCTTGGGGCTGGCTTTGAGCAACGTAGAGGATTTGCAAAAACTGGACCTTGCGGATTTGCAATCGCGAACCAGCAATCTTCAAGACCGGGCTCGCAACCGAGCGTAGTTCCGTCACAACTTTCGAACTAGCAACCCCGTCGATTCGCAGTCTTTCGAAAATCGCTGGCGCGTCGGCTGGCGTCGAGCCTCGTTCGCCTGCAACCGTATTGCGGGCTTGCCCTGAGCTGTTTAAAAACTTGTATTGCAGCAAGTTTCGCTTGCGCAGCTTTTGTTCCAAAATACGGTAGCCTCAAAGCATAACAATCCACAGGACAAGCCTGTGGTATTGCCCGAAAACCGTCTCGGCTACGGCAGCGCGACACTCAGCGTGTTTTGTTGTTTTTTCAGTGCCTTTGCCATCTCTTGGATCGGTTCTTTGCTCAATGCGGACAATGATTGCATTGAGAACGTATTGCTATTGCATTAAAGAACCAACATCGCTTAAGTTCGAACGCGATGTGCGTTGCCTAACCGCGCCTAAACTCAACTCAATTTTTTGCAAGACGCGTCAATTCGCAATTGCGACGATTGCTCATTTTCCAAGGATGGAAAACGGCTATGAAACTATGCCCAAGACAGTCCGATCCCTTTTCGAAAAGACAACTTATCCATG
>Ga0194045_1000827_pt1 | contig 10277 bp, 10 predicted proteins | sample JunL6211m_MetaG_FD_161686 | JGI IMG/M metagenome (GOLD analysis project Ga0194045, IMG submission 161686) | Anoxic zone freshwater microbial communities from boreal shield lake in IISD Experimental Lakes Area, Ontario, Canada - Jun2016-L626-11m | ecosystem: Environmental > Aquatic > Freshwater >...
ATGTTTTCATCGTTTGCCATCTCGTTGAACCGGAGGCAACATGAACGTCTCCAACAAATGGATAACGACGGTCGCCGCCGCAACGCAGCGCACAAGGGAGCAACCAAAAGGGGACGCAGCGTTGCGTGCCCTTATCGCCGGTTTGACCAAAACAATGAGCTGCGTCCACTGCGTCCCCTTACCGCCGGTCCGTCCATGGTATCTCCGGGTTGAAACACGCCTAGGATTGGAGACCCCTATCAAAACTTTCTGGACGCTTGCTTGCTTCGGGAGCCTAGCGTTTGTACTCGATATCATCAATGGTCTCAGGCTTACCGTCTGGACCGTTCGACCTTAGCTTGAATGCTTTTTCGCTTCTGGAATATTCATAGGGATTGCCCCATGGGTCGCTTGGGACAGGCTTGTCAAGCTTCTGAACCCATAGGTTTTTGTCGATCAAGTCGCTTGGTAACTCGTGCAGGCTTTTGAGGCTGCTTGGGATCTCACCGACCTGCAACTGATACTCACGCAAGGACGCATCAAGAATCCCCATCATTACCTTGGCTTGCGTTTTCTTAGCGCCTTCAAGGGCTTTACCCATGTCTTCCACTTGTTGAAACTGACCGGATGTGATCGCAGGAACAATTGGATCAACTGGCGGCGGCATAGGCGATCGCAGCAGCATCGCCCCGGCAACAATCGACCCTGCAATCAAGACCGCACCGGCCCCAATGACTAAAACAAGAGGATTTTTCATTTTTCTTTTCCGATGTATTTACACGTTAATCTCACGCGCAATTTTAGCCCAAGACCACTGCTAACACATCGCTACTTGGTAATTTGTCTCGCTGATTCTGCCTGATTCTCGACCTCCTATACGCTTGTTTGACGCATCCGAAGCGATGATTGACCCAGACGCCGAACGACGCTCTCCAAACGCCACAGCAGGTCAACCGCGAACCTTTTCCACTGGTTTTGCCGTAGTGGGCTGAAGCGAATAGATTGGGAGTATTACTTCATAAAGCCCCTGGATTGGTCGGTAAAGTAGCGGCGTATCCTTCTTGATGACTTCGCGAAGTAATTCCACAAGGTCGGCATTAGGCGGCTCAACAGCGACCGTCCCATTTGGAGCCCATTCTTTAACCAAGTAGCGGTCGCCTCTGTGAAGAATCGTCTGGTTTACCATTTGATTTTTCGAATCGGTTTAGTGAGATTGCATAAAATTCGGAACTACTTTTGAGAGAACAAAATTCCACATCGCAGTCAACACCATTTCATTTCGTCACCGATCGACTTTCCATCGAGCCAATTCCAAGCACTGCTTGCGGACCGTATCGGTCAACATTGGCCACAATTCGATCAGTTCTTCCAATTCGCTCGGAATGTTACCACCGGCGTTACCACCGTTTGCAAAACCATGCGTTTTCCCCGGTGATTTCGTACTGTGTTCGTCCCCTTGCGGGGGCATTGGTATTGAAATCCCTGAGCTTGCCGCACCATCAGGTGCCATAATCGCAGGGATTTTTGCATTTCTTTGCTACGTTCGCTCGGATTGGCACCGACGTTACCACCGGCAGTTGTCGAGAGAGACCCTAATAATCTCGAATCACGAATTGCCGTTCTGCAGGAACGTGGATACTCGTTTTTTGATTTTGAACCTATGGGACGGTTGGCTAATCCGTAGATTGCAGCTGATTCTGCCTGATTCCCGACCGCCAATACGCTCGTTTGACGCATCCGAAAAGCTGATTGACCCGAACGCCAGGCAGAAACAAATCTATGCCGCAAGTTCCTTCGTGACCGTATCCCTTTCACTCCAGACTACTGCGCGAATTTGATAGTTGGCAAGTGCTTCTAACACATTTGGGGCAACGATCGACTCCTGATCATTCAGGAAGGCATATGCCAAAGATTGGTCGGAGCGTACATCCTTCGTATCGACCCACTTAAACGCAAAATTTTCAGCCGTATCCCGACTAGGTCTATTGATCGACTGGAGAATTCGTTCTGGCTTCGATCGGGACTTCGGAATTACGAACTCGAAAAGATGGTCGAACCCACTTTTCCCGGTGAATTTCACGCTCGGAGTATAGCGGATTTCATGTAGATCCAGCCACGAGGTCACATCTTCACAGAACAAGCTTCCTGTAGAAGGCACAGACAGATAGAAAAGATCGTTCACCGCCAACATTGCTTGTATCAATGAATGCTTCCGAACCGCAAAATTACTGTCGGTCGCGTTAACTACTAATTCACCGTCGACCAATTGCACTCCGAAACCATTCAAGGTCGTTCTCAAAAGGCTTTTGCGCTTGGGCGTTTCGAGCGTGCAACCTGAGTGAAACAGATCATGAATTGTATAACCATCATCCGTCAATTTAAGCCCACCATCATCTGTACGCTTCGCATAAATTTGAAGCATGTCGTTATGGCGATCCAAATAAGGAGTTGTTATCTCGACCCATTGTTGGTCGAGACCGCGAACAACCGTTTTGTCCTTCAGCCAATTCCAATGTGATTGAAGTAAACTGCCGATTTCTTCGATCATGCAAACATCCCCCTTTCAAAAACAGGCGGTTCCACGATTGAACAGTAATCCATAAAATCCTGAAGGGTTTGCCAATGACTCTCCAAGTTTGTGAACTTATCTTGCGGCACCGGAATTGCCCACTTATCGCCAAAACCCTCTCGGAACAAATGGAGGTGCGGGCACGGATGCTCCTCGCCATCCGGATTCCTGTGTGGAGGACCATCCACATCCAAGCGAACCAGGACCACTACCTGTTTTCCACGCGTCTGGTAGGTGACTTTAGTAAGTCTCAATCTGCCGGAATGAATATCAAGGAAAAAATTTTCACGTCCGTCCTCCGACAAAAGTGGGACTACCATCGATTGAGGTAAATTGACGATTCGAACATCTTGATCGACTCGCACTTTTGGCATTGCGATGAGCGCATCTGCGTCAGTCTGGGTTAAGTTCGTGATGTTGGGGTGCCCTTCAATGAAAAATGTCTCCTTCTGGGACAACCATTCTAGCGGGTTTCATCGTCTCAAATCTATGCTTTACTGATCAGTTCCTGCACAGATTTTCGAAGGGACGGGCAAAGTTTGGGCCAAAGCTTTAATAATTCTGCCAAATCGATTGGAATGTTACCACCGGCGTTACCACCGATTGCAAAACCGCGCGTTTTCTCTGGTGATTTCGTACTGTGTTCATCCCCTTGCGGGAGCAATAAAGCAAGAATTCCTAGGAATTTAGCAGCATCGGCAGCCGTATTTCCAGGGATTTTTTCTTTGAAAAGTGAATGAGGTTGTGTCCCTTCATCGGTTTATCGAGGTACAGCGTATGCATGCTGGGTGAATCAAAACCTGTTAACCACATGTCTTGAACATTTATTCCAAGTATCGCATGCGATCTCGATACTCATGTTCACCGATCGCTTGTTTTAGAAATTGATAGCTCAATGCATAACGCTGCATCCGCGTTGCGTCTTCCGTTTCATGTCCTGCACGATAAGCGACGCGACCAATGCGATAGTTGTCTTCCAAGTCCGCCAGCTTGGCTTGTTTTGCAATGGCGTTGCGACTGAGCTCTATCACGTAATCACAGTACGACTGCCCCTCGACGCGTGTTAAAAGAATAATCGCTTGGATGGCGGAATCGCTGATCTCGTTGCGACGGAGTTCGTCGACCGTTCCAGCCGTATCCTCTAGGTAATCATGAAGTACACCAGCCTGCTTTTCGTACGGATCGCTGACGCGTTCCATGACTCGCAACAAATGCAGGATATAAGGCTGCCCTGCCTTGTCGCGTTGGCCGGAGTGGGCGTTCATCGCCAATGCGATCGCGCGTTCGAGTGCGTCCCATGGTTTCGTATTTTTTAATGCGCTAAGGCTCATTTTGTTAACTAGCTAAAAGGTGGTTGCTTCTAAGCCATTGCACTGCATCATGAATGGACTCATGCGCTGGCCGGGGTTTGTAACCCAATTCATCCATGGCTCGCTGACTTGAGTACCAATGGAATTGAGAGGCCATCTCAATGGCAGCCGAGTTGACATCTAGTTCACGCTTTAGAAACTTGCTCAGCGTATCACCGACAACACTTCCTACGAATCGGCCAGGGGCTCGCATGTAAGTAAATGGTCCGCGTTTGCCCAACTCGGTTGCGATTCGCTGCCATAGTTCAAGATACGTAAGATTCTCACCGCCAAGGATGTAATGCATTCCTCGCTTTCCTCGTTCGATTGCTTGGAGGATTGCGTCGGCGACGTCACGCGGGTCGCAGACCGTGCAACCGCCCGAGGGGGCTAACGGTGCAAAGCCCTGCAAGCCTTGGATCATCCGACCGCTGCTCGGCTTCCAATCCCACGGCCCGAGCATAAATCCCGGATGAACGATCAAGACATCTTGCCCTGATTGAGCCGACTGGACGGCGAGTTCCTCGGCGGCTCGCTTGGTTACGACATAAGTACATGGAACCTGTCCATCGCCGATGGTTTGCTCGTTTGCCGGGTGTTCCTTCGTGCCAACGGCTAGCGTATTCACGGTAGAAATGTGAATAAACCGTGTGCGATGTTTGGCAGCTTCGGCAAGCAGTCGCTGGGTACCATCTCGATTCACTCGCAACCCTTCCTCGAGGCGTGACCAGCCGATTTGGATATGAGCCGCACAATGAACCACGGCATCGAAATGGCTCTCAAAGACCTGAGACAAGTTCTCGGCATTCATTAAGTCAACCGAGTAGACCGCTACATCCAGGCCCGCAAAAGGCTGACTGTCTCGACCGGATCGGCACAGACTGGCAACCTCGAAGCCTCGATTCAATGCCTGCCGAATGACGTTATTACCTAAAAGTCCGGTTCCACCAGTGACTAGAATTCGCACGTGACCAAATCCTTAAAATTGTTGCTCAAAACCACGTTAGAGCCCCATTTTTGGCCTGTACGGTTGATCTACGCAACCGTACGCGCAAGGGGGGGGCTGCTACGTTAGTACTTATCGAGGTACAATGTCAAGCTTCTCTTCTACTATCAATTGACGAAAAACAACCGATGCCGATCATAACCACCCGAAACCTCTACAAACAATTCGGCACGGGGGACGTTGCTGTGGAGGTATTGAGGGGTGTCGATCTTACCATTGAAAGCGGCGAATTTGTGGCTGTCATGGGCCCTTCTGGTTCCGGAAAAAGCACGCTCATGAGTATCATTGGCGGAATCGAACCGCCGACAAGTGGGCAAGTGATTTTGGATGGTGTTGACATCGCAAATTTGAATGATGACGAACGCACACTTTTGAGACGACGAAAAATCGGGTTTGTCTTCCAAGCGTTTAATCTGATTCCGACGCTTTCTGCGGTCGAAAATGTTGCTTTGCCGCTGGAATTGGATGGTGTCGATTGGAAGACAGCCAAGAAACACGCCATGGAGGCGCTTGAACGTGTCGAGCTCACGCACAGAGCCGATCATATTCCAGCCAAACTCTCGGGTGGAGAGCAGCAACGTGTTGCAGTCGCGAGAGCCATCGTGATCAAACCCGCGATCTTACTCGCCGACGAACCCACTGGAAACTTGGATTCCAGGCAAAGCGGTCGCATAACCAAGTTGCTCGGCGAACTAGCTTCCGACTCGAAACAAACCATTGTGATGGTCACACATGATGCCAATGTCGCGAAATCGGCGTTTCGGTTGTTAATGTTTCGGGATGGCAACATCGAACGCGATCTTTCTCACGATGAGTTTGCTGCCAATGCGCAGGCGTTTAACATGGGGTCGGGGCAGTTTCCAAAGGTACCGTCGCGTCCGAGCGACCCCGCGATTCTCTCGGAGGGGAATCGCTGATGCCATTGAGGAAACTATCGGTTCGGGAAATTCAATCGCGTCCAGCGCGAAGTTTGCTCACCTTGCTCAGTATCGTGATTGGAGTTGCAGCCATTGTTGCAACTTCTCTCGCATCGACGTCTGCGCAACTCGCTCAGATCGCGATGGTGCGAGCCGTGACAGGAAATGCATCGCTTGAAATTGAAGGAGCCGGAAGTTTATCCTTTGATGGCAAGCCATTGGAGCCGATTGCAAGTCTGCCGGGTGTGGCTGTGGCGTCGCCCATTCTTCGCCGCTATTCCAACATGACGTTGTCCAGCACTGCGAATCCCACATCCGACGAGCAAGTAGCACCGACACGTTTCCGAGTGCAGTTACTAGGTGTCATCCCGACTCTGGACAAACAAGTTCGAAGTTATCAGTTGGTAGAAGGAGTTGGGCTAGAACAGACCGAGGGCAACACTCCTGGCGTTTTGATGGATGTCAGCTTTGCGAAGTCCACCAGCGTAAAAGTAGGAAGTGAAGTGCGCTTTCTCACGAAAAGTAGTTTGCAACCGAAGGCTGCGACGGTTGTCGGCTTAATCAAGCCAAACGATGCGAGCGCCGCACTGCAATCTGGACTCATCGTTGCAGACCTTACGACCGTCCAGCGATGGTCACGTGCGCCGGGCAAACTCGATGCCATTCAAATTGTCCTGGACAAGGGCGCAAAGATGGAGAACGTGCGAGACGCGATCAAGGCCCAACTTCCGGAAGGCTTGAATGTGCGAGAGCCAACGCTGCGAAGTCAAGTTGCAAACGAAAGCACGATTGCACCACAGCAAGGGCTTCGATTAGCAACGTTATTTGCTTTAGTGATCTCGACGTTGATGATCTACAATACGTTTCAGATGAATGTAGGGGAACGTCGTAGACAACTCGGTATCCTTCGGTCACTCGGTGGCACACGCAAGCAATTGCTTTTGATGATTGTGCGCGAGGGGCTATGGCTCGGATCAATCGGTTCTATCTTGGGCTGTGTATTGGGGTATTTCGGAGACTCAATCCTTCGCAAGTCGACCGCTCAGTTGTTGGAAATTGAAATTCCGCCGTGCCCTTTTTCGATTTGGCCCTATTTGATAGCAGCGCTATGCGGAGTCGCCATTTCTTTAATCGGTGCCTTCTTTCCCGCACTTCGTGCGTCGCGATTGTCACCTTCTGAGGCAATGCGAGTTGTCGCCACGGGCGAATTCGGAACTTCAAGAGTAGGATGGATTGGATTCGGCTGTACGCTCATCCTGATCGGAACAGCAATCCAAGTTCTATCGATCATCGCGGTGATTGATGTAAAACATGCCATTTTCGGCGTCATGCTGATGAAGATTGGTATTGTCTTCTTACTCCCGGGAGTCATTGGAGACTTGACGGCTTGGGTGGCATGGCTGCTAGGTAGGTTTCTCCCGACGGAAGCCAAACTGGCGCGACGACAAATCCTTCGCCATCGAGGCCGATCTTCTTTGACCATTGGAATTGTCTTTATTGCAATGGGATCGGGATTAGGTATGGCAAGTACCATTCTTGACAACATTCGAAACGTGGAGGGCTGGTACAAACGGACCATCGTCGGGGATTTTTTTGTTCGAGCTGCGATGCCGGATATGAATAGCGGTCAGTCGGCGGACATGCCCGATGGATTGGTTGAAAAAATTGTCGATATGCCTGGGGTTGATTTGGTCGATATGCTTCGCTTTGTCAGTGCGCGAAGCAATGACGCAACGGTCGTTGTTGTCGTTCGAAAATTCAACTCGACGACGCAGGACTATTTCGATTTGATTGAGGGGAATGAATCGGAAGTAATGTCGGGCGTTCGAAATGGCGAAGTTGTTTTGGGTTCGGTGCTTTCGCAACGGCTAAATCTTCATATGGGTGATACTATCCCGCTCGAGACAAATCAAGGTTCGACTAGTTTGAGAATTGTTGGAGTGACCAATGAGTATATCGCGGGCGGTTTGACTCTCTATCTCGAAGCCGAATTTGCAAAGAAACTTCTCAATATCGATGGCACAGATGTGGTTGTCATCAAGGCGGCTCCCAAGGAGTTGGCTACGGTCGAAAATCAATTGCGAGCTTTATGCAACGAGGCAGGAATGATGTTCCAGTCGAATGTTGACTTGGAAAGAATCATTCAATCGAAACTCAATGGCATGGTGGGTGGACTCTGGGCTGTTCTCGCTGTTGGCACCGTGATTGCTGCGTTGGGGTTGATCAATACGTTGGCCATGAATATTTTGGAGCAGACTCGAGAGATTGGTATGCTACGTGTCGTTGCAATGACGCGTTGGCAAATTCGCAAAATGATTTTAGCTCAGGCGATGATCATGGGAATCATTGGAATCGTTCCTGGCGTTCTGACAGGTATTTGGATCTCGTACGAAATCAATTTGACAACCATGCCGGTAACCGGTCATGACATCCAATATCAAATTCACCCTTGGCTATTGATTGGAGCGTTGCTGTTCGAAATATCGGTCGTGGTGGTAGCAGCCATGATCCCAGCGGAACGCGCCGCTCGGCTCAACCTCTCCACCGCCCTTCAGTACGAGTAAACCTGCATCCATCACCCTCTCGAAGACTGCCGAACACTCATGAATCGCACTACATGCCTTACGATCCTGTGTTGTTTCTTTGGCATAGGTCATTCCGTTCTTGCCGCCCAAAGCATCCTGCCGGCTCGGCCAAACATCGTTCTGATTCTGGCAGATGATTTGGGTTACTCCGATCTCGGCTGCTATGGTGGCGAGATCGATACGCCGCATCTGGACGGGCTCGCCAAGAACGGTATTCGCTTCACTCAATTCTATAACACCGCTCGCTGCTGGCCCACCCGGGGGGCTTTGCTAACCGGCTACTACGCTCAGCAGATCCATCGCGATGCTTTGCCAAATGTGGGCGGTGGCGGACAAGGGGTTCGGCAACGCTGGGCTCGGTTGTTGCCCGAGTACTTGAACTCCGCTGGGTATCGCAGCTATCACAGTGGCAAGTGGCATATCGATGGCAAAGTGCTTGACGGCGGTTTCGCTCGCTCGCTCAACATGAATAACCAAGGCAACTTCTTCACGTCGGCTGGCAACGCGATCGACGATGTACCCTTGAAGCGATCTGCGGATGAAAAGGACTACTATGCCACGATCGCGACCGCCGATCATGCCATCGAATGCTTGAAGGACCATGCTGTCAATCACGCTGGCAAGCCCTTCTTTCATTACATTCCGTTCATCGCGCCGCACTTTCCATTGCATGCGCTACCCCAAGACATCGCCAAGTACCGAGACAAATATTTAAGCGGATGGGACGCGATGCGTGAGGGTCGCTTCGCTCGGCAAAAGGCGATGGGAATTACGAAAACCAGTCTGTCTCCAATGGAACGCGATGTCGGACCGCCCTATGCCTTCCCGGATGCCATGGAAAAACTCGGACCAGGGGAGGTCAATCGTCCGTTCCCGTGGCAAGAGTTGAATGAAGAACAGCAGCTATTCCAAGCGACGAAGATGGCCATTCATGCTGCCATGGTTGATCGCATGGACCAAGAGATTGGGCGTGTCCTCGCTCAACTCAAATCGATGGGGGTTTATGAGAATACGCTGATTCTTTTCGCTTCCGACAATGGTGCAAGCGCCGAGATTATGGTGCGCAATGGAGGCCATGACCCTAAAGCACCGCCGGGTAGCGCTGCGTCCTATCTCTGTCTCGGCCCAGGCTTTTCTGGAGCCTGCAATACGCCTCACCGACGCCACAAGACTTGGGTGCATGAAGGTGGAATTAGCTCACCCCTCATTGCCCACTGGCCCAGCGGAATCACGACCGCAAACGAACTTCGTCATACTCCGTCTCATGTTATCGACATCGTTCCTACGCTGCTGGAAATCACTGGGGTTGAGAAGCCAAAGGAATGGGCATCCGATGGAGCTCCGGTCGCACCTGGCAAGAGTCTGACGCCAGCCCTTGGTAAAGACGAAATCATAGGCCGAGACAGTCTCTGGTGGCTGCACGAAGGCAATCGCGCAGTGCAGGTTGGAGAGTGGAAGCTTGTTGCCGCAAAAGGAGATCCATGGGAGCTGTACAATCTCACAACCGACCGAGCCGAGCAGCAAAACCTTGCCACGCAAATGCCAACCAAAGTGATCGAACTCGAAAAAGTTTGGCAAAGTCAAACCGACAGCTTCGTCGAACTTGTCAAGAAGTCCCCCCCTGCCCAACCGAAAGCCAGAGCTGGCAATGCCGAACGCAACAGCAAGGAGTAGGGCTCCCATCGAGCATGAGCTGCTGCCTGCTGGACAAGCGGAAACGGATCGATGCGATTGGAGGGCTCGCTGTTACGGTTGCCATCGCCCAATGGATCGTTGTTTTTGCAACCGCATTCCGCAGATCGACAATCGCACTAGGGTTTTGATCGTTCAGCACATGCGAGAACGGTTTCATCCTTTCAACACTGCCCGAAT
>Ga0194045_1000830_pt1 | contig 10261 bp, 5 predicted proteins | sample JunL6211m_MetaG_FD_161686 | JGI IMG/M metagenome (GOLD analysis project Ga0194045, IMG submission 161686) | Anoxic zone freshwater microbial communities from boreal shield lake in IISD Experimental Lakes Area, Ontario, Canada - Jun2016-L626-11m | ecosystem: Environmental > Aquatic > Freshwater >...
TACTTGCATCATCGGGATTCCAAGCGCCCGGGCAAGGATTGCTGCATGGCACTCGGGCCCCCCTTTTTCAACTATCACACCCGCTAATTTTTCCGGGCTTACTGCAAATAGCTCCATCACCGAAGCTTCTTTACAAATCAAAACAATTCGCTGCTGGCCTGCGCCACCATTTGTTTTTTGTGGCCGTAGATTCCATAACACACGCAAGAATACATCTTTGATATCGTAAATGCGTTCTTGAAAGAATGGTGCTTTGATTTTCTGAAATGCAGCGAGGTATTTGTCTAGCGTGGATATAAGCGCAGTTTCAGAACTCATTCCCTCTATCACGCATGTCATCAAATCTTTTTCAATGGTTCGATCTTGTAAGATCATAAGTTGGGCATCTAGGATTGCACCGTGATCTTGGCCCACAAGATGCGCAATTCTCACTCCCATTGCAGCTAATTCTTCTTTTGCCAGGCTCATCGCCTTTTGCATCCGCTCTTTTTCAATCTCCAGTCCTGCGGGCTTGAATGCAGTGGTCGAGCGCCATTCATCAAGGCTGTCGATGGAATAGGTTCGACCAACTCCAACGCCTGGGCTTAATAGCCTTGCGTGCAATTCGTGCGTTGTACTTGAGGTTGCAACTGGTGCAAAGGGTTCATGGGTAGCTGCAGTTAATTGGGAAAGAAGCCTTGCATCCGAAGCAACTGTAGTAAGTTGGGCCGCAACGGTAACCAAGGTTCTTATTTCATTTATGGAAAAGCTTCTGGATTCTTCAGTTTGTATAACCAAAACCCCAACCAAGCCGCCAGCTTTTACCAAGGGAACGCCAAGAAATGAAAGGTATGGGTCTTCACCCGATTCAGGAATGTATTTGAATCTTGGGTGGGAAAAGGCATTGGCTACCATCACTGGGCGCAGAGTTTCTGCCACCAATCCAACTAAGCCTTCCGTAGTTTTTAGTTTAACTTTGCCTATGGATTCTTTTCGAAGCCCCACGGTAGCGCCCAAAACTAATTCGGTCCCGGAACTTTCAAGGAAATAAACCGAGCAAACATCAGCCTTGAAGCGAGATGAAATTAATTCCACGATGTTTTCCATCGTTTCTGCTGGGTCGCGAGTATGTGCTACAAGCTTGCTAGATTCTTCCAAGGTTAATAGAAGAGGGTCTTCTTGGTCGGTTATCTTGCGGTTCATTCCGTCCTCTGATGACAAGTCAGTTGTAATTAATTGCATTCAAATAATCCCTTTCGCCCTGGATAAGATTCCAGAGAAACCGGGAGAGATGTGATTTTTACAAGGTATTAATAAACCTCATTTAGTTATCTTCGTACATTTGATGGTATTTTGCAACAGTTAGGATTGCAAGGTGGCAAATTTGTTTCACAATAACTGACTTCATCTTGGCTACCTGGCCTAGCAGGAAGAGACCACTTTTTTTCCAAGCTTGTACTTTTGCAGCCCGGGCAAACGGCTTTTTCCCCAGCAAATACCAACTGCTCAAATTCTTTAGTGCATCGTTTACAGCTAAATTCGTACATAGCCATTGCGTTTCCCCTAGTTCTTTTTCCGTTTGATTGTTTCGCTTGCCTTGAATAAAAATGATTTTTCTTCTTCACTAAGGCTATCTTTTCCACTCAACGAGATCTTTTCCAATATTTGGTCCACCCGAATCAACATATCTTGGGGCATACCAATTTCTTTCGGTTCATATTTGGGTGCATATGCATGAACTTCTTCCTGATACAGTTTTAACTTTGGTTTACGCTTGAATAATTGCATTGAGGGCATTTTTCTCGGAAGTAGTTTCCAGCGAAAGGCATGGTACAAGTAGGCGAATAAAGCGCCTGATAAATGCACTTCTACTGCCACAGATCCTTGTTTCCCAGAAAGAAGATTGAAAGCGTCAAACCCTACAAACAAAACAGCCATCAGCCATATGGGCATCGGGATGATAAAAAACAATAAAACGGTGCGGCTGGGGAACCAACACGCAAAAAGAATAAGAATCGCACTTACACCACCTGAAGCCCCCAAACACACTGCGTAAGTGTTATGCAGACCTAATTGAGATCCGAGAACAAAAGTTATTCCCCCGATGGTAATGCTCACCAGATAAAAAAGGAGAAATTCTTTCGCCCCTAGCACCTCTTCCACTTCCTTACCAAACATCCATAAAACCAACATATTTATTAAAAGATGAAGAGGGAGCGGGTTGTCCATGCTGTGAAGAAACGCATAGGAAAAGATGCGCCAAATTTCCCCATGTATTACTTTAGCTGGATTTAGTATAAGCCAATCTGTGACTAATCCGTCTTCCGGAGGAGTTCGAGTGCTGATCTGCAAAATGAAAAGAACTATGTTAATTACTATTAGCCATTTACAAATACTTATGTTTCCCCATCCTTTTTCAAAGGTAGAGTTGAAGTTGGTTTTGTAATAGTCTCTATCGTAAACTCCCATAAGCGGAGATGTCCCAAGGGTTTAGTATTCATAAAATCTCTAGACAGTGTTATTTTAGAATGTTTAGAGGTAATTAAGAAACATTGATTTGGGTTAATTTGAACTTTTTTAATAATAGCTATGAAACGATAACACAACTTCCCCATGAAATTAGCTGAACTAAAAAATGGTGTCTGCGCAGTAATTGCTGAGAAAACATGCATTCAGATGGTGCAATCTTGCAATCAGGCGTTAGATTTTGGTGCAGATCTGGTTGAGTTAAGGCTGGATTTTCTTCAGGAAGAGTTTTCTATTGCGGAGATATTGAAAAATATAACAGGCCCAACTCTAGTAACCATTCGAAGAAAAATTGATGGCGGGCTTTGGGAAAAAGATGAGCAAAGTCGCATTAATATATTGATTCAGGCACAAAAATCTGGGGCTCATGCGATCGATGTCGAAGCTGATTGTTTCCACAACTTTTCTAAGTCTAACGATTGTTTGCGTATCCTTAGTTATCACAATTTTGCCCAAACCCCAGCTAATATCAGTGTATTGCATAAAGCTTTTGAATCGCAGGGTCCAGAATTGGTGAAAATCGCCTGCTTTGCCAACAATAATTCCGATTCAGTTAGAATCCTTAATTTGTATCAGCATGCAAGTCTTCCTTTGATTGCTTTTTGCATGGGAACCATTGGTTTTCCTTCCAGAGTGCTTTCTTTGACCCAGAAGCGTAGCCCTTGGATGTATACCAATTATTCTGCTAATTTGGTGAACGCTCCGGGTATTCCAATTTTTAAAGATGTGGTTTCGGTTTATGACATCAAAAGTTTAGGTAACGAAACCAAGGTTTTTGGCGTTATGGGCGATCCTATTGGCCATAGTTTAAGCCCCGCGATTCATAATGCCAGTTTTAAGGCATTGGGTTTTCCTGGGGTTTATTTGCCTTTTCATATTTCAGCATCCGATTTTTCTACTGCTATCGAAGCTTATCAATCAATTCCGGTTATGGGTTACAGCGTAACGATTCCTCATAAGGAAAGTGCTTTTCGTTTCGCGACAACAAGTTCTGATCTAGTGAAGCAAATAGGTGCCGCCAACACTTTGGTCAAAACTGGGAATGGATTTCATGCCGAGAACACGGATGCAACAGGTATTATTGCAGCTATCAAGAACAAGTTGGGTGAAACGCTAAATAATAGAGATGTCTTGATTCTTGGAGCGGGCGGCGTATCGCGTGCTGCAGTATTCGCACTAAAAAAAGCGGGTTGCAGTGTAAAAGTTTGCAATCGCTCTTCTGAAAGAGCTGAAAAATTAGCCTCTGAGGCTGGTGTTGCAGTTATGCCTTGGAGCCAAAGGCATGATTTTAATTCCGGCTTACTGGTGAATTGCACTTCCGTGGGGATGCACCCCAACGAAAATGATTCACCTTGGGATTCAAATTGCTTTACCAAGGATCATGTTGCATTTGATACAGTGTACAATCCAATCGAGACCCGATTTTTAAGAGATGCGGCGCAAGCAAGGGCCATCGTTATCGATGGAGTGGAAATGTTTGTTTTTCAGGCTGCAGCACAATTCAATCTTTTTACATCATTTAATGCACCTTTAGATGTGATGAGGAAAACTGTCTTGGAAAAGTTGCGAAGGAATAAGATTTAAACAGGAAGTTGCTTTCTAATGCTTAAGAAAAACATTTATTTGATTGGTGCTAGGGGTTGTGGGAAATCCACAGTGGGAAAACTTCTTGCCCAAGAGTTAGGCTGGACATTTGTTGATGCGGATCAAGCTCTTGAAGCGAGTGTTGGAAGAAATATTGCTGATATTTTTGCGATCGATGGTGAGCCAGCATTCAGGGTTATGGAAAATGCAACATTGCAAAAAATTGCAACTAATTCCAAGCAGGTTGTTGCAACTGGTGGTGGTGTTATTCTTGGTAAAAAGAACCGTAAAATCATGGGCATGAACGGAGTTGTTGTGTTTTTGCAAGCAGATGAAAATATTCTTGCGAATCGTATTTGGGAAGATAGGCTTGCAGGTAAAAACAGGCCTCCTTTAACCCAGCAAACCGAAGAAGATCCTCAAGTTAGTATTCTTTCTGAGGTGAAAGCTATTCTGGAAATTCGCACTACAATCTATAAACAAAGTTCCGAAATTTGCTGCAATGTTAATAGTCAGACTCCGGCGGAGTTAGCGAAAAAAATCGCAGTAGATATCAAAGCAATGAAAACTTTGGAGTTTTAATGTCTCTTCCCGTATTAATCTGGGTTTTCTTCGTTTTTGTTACGGGCGCCTGTGTTGGCAGTTTTATCAATGTTTGTGTTTTCAGGCTTAATACTGAACGAAGTGTTTTTTGGCCCGGGTCTCATTGTGCAAGTTGTTTTAAACCTATTGTCTGGTTTGATAATATCCCCATTATTAGTTATCTTGCTTTGGGGGGTATTTGCAGAAAATGTAAATCGACTTTCTCTGCGAGATATATGTTGATCGAGCTTTTTTCGGGTTTGATGTTCGTCTCGGTTTTTCTTTTGGATGTGATTTATAATGTTCCCAACTATAATACCGTGGCGGTGCAATCTCATCAAATCTCGCAGGGACTAGTTCCTTTAAATGTCTGGTTTACTTTTGTCTCTCATGTAACTTTGCTCTCATTTCTTTTAACTGCTTCTTTGACAGACCTTGCAAAAATGGAAATTCCCCTAGGTATTACTGTTACTGGGACTTTGTTTGGTTTGATTTTTTCAACTTTTCAGGCATGGCCTTTCCCTGATGATATTCAATCTGCTAATAAGTTTTTGTTGTCATCTAAGGATTGGCCTGTAAAGCCCTTGATGCCTCAAGGATCTATGGCTTGGCCTTTCTGGTTTCCGGTTTTTGACTGGCTGGATTCGCATGTCTATCTTCATGGTTTCTTAACTTCTTTAGCTGGAATTTTTGCGGGTACTTTTTTACTTCGGGCAATTCGCTTTACCTATGGCCTCGGCCGGGGTATTGAGGGTATGGGATTAGGGGATGCAGATCTTATGATGATGGTCGGGGCTTTTTGGGGTTGGCAACTTGTTATTGTCGCTTTTTTTCTTGCTGTGATCCCGGCTTTTTTCTTTGGTATTCTTCAATTGTTTAGTAAAGGTGAACAGGCATTCCCCTTTGGTCCATCCCTTGCTATTTCTTCTATAGCTACTTTCTACTGCTGGAAATCACTTTCTCCACATTTACAGCCGATTTTCTTTGAATTTCAGCTTTTACTCATTTTGTTTGCTTTTAGTGCCATTTCCTTGTTATTTATTAGCTTTGTTTTTCGATTGTTGAACAATTTGCGCTCGAATCATGTTGGTGGCTAACATTCTTGTTTGAAATGAAATATATTAGAATTATGTCTTTGGTTTTATAAGTCTGGGATTAGTTATGCTTCGAACTTTACTAAAAATATTCTTTTCTATTTTTCCTTGGTTGGCACTGTTATTAATTTTAACGGCAGTCTACCGACCTGATCTTTTTTTTAAAATCGATTCCGCTAAATCTGGGTTCATTGCAAAACCTGTTGCATCGGTTCCTGTCTTGGTTGGTAAAGTTGTTTCCAGAACTCTTGCTAAAAATCTCAAAACTACTGGCTCTTTTAAAGGGCTGGAAACCATTGCGGTTATTCCTAAAGTTGAAGGCCGGGTATGTAAAGTTTTTCATGATATTGGCGATGAAGTTTACCCTGGCGAACCATTGCTTTTGATTGATGAAACAGATTTGAAACTTGTTGTCAACGAGGCGAAAAAATCATTGGAATTGGAAATGGCTAAACTCGGGCTCTCTGTTTTACCCGATGATAAATTTGTGGTTACTAATTTACCCATGGTTGCTAAAGCTGCGATCTTGGAAAAAAATGCGGTTAATAAGCTTGATAGGTTGCGAAGAATTGGAACAGCTTCTTCCGTTGAAGATCGGGAGCAAGCTGAAACAGAATCTAAAGTTTCAAAAGTTAATCTTGATAATGCAATTCTTGATGTTAATACAGCCTTGGCTACTGTCAGATATAAGCAGGCACTTCTTTCTACTGCTGAGCAAAAGTTGAAGGACACTAGAATCACGGTTCCAGTAGTGCAGAACCCCGGTGGCTTGGATTATGGTAATTTTATTGCTTCACTTGGTGGGAAAACCCCTTTTATTGTTTACAGTAAAGGTGTTAGTGAAGGGGAAATGGTTCATTTGAATCCAATGGAGCCTTTGTATCGGCTTACTTTGGATCGGGTTTTAAAGCTTCAGGTATCGTTGCCTGAAAAAGAATTGTCACAATTGAAGCTTGGGCAGAATGCCAGCATAAGTGTCGAGGCTTATCCTGGTAGAACTTTTCTCGGATCGGTTGTCCGCATTTATCCTACTGTTGACCCGTTTAGTAGGACCTTTCAACTTGAAATAGCTGTGATCAATTCTAGTCGAGAGCTTAAGCCTGGCTTCTTTGCAAAGGTTTCGATTGAGGTGGATAAGACTATAGATGTGCTTACCGTTCCGGAGGAATCTGTGGTTAGTTTTGCCGGAGTAACTAAGGTTTTTCGGGTTGAGGGAGATAAAGTTAAACAGGTTGAAGTTAAGCTTGGGCAACGCATATCTGTTTCCATGGGTAATAAGATTGAAAACTGGGTTGAGGTTTCTGGCCCTCTTAAAGTTGGTGATTCAATAGTTATTTCTGGCCAAAACAGCCTTGCGGAAAACTCAACGATCAAAATCCGCTCTTTAGAATCTTCCACAATTGAAGGGAATAAGGATTCCTGATGGCACTTTGGGATGTATGTATCAGGCGCCCTGTTTTTACTGCCATGCTTATGGCGGCTCCGATTGTACTTGGGATTTTTTCCTACTTTCGCCTAGGCGTTGACCTATTTCCTGATGTTGATATTCCAGTGGTGATTATTTCCACCACCCTTCGAGGCGCAAGCGTTGAAGAAATGGAAACCAACATCACCAAGCTTATCGAAGAAACAGTTAATACTGTCTCGGGAATTGATGAGTTGCGTTCCACGACGAAAGAAGGAATATCAACGGTAGTTGTTCAATTTCGCGTAGAAAAAAATGGCCAGATTGCTGCAGAAGAAATCGAGGCTAAAGTTCGAGCCATTTTAAATCAATTACCTTTAAATACCGATACCCCTATCATTGATCGGTTCGATATAAGTGCTGCACCTGTACTTTCTTTAGCGATATCGGGGAATCGTGATTTGCGAGAAATCACCCATATTGCCAAGAAAACGATTAAAGAAAATCTTGAGACGCTTACTGGGGTTGGCTCTGTCACGATTGTGGGTGGCAGGCAGCGGGCAATTCAAATTACGGTTGATCCTAATAGGCTTTTAAAATATCAAGGTATCTCGATTGCTGAAGTTCGAAATACTTTGCTTAAGGAAAATCAAGAACTTCCTGGAGGCAAGGTGGATCAGGGGAAGCTTGAGCTTTCGTTGCGCACCATAGGCCGTGTGCTTTCTGTTCAAGATATTCGCAGGTTGATTATTACCACCCGCAGTGGTCAAGCAGTAAGAATTGAAGATGTTGCTCAAGTAGAGGATTCTTTCGAAGAACCTCACAATTTAAGTAGGCTTTGGAGTCTTGGCGAAAATAAAATTGATGATCCTTCTTTGGGAGGCAACGCAGTTACTTTGTTTGTGCAAAAGCAAACAGGCGCTAATACAGTTCAAATTGTTGATAGAGTTCGTGCAAGGCTTGATGAGCTTATGGCGGCACTCCCCTCCGATATTCGAATCGAAACCATTAGAGATCAGTCGCGATTTATTCGGGGCGCTATCGAAGAAATCAAGCGCCATGGGGCTATGGCTGTTTTATTAGTTAGTTTAACAATCCTTGTTTTTATCCGTGATTGGCGCACTACTGTGATTGCGTCTTTATCTATTCCCGCATCTATTGCAGGCACTTTTGCACTAATGGATTTGCTTGGGTTAACTCTCAATAACATGACGATTCTGGGGTTGATTCTTGCGGTGGGCATTGTGATTGATGATGCAGTTGTGGTTCATGAAAACATTTTCAGATACATGGAAGAAAAGAAAAAATCTGCTTTTGAAGCTGCGGGGCAGGCAACTTCCGAAATTGCTATGGCTGTTACTGCAACTACTTTATCTCTCTTGGTTATTTTTCTTCCAATTGTATTCATGGGAGGCCAGGTGGGGCGCTTCTTCAATAGTTTTGGCCTCGTTATTGCTTTTGCTATCCTTATGAGCTTGTTTGTCAGTTTAACTATGACTCCCATGCTTTGTTCTAGATTTCTTAGGCTTGAAGATATTATTCATGGCACCAAATCTGGAATTGTATGGCGCTTGATTGAATCTTCTTACATGGTGTTTCTTAAGTTTTCGATGGCGCATCGAAGCTTCATAGTTTTTATTTCCATCGGGTTGATATGCGTTACTCCTTGGCTTTTTACGGTTGTAGGTCTTGAATTTGTACCCCGTGATGATCAGGGAGAATTTCAAGTCGCCATACTTTTGCCAGAGGGGTATTCCCTTGAAAGGTCTGATCTGGAAGTGGGCCAACTTGAGCAAAGATTTCGATCTTTGCCTGGGGTAACTCATACTTTTACGGTGATAGGCGATACTACCAGCAGGCTGGGTAAAGGGCAGGGCGATATCTCTACCGCGAATATTTATGTGAGGATAGAAGACCTTTCAAAAAGGAAATTCTCGCAATTTGATGTCATGAAGCTTGCACGAGATATCGTTGCTGACTACCCCGATTTGCGTGCTGCAGTTCAAGATGTTTCTGCCTTTCAAGAGACCGGTTTCAAGCAGGTGATGATTGATCTAAATGTTCGCGGGCCCGATATTGAAAAACTAAAATCCATCTCCAACGAGATGATTGCATGGATGAAAACCCAGCCTTACTTTGTAGATGTTGATTCCAGTCTTTCTTTTCGAAAACCTGAGCTGGTTATAATTCCTGACCGAGAACGCCTTTCTGAATTGGGTGTTTCCCTTGATTCTCTTAATTCCACTGTCACTGTTTTAGTGGGTGGTGAACCCATTGGGAAATTTAAGGAAGAGGATGAACAGTATGATATTTGGCTGCGTGCCGATAAGCAGTATCGCAATGATAAAGAAACTATTTCCCGCCTAACCGTACCTTCAGTCAAACCCGGGATTGGTGCTGTTGAATTAGGGAATGTTGCAACCATTAAGAGCGCTTTTGGCCCTGCAAGCATTGAGCGCTTTTACAGGCAAAGGCAGGTGGTTATCTCTGCAAATCTCGAGGGAATTGCGACCGGCCAGGCGGTTGATCTTATCAAGGCTAAATTGAAAACCCTTGATCTTCCACCCACTTATCAATACGAATTCTTGGGTCAGGCTAAGATGCTTGCAGAACAGGTTTCCAGTTTCATTATTGCTTTCAATCTTAGCTTTCTTTTCATGTACATGATTCTTGCTGCTCAATTTGAAAGTTTTGTGCACCCAATTAGCATTATGATCGCTCTACCTCTTACAGTTCCTTTTGCAATTGTGGCGCTGATATTGATGCAAACTAATCTTGATATTTATGCGATGTTTGGTTTGTTCATGCTTTTTGGAATTGTTAAAAAGAATGGGATTTTGCAAGTTGATTATACCAATCAGCTTCGGAAAACTGGAATGAATCGTCTGGATGCAATTCTTGAAGCAAATCGTACTAGGCTACGGCCCATCCTTATGACCACTCTTATGTTGATTGCTGCAATGGCACCGATGGCATTTGGCGTTGGCCATGGCGCGGCTTCAAGAGCCGGTCTTGCAAAGGTGATTATGGGTGGTCAGGCGTTATCGCTTCTTCTAACCTTGTTGATAACCCCTGTCACCTATTCTTATTT
>Ga0194045_1000831_pt1 | contig 10259 bp, 14 predicted proteins | sample JunL6211m_MetaG_FD_161686 | JGI IMG/M metagenome (GOLD analysis project Ga0194045, IMG submission 161686) | Anoxic zone freshwater microbial communities from boreal shield lake in IISD Experimental Lakes Area, Ontario, Canada - Jun2016-L626-11m | ecosystem: Environmental > Aquatic > Freshwater >...
AAAGCTAGTGATTAAAATGCGCCTGTATTTGTAAAATTATAGAAATATTATAAAGTTGGTCGATGGCGAATTATTCGGTTATAATGACATAAATGCTAAACGTTTATTTTAATACTACGAAAACCCAAAAAGTACGCAGTTATGCAGTACCACGAGCCGGCGCGTGGGTTAATATTGAGGCTCCAACAACTGTAGAGCTAGAATATATAGCTAAGAAATTAAAGCTTGATATAGATCTGCTGAACGACGGAATTGACCCAAATGAATCGCCTCGAATTGAGAGAGACGTAAACAGTATTTATATTTATACGCGTTATTGCTTGCCTGAAAGCGAAAAGCAGACTACTAGCCCACTGCTACTAATACTTACTCCAAATAACCTAGTGACCATAGCGCGAAGGCCATACAATGACCACAAATCTATAATCAAGAAGGCGGGGTCGACACAAAATCAGGCTCAGCTAGCTCTCGAAATACTTACTCAGATTAACAATGGATACAGCAAGAGAATTAATAATGTTAGTAAGCGAATTTGGCAGATTCGTAGCCAATTAGACAAGTCACATATTGATAACAAAGATTTTATTTCTTTTATTGATCTCGAAGAAGATTTGAGTGACTTTTTGTTGGCGCTAGAGCCTATGAATACAAGCTTGAACACTCTATTATCAGCAAAATATTTCCGAGCCTACGAAGAAGACAGGGATGATTTCGAAGATCTTGAGTTGACCACCAAGGAGCTTATTGGCTTAGCAAATTCACGACTCAAAACAATTCAGAATATACGCGAAGCCTACAGTACTATTACGGCCAATAACTTAAATAAAGTTTTTAAGTTGATGACTAGTATCACCATTCTTATGAGTATTTTTACTATTATTACAGGTGTTTATAGTATGAATATTGCGCTGCCACTTGCTCACGAAGGGTATGTGTTCTGGGTTTTGCTAGGATTCTCAGCGCTTATTATTGGTGTATTGGCGACAATCTTCCGCCGCAAAAAGTGGCTTTAAGTACTTATTAAATATTTCATAGATTATCTGGCCTTTCGTGGCCAAATGCGATTGTCCAACCGCCCCTTTTTGGCTTAGGAATACCAGCTATATAACTAGCAAGGCGAGTATTGCCAAAGAAGTACTTGCTTAAAAATCCCGCTTATGCCATAATATAAGTAATAGTTTTACAAGCGCTAATCAAGATAAGGAGCGCCTTTTTTATGCAAGACCCAAACAAGATACGAAACATCGCAATTATTGCCCACGTTGACCATGGCAAAACAACATTAGTCGACGGACTATTAAAGCAGTCACAGACTTTCCGCGACAACCAGGCTGAAATGTCACAAGACTTAATCATGGACAGCGGTGACCAAGAACGCGAACGCGGAATTACCATTACGGCAAAAGTTACAGCTGTTCAGCACGGAGACTACCGTATTAACATTATCGACACACCTGGTCACGCCGACTTTAGTGGTGAGGTAGAGCGTATTTTGAATATGGCCGATGGTTGTCTTCTGATTGTAGACGCCCAAGAAGGCCCAATGCCTCAGACTAAGTTTGTGTTATCAAAAGCACTAGCTCAAGGCTTGAAGCCAATTGTAATTATCAACAAAATCGACAAATTCGGTAGTCGTTTGGGTGAAGTAGAAGACGAACTAGCAGATTTGTTTCTCGAGCTTGCTGTTCACGAAGATCAGCTACATTACCCAGTCTATTATGCGATTGGCCGTGCTGGTAAGGCTTGGCAGAATCCTCCAACAAACCCAGACGAAGATGCTAATCTTGATGTAATTTTCGACGCAATTATCAGTGATATTCCAGCTCCAGTAGTGGAGGCCGACAAGCCATTCCAGATGCTTGTTACTGCATTGGCTTGGGATAACTTTAAAGGTAAATTTGCCGTTGGCCGAATATCTCGCGGCTCTATTAAAGCAGGTGAAGCTGTTACTCTTTGTCGCAAAGATGGTACATTCTTAAAATCAAAAGTTGACCTCGTTTTCATGAGTCATGGTGTTAGTCGTTTTGAAGTTCCTGGTGGTGTAGCTGGTGATATTGTCCAGTTGACAGGTATTGGTGAGGCTCAAATCGGTGAAACTCTAGCTGATGCTGTTAATCCTGAGGCTTTACCGGTACTAGAAGTAGAGGCTCCAACTCTAAAAATCTATCTAGGTCCGAACACTAGTCCTTTTAAGGGCACAGAAGGTGAATTTACGACTAGTCGTCAGATTGGTGATCGCTTAAAGAAAGAACTTGAGATTAATGTTGGTCTACGTGTAGAAGAGGAGTCAATCGGCTTCTTGGTTTCTGGACGTGGCGAACTTCACCTTAGCGTACTTATAGAAACTATGCGACGTGAAGGTTTTGAATTCGAAGTTGGTCGTCCACAAGTTGTTACCCACGAAGAAAAAGGCAAGACAATGGAGCCGCTTGAAGAAGTTATCATCGAAATCCCTGCAGAGCATGTTGGTGCTGTACAAATGGAACTTGGAACAAGACGAGCAGCATTGAAAGAGCAATTTACGAGCAATAAAGGTGTGACCAAGCTAGTCTACGAAATGCCTACTCGCACACTACTAGGTATGCGCAACATTCTTTTGACTAACACTAAGGGCACTATAATTATGAACACTTTGCCGCTAGGCTTCCAAGAGCTTGGGTCTAGTTTGCAACAGTTGCGAAACGGCGTCTTGATCGCTTTTGAAACAGGCGTCACTACTCCTTACGCATTGCAGAACGTAGAAGAACGCGGTGTTTGTTTTATCGGGCCAGCAATTCGTGTTTATGCCGGTCAAATTATTGGACTTAACACTCGTGGTGAAGATATGGAAATCAACGTTTGCCGTGCTAAGCAACTTACGAACATGCGAAGTAAGTCTAGTGATGGCACTGTACAACTTACTCCTCCAATTAATTTCAGTCTTGAAGAATGTTTAGATTTCCTAGAAAAAGACGAACTACTAGAAGTTACACCTAAGTCTCTTCGTTTACGCAAACGCGAACTTGATCCTAATAAGCGAAAACGCGCTCCAAAGTAGACGGTAGATCATTGATACATTTGTCATTGATGTATTGACGCATTAATTTTGCATTTGGCCATTTAACATTGCACATTTATTTGGGCATTTGGCCATTTTGCCTCCGTAGCTTCAATGACAAATGTATCAATGGTCAATTGTCTTCACACCCTTATTCATTATCCAGAGATTTCCAAATATACCAGCAAGCAACTGACTCGTAAGGATGCCAGTTATTTATTTCAGAAATTTTGACGATGTCGCATGCAGTAGGTTTACCAGGTAAATTATATAGTGCCTTAACGCCGTTTTTGATTCCAAGGTCTCCAGTTGGAAGTACATCAAGTCTACCAATCGAAAATATCAAAAACATATGTGCAGTCCATTCGCCAATGCCTTTGACGGCAATTAATTCTTCAATAACCGATTCGTTGGGTAGGTTAATAAGATGATAAAGCTTTAGCCTACCGTCAATAATATGCTCGGCGAGATCGCGTATATAATTAATTTTAGATGTACTTAGTCCAGCGCTTCGAATGTCTTCTGGTGACTTTTTTAGTATGTCTTCAGGCGTCGGAAATATGTTGCTATCGCCAAAAAGATTTACGAATCTTGTTTGAATGGTGTAAGCCGCCTTTACACTAAGTTGTTGTGAAATAATACTATTAACAAGTTCTTTGTAATAATTTTGATGAGGCTTAATATCGAATGGGCCGAACCGTTTTATAAGAATAGCTAGCACCGGATCGTTTTTTGACAGATGAGACATTGCCGCGCGAGTACTTTTGGAGATAATGGGCATAGTCAAATTGTATACCTAAACTGCAAATAAGTATCGTAATGACTTCTTTGCAATAATATTATTAACTTGCAAACATCGCAGTAATCATTTAAAACTATTCTATTATGATCGAACTACGACCGCCAAGATTTAAAATGGACAAAGACAAAGATGTCGCAGAGCGACTACGAGACGGAGACAATGAAGATTTTTTTGCAAATATCAGACAGGGCAACCAAGACATGCCGTGGGGCGGAACTATCGAAAAGGCTGGCGATCTATTTGTTGCAAAAGGTAATAGCCCTAGACTACCTAGAATCCGAGATGCTTTTAGTGCGGGAGTTTCTGTAGCAGTTGAAAGTTTTTTTGAATCAGAAGTTCCTATATCGTTAAGACCAGCAGTACTTGATGTTTTTAGCGAGACTCCATTACCGCGCAAGTTACGAGTTGGTACATCCAGCGCGATATTGGATAATTTTATTGAACTTGCATATATCGGCTACAATCTTCACCCAGAATTAAACGAAGTTGCTATAAGAACCCGTGACTACTACATTGAAATAGACGAAGAGGCCAAGTTAGGTCACCCCGCATTCTTGGGTATTGGTTTGGGTGCATATTTAATTGATGATGCTTACGAGAATGCGCTTGATAGTAAGGTTAATGCTGTAATGAAAGAAGAAAATTGGCCAAGCGACTTGATGGGCTGAAAGTTTTGGCAATTTAAAATAAAAATAGGGTTGCTTATTAGTTGGTTTAAGCTTAAAAATAGGTATGAATGGAATCACATCTGCCAGAAAAATTTAAGTTAGATAGTAATGGCAGAGTGTTGGATTATCTTAGGCATAAAGATCACAATAGCGGTCTAGATATGATGAGGCAGCGTTACGCAGGTCTACCGTTAATGGCTCCGGCGGTTGCTGCTAGTCGTAAATACGCACCTGTTAATGAAAGAATAAGTTCAGCATTTTTAAGACATGGTTTTGTCACTGGAGCATCTGTAGCGATTGAGTCTTTTTATCAATCCGATGTTCCAGTAGATATAAAAATATCCTTAGCGGAAGAACTTGTAAAAAGTAAGGTAGCTAACGATTCCAAAAGTAGGCGGTCTAATGATGTGCTACGAAATTTTTATGACTTGGCTGCTAAAGGAATGAATTTGCACCCGGAAGCTGTAGAGTTGGTGGATTTAACCGAGAGGCACTTTGAGGATCGTGGTCCAGTAGAAGAGATGGGTACTGCCGCCTTCTGTGGAGCCGGCATGACTATTTTATGGGTAGATGAGGCCTACGACAAGGTTATCGATGGTCAATTTGACGCAATAAAGCCTGAGATTGATTGGGATTCTAGGGCTTGGGGCCCTGGTTGGAATACACCAAATCCTCCAAAGTCTTAAAATCACTCTTATATAATATTAACTTAAAGCTTGCAAATTATCTGTTTTTCGCTTAAGGTATATGATATGTACGAATATAACGCACCTATACTGCGGCTAGATAATACCGAAGAAATAGCAGCACGAATTCAAGAAGATGTTTTATTGGCGACGTGGGATTTCCATAATACCTATATTCCCAGAAGCCAAGGTAAGCATATTGTTGAAGTTGCAAATTCTCTGTTTATAGACCGACGATTAGAGCTAGACTTGTATCGTGGCCAGGCATTTTGCACCGGTGCGGCAGTAATGTTGGCGGCGTTAGACTCGACGGTTATTGATCCAGAAATACACATTGAAACAATGAATCAGTTTACCTCTCAACCAATGCCATACAGAAAAGATACAAGGCATCAAAAGAAGATTGAACTAGTTGATAAGATGGCTGGGTTGGGGCACGTTCTTCACCCTGAAATGGCAGTAGCAACAGAAGCTGTAGCGCAAGATTTTCTAAACAAAACTATGGAAATGTCAGTTGAAGATGCTGTGCGAAGCGGAACTGGCTACACTCTTTGGAGAGCTCATCGTTCATGGCAAGAAGCTCGTAGAATTATTGCGGCAAAAAATGGCACCACGCACGAAAACGAAGAAGAGAAACTTAGTCTAGAGGTTGCTAGGTTAACCGTAGATATCGACTGGGATGATTTGCTAAAAGGCTAAAATGCCCCTAATACGGTTTGTTAAATAGTCGCCATACTGTATATTTAGGTTATTACAAAACACATCGCCCAAGCTGTCGTATATAGAAAAAATCTAAATGTATTAGAATTTCTTGTTATGAAGCGCGTTCCTAAAGACGGTGGATTTTGGCAGGCTATAACAGGTACTGTTGAGCCAGGAGAAGAAATATTAGACACGGTTAAACGAGAACTTGTCGAAGAGGCGGGTATCAGCGAAACAATGTATATAAGCGCTAAGCTAGCAGAATACGAGTGGTTTAATAGTAAGAGTGGTTATGGTGGTTACGATACTATATTTGCTGTAGAAGTCAGTCCGATCGCAGAGGTTGTGATTAATATAGATGAACATAGCGAGTTTAAGTGGCTGCAAATAGAAGAAGCCCTGGCTCTACTTAAATTTGATGGTAATAAAAAATCAATGCTACTCGTTTTGGAGCACGCAAATAGTCGTTAAGCTAGGATTCTTTATCGAATCTTATGTAGTCCAGCTCTTTTGGAGTTAGTCCACCCCAGATTCCATCTTGTTGAACCGTGTCGATTGCGTAATTTTTGCAATCTATTCGCACATCACACTGGTTGCAAATAAATTTGGCTGCTCTTTCTCGGGTAATTCGTTGAGAGTTAGTCTCTGCTTTTATTATTAAAGGTTCGGAAGTTTGTTGCGTTTCATTTTCTGGAATGGAAAGTTCTGCGTAGGCGACTTTTGAATAAAATAATTCCGTTTGTCCATTGCAATTGGCGTACTTAACCCAAGACCTGGCTGGCCCTTCGCGGTAATAATCAAGTATCGAGTCCTCTCTCATCCCATAGATGGTATCACTAATCGTCAGATTCTAGTAACGATAGATCAGCTATCTAATTCTAATTCGGCCGGTGATAGGTGAGGGGAAGCCCTTGTGTAATCGTTCGAGTTCATTAAGTCCAGCCCAGATGCCGTATTCTTCGTTCTTAGATGATTGTTCAAGGCACTGCTCTATTACAGGACAGCTGGCACATATATTCCTTGCGATATTCTCGCGGCGTTCTCTTGCTTTGGCGCTTTCGTTATACGGAGAAAAGAATATATTAGTTGTGCCACGACAAGCTGCCTGGCCTATCCATCCCTGCACAGCATCAGGATTATTTAGTTTCTCTTCAAATTTCTCTTGCATCGGATAATAATTATAAAACAATAAAGTAATTCTTGCAATACAGCATGGTTCGGTCTAGAAACAGTACAGGGACTACTAATTTACAAATAAAGATGTTATAATAGCATTAATGAATGATTTTTCCAAATTCGAAAGTGATTTGTCTTTTGATGCCGATAGCTATGAAGAGTTATACGACAAGCAACGACAGGCTACGCGTGACCACCTTACTAGTTTGATGGTAAAGGGTTATTTGAGTACTGATGTTATTCCTAGCGGATCTTTAGTGGAGGTAGAGCTTGCATCTAGAAACGTAGCTTATGATCCAGATGAGAAATTGCGCAGAATAATTGGGACTATGGCTGGTGATGGTAGCTTGAAGGTAATTGGCGATAGTTCTGATAGTCAGCAGCTCATAGGGCAGAGAATAGTCATGGGGAACTGGAAGATAGCGGACGAGGCAAATAACGATATAATATATACTCCAGGTACTGTTAGTCCTGAAGCAAACCTAGGCTATCATAATTATTGGGACGGCGAAGTTAGCGCGACAGATCTAGGCAGTCCACCTGCTTCATTTACGGTTGATGGCATCCCTTTTATTTTTGAAAAGTAATAATACTCTACTTCAGATTAATATCAGTAAGTAGTATATAATTAGTAGCACCAGTAATAAGGAGTTATATATGAGAAATTACGGCCAGTTCGAAAGAGTAGTTAATCAGCAACCTATGCACGATCCGCGTCAAGGTGCGTGTTTATTGACGCTTGCAGTCTTTCTGCTAGTTGCAACGCTCGCTATGTATCTTGTTTATAGAATATTCTCGGAGTCAAAGTGGGCTTATCGTTTCCAGGAGCCGATTGATATTGCTGAGGCAAGATTCGCTAATGGCGACATAACTAAAACGCAACTTTCGGAAATTCGTAAAGAACTAGAACAGTAAACTGTAGAATTATTTAATCGCTATGATTGCAATTAATGCAGTTGTAGCGATTTTATTATTTCAATTGCTAATTTGTAGGCATTGCTTTTACTAATATAATCGACCGGAACTGTATTAGTAGCCATGTCGTCTTTTAGCTCTTTTGATGAGTAACCGCCCGATACAATAAAGGTTTCTGGCTCCTTGCCGTAATCTGGTCCGAGAGTATCGCCAACTTTTAGTTGAAAGTTGCCTGCGACGAAAAAATAAGCAAAATTGTCTGCAGTATCGAGTCCAAAATTTGTTACTAATGTATCTGCTCTTTGCCCGACAGCAGGCTTTTTGTAAATTGTTTTTAAGGATTCTTGAATAGCCACACCGCGGCCAATATATTTCCTGTCAGCTGCTCTAGCTCCCTTTCTGATATATATTCTGAAGTTGCCGCTTACTGGATCACCATCTAAATTTTTATAATTAAATACTGGCGATTCTATTCTTGTACCGTTATCAGTAGTTTCTGTAGCAGTCCAGTCTGACGGATATGTTAGGGTTAGACCCATAGGTCCATTTTCGTATTCTTTAGTTGCTGTTGTAGTCGGCAGGTCAGCAACTTCAACTTTTTGTTCTGATTTTTTCTCTACATTTGTAGTAGTTTTGTTAGGCAAATTTTTATGTGTAAACATCTTTATAGTTCCAACAACTAGAGCAACTACAACAGCCAATATAAACAATATTAAAATTAGTTTTTTAGGTTTTTTGGATTTTTGTGATCCGTTACGACGCACAGCCTTATTGTTTTCTTCGTCGATTTCGACGGACTGATTATACGGATCATTAATCTGCATAGAGATTATTATGCTACTAAACTTGTATATATTCAAATGCTGTCGAATATAATGTCTGCTTTGTGATTAACGGATGAAGTAAACAACAGAAACAGAATACTGTAGCTTATTTTCGCCAGGCTGCACAACTAAGCTGCTAGTTGTTTCTTTAGCTATACTATTGCTTACAGACGAATCTAAAGCGATAGGGTAAGGTTGGTAAATATTTCCAAATCCAGAGCCATCTGTCACAGATTTTACGCTAGATACTTTAAAGCCAAGATTTTTTGCTGACTGGTCGGCTTTAGCACGAGCCTCCTTGGTGGCTTTGTCTCGAGCTTGGTTTTCAAGCTCTTTGCGTTTTGCGTCGCTAAAACTTGCTTGAGGAGACACCTCTCCCAAAGGTGAAGTTGTCGTTATGTAGTCTTGGACTACTTGAGATAGTTCTGTTTTAGAAACTTTGATGGTGTACATGAGAGTATAGGTTGCTTGCTTGGCGCTGTCGTCATAAAAATAATTGTAGTCGTATCCACTAGAGTTTGTTTTTATGTCTTTATCTGCAACTCCTAGAGTTTTTAGTTTTTCCGTTATCTCGTTACTCTTTTTTGTTAAATTGGCTAGAGCTATAGTTTTGTCGTTATTCTTAAATGTATAACTAGGAGAAAAGATGTATTCGTCAGGCGTTGCAGTAACTGACGCTTCGCCAGTAACAGAAACAGTTCGGTCGTTATTAGTTTTTGGAGACCATGGTCTCCATACAAAGAATATTGCAATAATTGTAAACAAAAGCACGAGACTGATTATTCGATAGTCGATGATAAGTTTTGTCTTGTTTTTTTGTGGTTCTGAATGATTGGAGCTTGCCGGGTCGTTCATATAATTTTAAATCTCCTTAATTTGATTACGATAAGCATAAGTATAATGTTTATTCAATTTTTTTTAAAGCTGATAAGCCTGAATCGCAGTTGAGTTTTTAGCAAAAACTCCAATCTGTATTGCAATTGAATTTTACTAACCATAGACTAAAGGTAATATAACGTAATCAAAATTAGGATATATATGGACGATCAAACAAATACGCCGGTAGATATAAGTAGTGCAGAACCTGCTCCAATAGTGATCGATCAATCATCCGCTACAGACGCGCCGTTTCCAGTTCTTCCATCGCTAAATCAAAATGACGAAATAATGCCCAACGAAGCCGACTTGCCTCCATTGCCAAGCTTTGACGTTGCTACCCCAAGTTACTTGCCAAATGACAGCACCTCAAGCTTTCCTGCCAACGGAGGCCCTGTTGTTGGAGTAGAGCACGATTCAAATTCTGATGCTGTAGGCGCAGTTGAACCTGAATCAACGGGAGCGGCGACGACTATTCCGACGTCTCTGTAGCCAAAAATGCTTAACAAGATTTTTCGTGACAAACAGGGAAAGATAGTTATCATCCAATTCCCAAACATACCTCTAGCTGTC
>Ga0194045_1000832_pt1 | contig 10245 bp, 6 predicted proteins | sample JunL6211m_MetaG_FD_161686 | JGI IMG/M metagenome (GOLD analysis project Ga0194045, IMG submission 161686) | Anoxic zone freshwater microbial communities from boreal shield lake in IISD Experimental Lakes Area, Ontario, Canada - Jun2016-L626-11m | ecosystem: Environmental > Aquatic > Freshwater >...
CGTTTGAGTCGCTGATCTACCCAGATGATGACAGCTTTATTGTGCCCTTGGATATGCCCAAAGCGATTGCAAGTTTCTGCAATAAAACAGGGCAAAAATCTCCTACCTCGCCCGGAGCATTTGTTCGCTGTGCATTGGAAAGCCTAGCAGTGCGATACCGCTGGGTGATGGAAAGGCTGGAAGAATTATCAGGCGAGAAAATCGAATTCATTCATGTTGTAGGGGGCGGGTGCCAGAATGCCCTGCTCTGCCAATTTACTGCTGATGCATGCAATCGCACGGTAGTCGCTGGCCCTGCAGAAGCAACGGCTGTGGGCAACGTATTGATGCAAGCCATGGGGCTTGGATTACTAGGGTCACTTGAAGAAGCACGCGAAGTGGTCAAGCGATCTTTCCCGCTGCAAACTTTTACCCCGAAGAATCCAGATCGTTGGCAGGAGCCTTACGCTCGCATGCTTAAATTCATGGCATAACACCATGAAGGGTTTTTAATGGTGTAAGATAGATTTGTAGGTTTATTGTTTCCATGCAGTTTCCAAGAGGATTGCAATTTATGCCTTTTGTTACCAAGTGTTCAAGTTGTGGCAACAAGTTTACCGTTCACGAGCGATCTATTGGTTCTAGCATGGATTGCACTGCATGCAATAAAACCTTCCGCATACTTCCCGATGCTTCTTCCAATCCCGCACCTGAAATCTTTACTTTCAAGGAACCCGAACCCGAGCCCGAGCCCAAAAAACAGGAAAAAGAAGTAAAAAAAGAGGTTACTAGAACTATAAAAAAACCCGTAGAATCAAGCATCGATGTGGAATATAACCCACCTTCCAAGTCTCGTGCCTCTAGCATCGATGTAGAATACAACCCCCAACCTAGATCTCGTTCTAATAGCATTGATGTTGAATACACACCAGAAGCAAAGCCCCGTTATTCAGAACGCAAACGCGATTGGTTTTCAGGCGAAGGCACCGCACGCGACAATTTCCTCGGGCTGGTTGCAGTCTTTTTAAGTTGCACCTCCTTACTTGCTGCTTCTTTCCCAGTGATCGATTATCTGGTAATCCCCTTAGGCATTGCTGGCATAGGCTTGGCAATTTATTCAGCTTTTATGGAAGGCAGCATCGTAAAGCGTTTCACCTTCCCTGCAATCGCATTACTCATCAGCCTTCCCACCATCCTAATCATCGTCAATTCCCCAGATTGGTTTCGTGAATACAGAAATAAGCCCAAAGCTATTTCAATCACGGATAAATTCGTACTAGTAGCGCCGGGGGAACGACCCTTCCTACCTGAAAAACCTGATCAACCAGTTAATTCATCCCAGTACGGTATTCAACGAAACGACATCCGGGCAGTGGTTGGCGAAGTCCGATATCGCAAAATCGAGTACACCCAAAGCAAGGTTAAGAAGTTTACCAAAGATCTAAAAATCACTGTGCTATTAAGAGTTTTCAATGCAGGTTACGAAAAACCCTTCGACTTTTCCAACTGGCAATCTTATGGCAATGGCGTAAAGCTTTACGAAGCTGATGGTTCTGAATTATCCGTTTGGAACCCGCCTGCTAATCCAGGTTCCATCCAATTGGCACCACCAATCAAAACGGTGTTTGCAGGCAAAATGATCGAAGAAACCTTAATCTTCGATGCCCCTAAGACCAAGTTTGAAGAATTAAGGCTTATGCTTCCTGCAAAGGCTTTTGGGGAAGAACCCACTCTGGATAAGGATGGGCAGCAACAAGAAGGCAAAGTTATTATGATAATACCATTCAAAATGATCACCCCTTAATTTTGAGTGGTATAATACTGTGTACCTTTCTGTCAGGAATACTCGCAATGTTGATCAAGACTAAAAACCAAACGCAAAAGTCCGCCTTTACCCTGATTGAATTATTAGTGGTTATGAGCATTATTTCTGTTTTAGTGGGGCTTATGCTGCCAGCTGTTCAGAAAGCCCGCGGTGCAGTTAATCGCATCTCCTGTGCCAATAGCCTAAAACAAGTCGGCTTATCCATGTGGCTTTACCACAGCACCTTCGATACCCTGCCCGCAACCAGAGTCAGCGATCAAGGCGCAAGTTGGGCAGTACTTATCCTTCCTAACCTCGAACAAGAAAACCTTTATCGCAAGTGGGACACTTCCAAAACCTACTACCAGCAAAATCAAATTGCACGCGAAACTGGGGTTAAGGTGATGTTCTGCCCTGAAAGGCGTTCTCCCGCAGCCGCTGGTGTTAGCATAGCTGGCGATGTCGATACTATCTCCAAAGGTCAGCATGTACCAGGTGCCCTAAGTGATTACGCTGTCAACATGGGCACCGAATCCAAAGCCGCCAGCGTGGGCGCTGCAACCTTCTTTAATAATGATGGCGCTTTCCCCTCTGCAAGTGGCAGAGGGTATAACTTCAACATGATTCGCGATGGCCTTTCCAACACCCTTTTAGCTGGCGAAAAGCATGTCCCCGTTTCCAAATGGGGCACCGGAACCTGGGATTCTTCCATCTACAATGGTGATATCTACATGTCTATTTCCAGAGTTTCAAGCCCTCAACACAGAATCGCCTCTACCATTGATGACACCGATTGGCGCTTTGGTAGCTACCATTTTGGCATCATTCAGTTCGCTTTTTGTGATGGGGGCGTTCGAAGCGTTGCTGTCAATATTTCCGAAGAAACTTTCCGCAGGCTTGCTAGCCGTAACGATGGTGAAGTCTTATCCGATTACTAACCCCACTGTTTTCACCTCCCAAGCGTTAAATCCAACAAGTTAAACCCTTTAGGTAAAATCAATAATGCACAGAATCATTGATTCTTTATTTATTTGAGCTTATACTTAAACTAGATTTCTGAAGTCGAGTATTTTTAAGGGATTGCGCATTAGTAGCAGCTTTTATAAAGAACTGGAAAGTGCTCTTAAGAAGGGCGCTTCTTGCTTTCAGTCTGAAGATCTTCATACATTGGAGCCTTGCTTAGACTCCAATGGAAAGCTCATTGTTTGCGAAGGCAAAAGCTCTCGAATTTATCAGATGCGCGATAAATCCTCCCATAAAAAAATGGCCCTCAAATGCTATCACTGGAATGATCCAGTCCTAGAACTGCGCTATCAACACCTTACAGATATCAAAAAAAACAACGATCTCTCCTTTATCGTTCCTTGCAAGTTCATCCCCCAAGGCACCACAATCCACGGCGAAACTAATCCGGTTCTTCTCATGGATTGGATTGAAGGCGTGCCTTTTAGAGAGTTCATCAATCGAGCTGCTGGGGTTCCCAGAATCCTTGACAAACTGGCTCGGCTAATTCTACGCATCGACAAAAAAATGTACCGTGCTGGAATAGCTCACTGCTGCATCGAACCCGACCACATCATGCTGGGCAGCAATGCCTCGGATGAACGAGGCGTTTTGATTCTCCTTGATTACGATAACATTTGGGTGCCCAACCTCGCTCACCGAAATATTCTCGAAATATCCAACCACGATTATCAACACCCGGGTAGGGTTAAGGAAGGCATCTACGGCCCCCTCGCAGATCGATTCCCATTGTTGCTTCTCTATACTTCCCTCACCGCTATAAGGATTATGGGGACTAAATTCCTGAAAGAAAAAGCCCCTGAACATGGGTTGCTCTTCTCTAAACGAGACCTCGAATTCCCTAACGATTCCCAAATCTTCAAAGAACTTCTCGGACAGAAAGATCCTTTTCTTCGTGGCCTGATTTTAGAAATCCAAGATTCTCTCGCCAAACCCATGGCGTGGATCCCAAGCCTCGAAGATTCCATCAGTAAAATCAAAGAAGAAGCAGATAAAGGTTCCTTTGGATGGGCCGAAGTTCGCTTTGATGCCCAACCCGAATCTCCAACCGAAGATAAAGAAGATTCAAGTTTTGGCTTGAAAGAAACAATTGCCCAAATGGCTGCCACCGCTGCAAATCGGATACTTCATGGCGACTTCGATGCGGGCATACAACTCTACATCGATTGCTGCGAACGGGACCCAGGCAATCTTGCGTGCAGAAAAAAACTCCGCGATGCCCAGATGAAAAAACTGGACAATAAGCCTCCAGGTGGGTTTGGCTTGGGTAGATCCACAAAATCCAGAGTGCAAGGTTGGTTAAAATCTTCACAGTTTGCAAAAGCTTTGGAAGCAGGCGAAGAAGGCCTTAGCGATAACCCTTGGGATAGCGCTGCAATGCGTGTGATGGGCCGGGCTGCAGATGGCCTTGGTTTTACAGATACCGCAAGCTGGCTCTTCCAATCTGCTTTAAAAATCTCACCCAATGATTTAGAAATACTCCAAGACCTTGCTGAGTTTCTTGAGAGACAACAGGATTTTCGCTCTGCCCGCATCCTCTGGGAAAAAATCCTCCGACTCAATCCTTCTGATCAAGAAGCAAAAGATCGAGCCAAGGAACTTGGTGCTTCTGAAACCATGAAACGCATGACCGACAACAAGGATGTTGTTATAACCTCGGCACCCAAGGAAGTCAGCGCCCTTGCAGAAGAACAAAGAATCAGAACCCTTCTTCAAGAAAAACCCCACTGGGCACCCTACTATATCGAGCTTACCAACCTCCTGAAAAAAGCCAACCGCCTCGAAGAAGCGGAACATATTTTGCGCATCGGTATCGTGCAATCCGAGGGCGACAAAAAACTCCTGCTCGAAGTTGCACACCTCGAAAAAATTATTCTTGGCAAACGAATCGATGAGCTCAAACATATCCTCTCGGTGGATAAAACTTGGGCCTTTGCTAAAATTGCTGAAGACTGCCTTAAAACCGAACAACGCAGACGCGACTCCGAACTTCTAAGACTTCGCGTCGAAGCAGATCCTTCCAATATGGCTTCCAAACTCGAACTAGGGCAAATGCTTGTCGAACTAGGCGAAATCGATGCAGCAATTTCTGAGCTCCAACAATCGCGGAAAGACCCCCGACTTTCTTGGAAAGCGCTGATTTCTTTGGGCAAGTGTTTTTCCATCAAGGGCAATGCCACACTCGCACGCAGAAATCTCGAAGATGCATTGAAGTCTCTTCCTGAAACCGAGGATGCCTCCCGTAAAGAAATCCTCTTCAGCTTGGCACTTAGCTATGCCTCAGAAAACGATTTCACCAAAGCTGTCGAAATTGGAAATGAGATCGCAAACATCGATTTTACCTACCAAGGCATTGGCAAACTTCTCGATGAATGGATGTTGCGATCCAAACAAGGATAGCCCCATTTGTTTGTATCAGTAAAGGAAGACTACAATTATTTTATGAAGTGCTTTGGTGTTATCATTGTGCTGGCCCTTGCTTGTACTGGTTGCAAGCGAGACATGTCGATCGCAAATATTCCAAAGGGAGAACCTATGACCGATAAAATTAAAAAAACAGATGCCGAATGGATGACCCTGCTAACTCCAGAGCAATTTAAAGTCGCACGCAAAAAAGGAACCGAACGCGCTTTCACAGGCGCTACTTGGGATAACAAAAAAGAAGGCGTCTACAATTGCGTCTGCTGCGATCTTCCATTATTTGAATCTTCCACCAAGTACGAATCGGGCACCGGTTGGCCCAGCTTTTTTCAACCCATCGCCCAAAACAATGTCGCCTTGGAATCCGATCGTTCTTTTTTCAGCGTTCGGACTGAAGTGCTTTGTGCGAAATGCGATGCCCATCTGGGCCATGTTTTTGAGGATGGCCCAAAACCCACCGGCCTACGCTATTGCATGAATTCCGCCGCAATGCGCTTCGAACCTACTACAAAACAACCTTGATTCTTATCTAAATTCAATTGATTTCCTTTTCTTCTGAGCATTTATTGTATTAAAATTGTCTGTTTACGAATGAATCTCAACTAGGGTTTTGTACTTTTCAAAACCCATTGAAAATGTAAATCGTAATTAGAAATATATCTAACATGGGTTATGAACTAAACCGCAGGCAGCTTATCGCACAGGTTGCCGGTTCAATTCTTGGCGTTGGCCTTTTACCCAATTTCTTTTCTCCAAAGGCGCTTGCCACAGACTTGAAAAAAAAAGCCAGAACCAAAAATATCATCTACCTTTACATGGATGGCGGCATGAGCCATGTAGACACGCTGGATCCTAAGTCCGGTGATGTCGCGGGGCCGACCAAGACCATCAAGACCAGCGCAACCGGTGTTCAACTTGGAGAATACCTGCCGCTCACCGCCAAACAGATGCACCATGGAACTATCATTCGCTCCATCACATCGACGCAGGGCGCCCATGAGCAGGGCAATTATTTCATGCATACCAGTTTTCAATTGCGTGGCACGATCAACCACCCCGCCATGGGAGCCTGGCTCAGCCATTTCCGTGGTCCAGGAAATCCTACCCTGCCGGCCTCCGTCTATGTGGGCAATTCCAGCCGCCATCCCGGTGCTGGATTTTTCCCCCCAGAGCATTCCCCCCTCTTCGTGAATAATCCTGAAAACGGCTTAAACAATATCGAGTTGCAAAAGGGCCTATCCTTCAAAGATCATGCGGCACGGATGAAACTGGCAGGTGAATTAGACGAGGCATTTACAAAATCATTCGGGGAACAGCGCTCGGTTTCATCACAATCGGGTGCATACGATGGTGCCTATAAAATGATGGCCAGCAAGGATATCGTGGCATTCAACCTAGCTGCGGAAAAATCTGACCTCAGGGATAAGTATGGGCGCAACCCCTTCGGTCAGGGCTGCCTACTGGCCCGCAGGCTTGTCGAGGCGGGGGTACGCTTTATCGAAGTCAGCCTGCATGGCTGGGATACCCATGCGGGAAACTTCACCGTAACTCCTGATTTGTGCCAGAAACTCGATAGTGGCATGTCATCTCTCATCAAGGATTTGGAAGAACGGGGTTTGCTTGCAGAAACTCTTGTCGTCTTGGCCACCGAATTTGGGCGCACACCAAAAATCAACACCGTGCTTGGTCGGGATCATTACCCAAAAGCTTTCTCTGCCTGCCTGTTTGGTGGCGGCGTGAAAAACGGCGGGATATTTGGTGCAACCAACAAGACAGGTGAGGAAGTAGTGGACGATCTAATTACCATACCTGATTTTAATGCAACCATTGGCCACGCCCTCGGATTACCCTTGGACCAAGTTGTGACATCTCCCACAAAACGACCTTTTAAACTGGCGGACAAGGGTGTTCCCATCACCAAAATATTTAGTTGATCACCTAAAGATTACTCAAGGCCCAAACGCCATGAACCCTACAAAACTGCTTGCGTTCTTTTTTCTTCTGCTTGGGGGAACCGCAATTGGCGATGATGAATCCATAAGAAAAGCAGCCGCAAAGGTTGATTCCATCCTTGAATCCCACTTGAAAAACAAAGGGCTCAAGCCTAACGCCCCCATCAATGACGAAGTTTTCCTGCGTAGAATATATCTTAATCTTGCAGGGCGAATCCCAACCGCATCTGAGGCCGTGATATTCCTCGAATCCAAAAATCCAGAAAAGCGCCACGCTCTTATCAATTCCCTGCTCTCTCAGGAAAGTTTTGTATCTCATTTCTACAATTTCTGGGCTGATGTGCTTCGTTACAAGTCGCATTATGTAAATCGTGCCAATGTCATCGAGGCTGCCTACTCGAAATTCATCCGCGAAAGCATCCGCACCAACAAACCGTTCGATAAATTTGTGTTTGAACTTCTTTCCGCAAAGGGCTACGCCTGGGAAAATGGCGCAATCGGATATTATCACCGTGACCCCGAAATGCCGCTCGACAACATGGCGATTACTTCCCGTATTTTTCTGGGCACACGCATCGAATGCGCCCAGTGCCATGACCATCCATTCGACAAATGGAAGCAAACGCAGTTCTACCACTTAGCAGCATACACCTATGGAAACAAGCCCGTGAACGAGGCATTCGGTGGCGCCCGCGATGCGATCCGGGACCGCCAGCAGGTGATCAACGATGATTTCAAGCGTGATAAAGCTGCCTCCAACGATGGGGGCAAAGCAGCCGAGTTGCGTAAAAATCAACGCCTTGAAGCCATGGAGTACCGCAAGATCGTTGGCATCATCAAGGGGCCTGTCGGCCAATTGCTAAGCCCCATCGGCTTGGAAAGAAAATTCGACAGCATCCTTAAACTTCCCCATGATTTCAAGGAGGGGGATGGCAAACCTTTCGAGGTGATGAAACCAGCCTCCCTGATGGGACCGGAAGCAAGCGTTGAACCAGAAAAAGATTCCGCAGAGGTTTTCGCCCGCTGGGTTACCTCTCCTGAAAACCCACGTTTTACCAAGGTGATCGTCAATCGCTTGTGGAAAACAATGTTTGGCGTTGCACTGAACGAACCCCTCGATGACCTGCGCGACTCATCCAAAGCCATGGTCCCGGCCCTTGAGGAAAACCTCGAAAATTTGATGATAACCTTGCATTATGATATGCGGGCATTCATCGCAGTGGTTGCAAATACTAAGGCCTACCAGTCCGTGGCGACCACAAAAGAATTCAACCCAGGCGACACCTATGATTTTCAGGGGCCGATTTTACGCCGTATGACTGCCGAGCAAATCTGGGATTCCATCATCGCTCTTGCCAACCATGAACCCGATTCCCGCAACTTGCAACGCGAACAACTCGAGGAAAGGCGGATCAATATTTCAAAAATGGTCTGCGAGGCCTACCTCAATTTCGATGGGCAAAAATTAGTGGACATGGCATATGCCCGGCTACAGGCCGAAAAAGAACTTGAGAAACAGGAGAAAATTGTCCAAGAAGCGCTGATCGTGGCCAATCGCAATGGCGATAAGGCTAAAGAAACCGAACTTCGCAGAAAGCAGGGCGCATTTGCCAAGGAACGCGCCGAATCTTTTGTCCGTGATTTCATCATGCCTGTTCTTGAAAACCTCGTTGAAATAAAAGCGGGCAAAAACGCCAAGCTTCTCATCGACCAAAACTACAAGATCAATCCCAATCCACGTGTACTGGCCATCGAGACCTGGAGAAGGCTATATGCGCCAGGCTATGGCCCGCCACCAAAAACCACCGCCCAACTCAATGCAGATGCCAAGGCGCAACTCCAGCATTTTAACAGCCTAGCCAACAAGCTGGGCTATCCAGCTAAAGACCATCCCCAGTTTGTCAATTACTGCCAGAAGGCTGGCGCGGAATGGCTTCGGGCCTCGGAATTGGATAGCCCGGCACCCAGGGGGCATTTCCTCCGCATCATGGGCCAAAGCGACCGGGAATTTGTCGAGAACGCAAACCTTGCTGCTTCCATCCCACAAGCCCTCGCGCTCATGAATAGCGATATCATTTCCGAAAACAATCTGCTCTCACCCTTTTCCCCACTAATGCATTTCATCTCACAGGCGAAAAGTCCATCCGATAAATTAAAAACCGTATACCTAGCAACGCTGTCAAGGCTTCCGACCCCCGATGAAGTCTCTGCATGGAACAAGGCCGCAGCGGCTGGCCTTTCGATCAATGACCTTGTTTATGCTCTGCTCAATTCCAAACAGTTTATCTTCATCCAATAATAAAAAAGGCAGTGAATCCCGAGGGTTTTACTGCCTTTTTCCCATATTGTTTCAAGATCAGAATCACTTTTTTGATTGTCCGGGATTCGCCAAGGTGCGAAATCCTTCTTGCTTCAACTTTTTCAGTTCCAATATCTGTTGCGGGGTCAGCACTTCTAGCGCCGCCCGATTAGCTTTATCTTGAATCGCAGACATTTCCTTTTGGATTTCCGCCTGCTTCTTCTGCAACTCTTCCTTGTTCTGACTCAGTTTCTTTTTTTGCTCTGCCGTCAGATTCAGCTTATCTGAAAGATTGTTATATCCATACAAAAGCATCGGGGCACTTTGCTGCCTTAACTCGATATCTTGAATTTTTGTTATTTGTTCAGGCGTCAGGAATGCATCGATTTCTTTGCGTGCTGCCTCGGTTAGCTTCTTCGATTCTGCAGCCCATTTGTCATACTCTTTGCGAATTTCTTCGGTCTTGGTTTTGCGCTCTGCTTCATTCAGCTTGGTCCAATCCACCTGTGGCTGCTGCTTCCAAGAATTCTGCTGAAACTTCTTGCCAATTTCCTTGAGCTTTCCCACTTGCTCTTCAGTAAGGTTCACTTCTTTTTGCACCTGCAATGAACTAAGAATTTGATATACAGGAAGGTAAAGATAATCACCCACAGCGGCACCGGGCTGGAATCCACCACCGCCTCCACCGAGAATTTGGGCGCGGACCGGGGCCTGATCTTGAGCCAGAGTAAACGAAACCATTCCCATGGCTGTTACCAAGCAACTGC
>Ga0194045_1000833_pt1 | contig 10243 bp, 13 predicted proteins | sample JunL6211m_MetaG_FD_161686 | JGI IMG/M metagenome (GOLD analysis project Ga0194045, IMG submission 161686) | Anoxic zone freshwater microbial communities from boreal shield lake in IISD Experimental Lakes Area, Ontario, Canada - Jun2016-L626-11m | ecosystem: Environmental > Aquatic > Freshwater >...
CCTGCATCCTGAACATTTGATATCCCGAAGTCAAGGAGGCAATCCAAAGGCAGGAATGGATAGGATCGGGCTAATGGTCGCGGCTCAGGGGAATTCAGCCGTCTCGCGCGTGATCAAAATTGTCCATCCCAGGCCAGTCTGATCGCTTCGTCCGCCATCGTTTACGCCCATCGAGTACAAGAGCTTCTGTGCGAGAGGAAGGTCAAGACATTGGCGTTTTGATGACCTTACACTTCCTTTGGAACAACTCTTCACTTCCTTGATGTGCCACGTCGCTTATGCTATCTCTACCGCTTTGAGGCGTCGATGGCTCGCTCAAGCAAATCGATGTCAATATCCCACCACCCACGTAAATCAACCAATAGAGGATAAAGCTCGTTGGATGCGATCCGTTCTGCGGCTTCGATCGCAAGGCAACCAATACAGTCTGATTCCAATTCTAGCTTGAGAGCCGCAATCACTCGCACGTCTTTGCGTTGTGCCAATCCTACCAGAGCTTCACCACGAGTGTCGAAGTCAGGATCGCTTAGCCGATCCGCAAGTGCGTCACGAATTTGTTGGGTATTTATTTCAATCTGAGTACCGAGACCAAAGGTTGCCCAGTCTCTCACATGATCGCAAGAATCGTTGCTCAGTTGGATTAGTGTTTCGATAGCTTGTGGAATTTCGTGACCATTGTGAATTGAGAGTGCGAGAACGACAGCATGCCGAACTTCTGAGTCAGGGTGTGTCGAGAAACCGATCACAAGAGGAATGGCCTCAATGTCGTTCTGGTGCGAAATTGCAACAAGTACGGCTCTCAATACCTCAGCATTCGCGTCGGCAGTTAACATGCCTCGCAGAATACTTTTGCACTGCTCTGGGTAGGCTCTTTCAGGAACTCCGAGTTGCCCAAGTACATCGGCCCCAAGGCGACGCTCTCGACTACATTTGCTCTTTGTAAGTTGATTAGCTCGCTCCAACACATCAAGCCCGCCTCGCCAATGAAGGGCACGAACAGCATCCCAAGCTATTTCCTCGTCGGTTTCCGTCAGTGCAACTGCAACCAGTTCAGCCGTTGTGCGTAGGTCGTCTTTGGGACTGGAATTTGGAGTCATCAGTTGCTTACAGCCGAGTCCATGACATGGTTAAAAGATCTAGTTTGAACGCAGTTGCATTGTCATCATGCTCTTCTTTGCCATCCTTGAAGCTACAAATTTTTCCACCGGAGACGACCAGCGATTTGTCTCGGAAGCGGCACTTGTGCTGATAAATCCAACCAGGCTTTTCGCCAGTAGTTTGCAATTCTTCCATACTCCATGTCTTGCAACTCAGTCGATAACAAGGCGTGGTGCCGAATACTCTGGCACCAAGGTATCTAAGCCCACCAATGATGTAGATATAGCCGTCTTGGTGAGTAGCTGAATGAAAGTCTGTCGGTGGAAAAACGTCCTTGGGGTATCCCATGATTTGGAATTCTCCTGGCGAACCGTGCACGATGACCTCATTGTAAATACAGAAGTCACGGTCGTAGAAATCTTCGTGTTCGCCACCGATTTGCACGAATCGACCATCCGGAAGTTCGGTAAACGAACAGCCGTAACGACGGAAGCACCATGCGGGACCATTCTGTTCGGCACCTTCTCGGAATTGGACTCTAGCACCATACGCTGAGATTCCAGAACGGACCATCTCTTTCCAAAATGGCACCTCCATGACCTGTGGATTGGCTTCTCCAAATCGTGGACAAAAACCATTTTGATATTCCAGCTCGGTCACATGCAGAGTGTCTCCTGCCTTTAGCCCCGTCAATGTTCGCTTCATTTCGGTGCTAATGTCCGCAATATCCTCACCTGCCTTCATCAGCAATCGAATGATCTCTTGGTTCGATGCCAATGACATTGCGTTTTCGTTGTATTTGTTCGTTCGACCTGGGTTGGCGCCTGCTTCCAAGAGCAACTGAACACATTCGGTTGCATCGGATTGAGCAGCGATCATCAGAGCCGTGTTAAGTGAATCATCCACCTCATCGCTCTCAATCCCGAGTTCAATCAAGTAGGCTAGCATCTTGAAATTGTTGCGTTCAGCACAACTCATCAGAGTGGTCGTACCGCCAGAACTGCGAACACGAATGTCTGCCCCAGCAGCATACAAGAGTCTCGCCTTTTCGCCATCGTCAATAAAAGGCATCAACATCCAAGCCGTTCGATTACGCCGGTCTCGATCTTCAAGGCCGCAGCCCGCAGCAAGCAATTTCTGTACATGGTCGCTAGTCCCAAGTGCCACAGCCCTCATCAGATCGGACCATTGCAGACGATCTGGAGGCTCACCCGCTTCGAGCAGGTTTCCAATAACGTCAAACAACCCAAAACTAGAGGCAACGCTTAAAGGTGATTCACCATAGGTGGTCTCGCAGTTCGTTTTAGCTCCATTCTTGACCAAGAAGTCCACCATGCCCAGCAGTTCAGCTTTGTAGTTGAGTGCGTAAATGACATTGACGAGAATGGTGTAGTTGTGTTTCGCTACAAAATTGATGTTGGCTCCAGATTCGACAAGCAGCTTCACTTTGTGCAAACTGCCCGAACATGCGGCTAAGCCAATTGGATAATTCATTCCAGAATCCACTGTGGCATTTACATCGGCCCCTGCGTTGATAAGCAGTCGAAGTGCCATCTCACCCGGATCAGGGCTGGTGGCTGCATAGGCTAACGGCGTAAAGTCATATTCGTCTCGGGAATCAACGAAGACTCCTTTAGTAAGCTCTCGTTGTAACCCAATCGAATTGCATTCCTTGGCGTAGGTATGGATTTGCATGGTGCTTTCTTTGCGATGCCGTTGGACTATGCCGTTGGATCAACAGCCTACCACCTGAAACTCGGCAATTTTAGGCGAACTCAGTGGCTCCCAGTGAACAGTTTCTTCGTGGATAGTGGCAACAAGTAGCAATGCGTTCGCACACTGCGTGCGACAAGGACACATGACATGCGAAATGGTTCACCCAAAGCCAAGCCGTGAAGTTTTCTCCAATCCTGCGGGAGTATCGCACATACCGCTAAGATGTACCTTGAACCCAGCAAAATATTGGACGCACCCGAAGTCATTCCTAACCTTCGTTCCATCGCCGTTCAATTTTTTCTCCAGCCAATCACTTCGGGGCTAAGTGTTGAAGCGACTTCGTTCAAGCACCAATCCATAATGGTAGGGTGGCAAATCAATGTCGGTTGGCGAGATGGCTGCGAATCCAGCTTCCTCGGCCCAAGCTCGGCACTGTCCTGGTTTGGGTCGAATACTCATGCTTGGACCTCTTGGCGTTGCGGAATCGAAATTCCAGTGGAGGATGGCCAGTTTTCCGCTTGGTCGAAGGACTCGCCATGCCTCACGCAAAAGTTCCATTCGTTCCTCCGCATGAAGGATATTGAACAGCATGACGTAATCAACGGCTCCATCTGCAAGTCCGGTTCCTGCTGCTACGAAGTCTCGTTGTATCAACTCGATATTGTGCAAACCAGCGGCATCCGCTTTTGCCTTATTGATTGCAAGCATCTCGGGTTCAATGTCCAACGCATAGACTTTTCCACGAATTGTGATCGCTGCTGGTATCGTGAAGGTTCCATAGCCGCATCCGAACTCCAAAACGTCACCGCCATTCGCATCCAAGCCGAGCTTGGTCAAGATCGTAATCGGCTCAAAAAATCCCTGCCACATTTCTTCTGGAGGCATTCCACTTTCACGAGTCTTCATGCTGTCAACCTACTCACTTCACCAGGGTTCGTAACATGACCACAGGAACCCAGTTGTGTTACACAAAATCGTTCGGAGTCCAGCTAACGATATTCGGGTAGCGGTGAAAGTCAGAACCGTTCAGCGTGAGAATGTTGGTAATGCCGAAACGAATCATCGTTGCGACCAATCTGGCATCATGGACGGCTACGCCCACAATCTTATGATTGAGTAGTATCTGACGCCAGATACCGTATGCGACGTCGTCAAAGGGCACTAACTGACCCAGTTTTTCAATCGTTGCAACTTGCTTCTCAACAATTCCTGCATCCAACCCGAATCCACCTCGAGCGCTCGCCGGACGGGTCGCGACGTTCCAAAATTCCGCAATATTTTGATGTGTCGCCACCATCTCGTCGCCCCGATTCCAAATCCTCTGAAATGTTTTAAGGATAGGACGCTGATAGGACGACGTTCGATCAAAAGCTCGAAGTAATATGCCCGTGTCAACGAGAATTTGCATCTTCGAAAGCTTTCAGTCGTGATCGGAGTAGATATCCGACCGTGGAAAGGTTCCTGTCGAATTTGCGTCAACGCTTAAATCGACAAACTGTTTCTCAATGGCCTCCCATGGTCCTTTCGAGCTCATGTTCGTCTTGGAAGAAATGAGGCTGCTTACGAAGTCTGAAATCGAGACTCCCGCAACCATGGCTGCTGCCTCAATCGTCCTGGCGGTTTTATCATCGAGCTGGATCGAGACCATTTCAGAATCTCCTGTAATGCAAACTGGTTTAGATTTTCTTCATGCTGGCAGAAAGCCTCTTCGTTTCAATATACATCATTCTGGTTCGGTGATCGACAACAAACTTCTGACTGAGTGATGCACTAGCCCTACGACCACGCTTACCTATTCGATCGATAGCCTTCTTTCGAGCGTGCTCGATCCGATGAGCCGAAACACCACCTACCAGTACGATGTCGGCGGTCGATTGCAGACAGTTACGCAGCCCGATTCCGATGGAACTGGCCCCGCAGTCGCCGCATATCAAAAAGTAACGCGCGATGCTCTCGGAAACGTCCGCAGTCAAACCGACGCGATGCTAGATCCACAGGGAAATTCGACAGCCTTTACCTACGACGCTTGGTCTCGCCGATTCACCCAAACAGATCCTTTGGGTGCAGTGACTGCCACCTCGTACGATGTCTTCGGAAACGTTTCTTCGGTAACCGATCCGCTCAACAACATCACCAGCTATGCATACAACAAACTGAATCAGCTCACGACGGAAACGAAGACGACCAATCGGACTTACGAATACGATGCTGCTGGGAATCTAACCAAGTTGATCGATCGCAATGGACGTCAAACCGATTTCACGTACGATAATCGACAAAGACTGGCTACCGAATCTTGGAATGCTGGCAATCGGAGCTTTACGTACAGTTACGACACAGCAGACCGGCTCGTCGATGTGCAGGACTCGAACCCACTGGCGGTTGATTTCCAATTTGCATACGACTCGCGCAGCCAATTACAAGCTGAACGTCAGTCGGGTACGAGCTATTGGCTCGGCCAATCGATCGCGTTGGATCGGGATTTCGATTATGCTGGTAATGAAACGAAACTTGAGGCGAACATCGGTGGCACGTTAGTCGGCACCAGCGTCTCGGGTGGCATCTGGGACTTCGCCAACAATTATGTTTACGATGGCATGAACCGACTCACTACTGCAATTCAATCCAGACGCGCAGGCACTACCGATGTCAACGAAGTTGCCAATAAACTGGTGACCACTTCGTACAATGCGGACTCGCAAGTGACCGACGTGCGTCGTTATGCCGATATCGCTGCGTCCCCGAGCAGCTTGAAGATGCAAACTCGACATGGAAAGATTGGTGGGATAGTTGGTGGGATCACGAGATTCACGATCCAATTTTTGTGATGCCTGGAATGCTCAATCCAAACAATCCTGGGATCGCTCCCGGCGGGAAATGGCAATCGTGATTACGCAATTCAACGTAGCCTTTAGTCTAAAGCTTGACGAATATGTTTGTAAGCTAGCCTGGGACGCTCAGAATTCACTTTGGGCCATGACAGGGAAACAACAACTCTACAAATTGGATGCAGCGCGAAATCGCCATGTAATCGACGAAGATACCTGTAAGTGGTTTTCACTTGATGGAGGACTTGTTGACTACGTCACGGACTCGGACAAGATTGTTGTTCGGTCAATCTCCGATTTAGGCAAGGTAGCCGAAATACAGTGTGATGCGAGAGTTCATAGGATTTGTCTCAAAGATGCTTCGATAGTCATTGCATCAAATGGCGGCCTGTCGTCGTGGAATTTCAAGTTATCCAGACACGAAATTATTAATCCCAGATCGATCGTAGCGATGGATATGTGTTTCTTCGGTGATCTAGGGCAAGTCGTCATTGCGGAATGGAATCTGCTTGTCATGAATACGGTTTCGGGCGATCTGCGTGTGCTTCAGTCGCGTGAATACGACGTCGAATATCCGTTTTATTCTGTTACTGCGTTCAACGACGAGCGTCTGTGTGTCAGTTCATCGTGTCTAGAAATTTTCGACAAGCAATTCAATTGCATCGCTTCGTCATCCAGTATCCGCGCTGTCGACGCTGTGTTCCTAGATGATTTTACGATGGTGGTTCGTGAAGGCGGATGTCAAAATCACTCAGCACGCAGAAGGGAAGTCTTCGTCGAACCCTCGATGCCTGAAGGAAAAGCATATCGAGTTATTATTGCGGCAAACTCTGATGCATTCGCATTCGATTCGAAAACAAACTATCTTGCGGTAGCCGGTGAGGGGCAGTTGTCAGTAATGTACACCTAGATGGAGAACGAAAAGAGGTCGGGTCTCGTAGCTGCTGTCCAATCAACTGGGGACGCAGCTCTTTTCTTGAGACCGAACTACTTTCTTCACCTACGATGCCGCTGGACGCATGACGAAACAGACTTCTCCCGATCCCGATGGTACAGGACCGTTGCTCGCGGCATCTGCGTACCGTTCTTTTGATTCGCTTGGGAATGTTTTGAATAGTCGTAACGACACGAGCACCGGAACGACGTTGGCCTACGATGGGCGATTCCGTGCGATCAGTTCGACTGACAACGATGCTGCTGCGACCTTGTAAAGTAACAGTGCCATTCGGGTCAGACCCCACAGATGAGGGCCCCCTTCCACTTTCACGAGTCTTCACGCTATCAACCTACTCACTTCACCAGGGTCAACAACATGACAACAGGTGTTTCCGCCTTGATACTATGCGGCGTCTTGGCGACCATCTGAATCCAAGTTCCAGCCTTACCCTACACGGATTCGCCACCCACGGTGAGCGCCGCCGTTCCAGAGGTGATTTGTATCGTGGCATCGAATGGTGCAATATGCTCGGCAAGTCCAGCGCCAGCAGCAAACGAAAACAAGATCACTTTGGTTTTCGGGTTATCGTTGAGAACAATACTGTGCTTTCCCGATTCTGGAATTGCGAGTTCATCGGCAAGTTGTTTGATGAGGTATTCAGGTCGGTTCATTTGCTTTGGTCCTTTGCTCCCATCCTAGCGTGAAGTAGATCGCATCGGCTTCGATTGCTCGCCTTAGTATTGCGTGATCCGTCTTAGCCTTGCGTTAAATATCCTTTTACCGCTTCAAAGAATCTCGCCAGCTTCCACTCATCAAGTCTGCCATCCGTCCGCACACTGGAACACAAGTCGATTCCAAACGGCTGAACCGCTTGAATGGCTTCTTTCACGTTGTCGGATCGCAATCCTCCTGCGAGAAAGATAGGCACGTTAACAGCTTCCCGAATTCGGCTACTTATTGACCAATCGTGAGTGCGTCCAGTGCCACCCAATTGCTTCACAGCAAGCCGTTGATCGCCAGAGTCAAGCAGGAGAGCATCTACTCCTTGTTCAGCGATTCTGCACGCTTCTTCAATCGATTCCTCTCCAGTAACATGGATGACCTGCACCAGAGAAATACCCGGCAAAGCGGCTCGCAGATCGTCGTACTTGCCAACCCGAAGTCGATCTACGATTTGCAGCGTATTGACTCGGCATCGGCGTTGTTGGTCGATGATCGATTGGACATTTTGTTCACTGGTCAGCAAGAACGATCCGATTGCTGGAGGAATTGTGGCTGCTACTTCAGCGATGATGGGTTCAGAGATTACGCCTGGGCCACTTGGCATCTTTGCAACCAAGCCAAGTGCCGAAGCACCATGTCGAATCGCCAGTTGAGCCTCTGCAACGCTACTGATGCAGCAAATCTTAATTCTTGGGTGTCTTGTTGGTTCCATATTTCCAGTCTGTTTCAATCGAACCTTCGGCGTTGGTGCGAGAAGGATTGAAGTTAGGCCAACACCACGAACACAAGATCGTTGTTGTTCTCGGTCACATGGATTTTTATTCTTGCCTTGCGAATGTTAGAATACACCGCATGATCCCCGCGGTCCAGAAGTTGATCGCCGTGTTGGAGCTGGAGGGGGTCGTAGCGACTGCCGATGCGAAGCATTGCTGTTTTGACGCCTTACCTGATTTTAGAATTGCGGCGTGAACGCTCGCCGATACGCACCAAACGCCTTACATCGATTTCTGGAATCTTGAGGTTGTTCATGCAAAGCCATCAGAGCCGGGGGGAGGCAGGTAAACCACCGAAGCTCATCATAGCCTCCTTCCAGAAGGCCTCCATGTCGGGCATCCGGAAACGCGATCCTCAGGCCGCGAATCATTGTGTAGAAAGAGCTGGGTAGATTGCCAAGCCCGCCGAGTGGGTCACCCATCGCTGAGTCGAGTCCGACCGACCACAATATCAAATCCGGGCAGAATTCCAACACTTTGGGAATTACTTCTCCTAAAAATCGCTCCATAATCGCATGAGGCGTCTGCTCTCCTTCAAATTCGATGGACACGATATTGGGCCCAAGTTTCATGGGATGGGCCTCAAATCCCCAGTCCTTGTCTGGGCGCGAGTAGGGGTACTCATTACCCGAATCAAGATATCGGTCTTGAACCGCATCATATTGACCGTCAGTGAAGCGTTGTCGAATCTCATCGTAAGGGGAACGATAGGACAGATCGATTAGAAGAGTGTCCGGCTGGTGGGCCAAAACATCTGCGGTTCCATTGCCTCGATGATGATCGATATCGATAACGACAACCCGATTTGGTTGACCTGGACGGAGTTGGACCTTGTGATCCCTCGCGTAGAGCGCTGCTAGAGCGGCATTCGAGAGATAGCAAAAGCCCATCGCAAGATCGCGTTCGGCGTGGTGGCCGGGTGGCCACACCAGCGCAAAGGCAGTGTCACCATTCGGCGAGTGGAGGAGGGTGTCCATGGTATCGAAGGCTGCACCAACAGCGAGCCTGGCAGCATCCAGGGTGCCCGGAGTTACATCAGCTTCTTTACCGAAATCAGATATGAATGAATCCTCTCCGGCCTTGGCACGAACCTTGGCTCGAGCCACGCACTCAGCAAGGTTTCGAAGATATTGCGCATCGTGCCCACACTCAAATTCCTTCAAGTCTGGCATGCGGTTCGAACTGACCCAGCATATCGGCGCAACCGCATTCCCCTGGCCATCTACCAGCGGTCCCAAAAGCGTCGGGGGCGCACCAGGGAGAGTTCGGTGCTGAAGCATCCTCGCCGCCTTCAGGCAGCCAACTGCCTTCCCTGGATAGTCATATTGTTTAGATACATCAAACCGGTCACGTGTTCCGAGGTGGCGTTCATCGGGTGCAAGAGTGTCAGGATAGAAGTATCGTTCATTGGTGATGACTGTTAAGGACATTGGATGACATTCGAAAAGAGAGGGTGAGTTCTTTGATGCCGTATTCTATTGTGCAGACAGCGACAGTGCTGGGGAAGTTTTTCCATCCAGCCTTCCTGACGAGATTTTCACAACTTTGCTCGAAGCTGACCGCGCGGCATGAGGAATCCAACCTTCCTCTTCGTGGCTTATTTTCTCATTTGGTGTCACGGTTGGTCGACGAAAGAAAATCGTAACGAGGTCAATAGAACTACGATGACCAACAGGGCAATTCGATAAAGTCTTTCATCCAACATTTCGCGCCCAGGTTTGGCTCGTAAAATGGGATTCGAATTTCGGCTTGCGTGACATCAATCTAAGAATTTCCTTTTTCAGGCGTTGCATAGAGAAGCCAGTACGTCACAGCGTGAACAGCGTCGACGCGACCAGCCCGAAAATCAGCGACCAACCTAGGCCGGAGAAAATTGGATCTAGCGTAATAGGAATCGCGGATAACAACGCTGCTCCAGCAGTCAGCAAAATCGGCCGCAATCGCACAACCCGGCTTTCTAGGATTGCGTCAAACAGAGGCCGTCCTCTGGCGATCGATTGCTGCATGAAGTCGACGAGAATAATGGAATCACGCGTTATGATCCCTGACAACGCAATCATTCCGATCATGGCAGTGGCCGTAAAATAGACTGGGTCCGCGTAGCCTCCTACCGTTTGACTCGCCATTGCATTGAGCAAGTGACACAAGCGTCTGACCAGGACTCACGG
>Ga0194045_1000836_pt1 | contig 10232 bp, 7 predicted proteins | sample JunL6211m_MetaG_FD_161686 | JGI IMG/M metagenome (GOLD analysis project Ga0194045, IMG submission 161686) | Anoxic zone freshwater microbial communities from boreal shield lake in IISD Experimental Lakes Area, Ontario, Canada - Jun2016-L626-11m | ecosystem: Environmental > Aquatic > Freshwater >...
ACAGTTCAAACAACTTAGTGATTCAGACATAGTAAAAATAAGCGCCGAGCCATACACCGAGAATCTCCGCAAAGGCATAACGATTAATCTTACATACCTGACCAGGGCTGGTCAAAAGAAGTATGTAGGAGTTGCCAGCACTTTTAATCCTGCTCAGCATCCTGATTTATCGTCTGGAAGTATACCGTCGAATTTGGGTGGCAATGATATTTTATTGCCAGAGGCCTACGTCGAAGCCTTAGGATTTAAGGACGCAAAAGATGCAATTGGTAAATCAATAACTTTGACTGTGCGTAAGTCGTTTGACGCTACGGATATTCAGACGGCTCTCGCACAAGGCTTGAGTGCTGAATCTATAAAGTCACTAGGACAAACATCAGTTACTGAATTGCCATTTACTGTATCCGCCGTTATTAAAAAGCCAACAACTGCTCAGCCAGGTACGGAGCTCTATATGTTTATTAGTGCCGATGCCGCCTCTAGATTAAATGATATCGCCACCAAGGGGACTGCTAATTATCACAAATATAATTTCGTGTATGTAAAAGTTAAGAATGGTAACAATAGCTCCGACCTGATTGCAGCTCAAGACAAACTCAAAGCTATGGGTTATACGGCTCAAAGTACGGCCGACACACAGAAATTTTTGACTGATATCATCAAGGTTCTGCAAGGTATCGTAGCGGCATTTGGAGCTATAGCCGTTATAGCATCAGTGTTCGGAATTGTTAACACGATGTACATAAGTGTTATACAGCGAACTCGCGAAATCGGACTAATGAAAGCTCTTGGAATGCGAGCAAAAGATGTTGGCCGATTATTCAGATTCGAAGCCGCATGGATTGGATTCTTGGGTGGAATAATGGGCTCAGTTATAGCTTTTGGTGTTGGAACAGCACTAAACCCTTGGATCACTACAAAACTAAGTCTTGGTGCCGGAAATAGCCTATTGATATTCCAGGTTAAACAGATAGCAGTATTGATTGCAGTACTAATGATTGTTGCGGTATTAGCCGGATTCTTCCCAGCTCGTAAAGCTTCCAAACTAGACCCAATTCAAGCCCTTCGTACGGAATAATTTAGTTTTTACTGTTAGTCTGAATTATTTGCTATAGTAAGTCTTATGGAACAAGCAATTTTTGCAGCAGGATGTTTTTGGGGAATACAGTACTATTTCGACCAAGTGCCAGGCGTTATCAAGACGACCGTAGGTTATACAGGCGGCCACACAGAAAATCCCAGCTACGAAGATGTTTGTAATCACACTACTGGGCATGCCGAGGCTACTCTTATAGAATTTGACCCTAAAGTTGTTACATATGAAGAGTTATTAATTCATCTATTTCGTATTCACGATCCTACTCAGTTGAATCGTCAGGGTCCAGATATTGGAGATAGTTATCGGTCTGCAATATTTTACACAAACGACAATCAGCGCCAAATTGCCGAAGATTATATAAGCCAAATAAGTATGAGTATTGAAAATAAAGAGCCTATAGTCACAGAGGTTACAAAGTTAGCAGAATTTTACGAAGCTGAAGATTATCACCAGAAATACACAGAACGCACAGGGCGGGGTATGTGTCACGTTGCTTACGAACCTATAAAGTAGTAGGCTCATTGCACGGCCACGTCTATCTACTGCCTTGCACAATAGGAGCGCCGTATTTATGGAATTGGGCTACCGATTTATGTGGCGCTTCCAAGATGATTAACTGCTACAATATTGTCTATGGCAAATAATTATTTTCGTGAACGCAGCAAGCCCTATGTGCCTGGCCAAAAAGAGGTATTTAAGCTTTCGCGTAGCAAAATAGAGCTATTTACGCAGTGTCCCCGATGTTTTTGGCTAGATGCTCGACTAAAAATCACAAGACCAAACACGCCACCATTTAACATCAACAAAACCATCGACGAATTATACAAAAAAGAATTTGATCATTACCGCTCACTTGGTCAGCCTCACCCAATGATGACCGATAATCAAATCAAAGCCGTTCCGATGCAACACAAAGATCTCGATAAGTGGCGTTATAACTTTACTGGCGTGACGACGCTACATAAACCGACCAATTTGCATATATTTGGAGCGATTGACGATGTCTGGGTAGACGAGGATGGGCAGGCGATAGTAGTCGATTATAAGGCAACCTCTAAAGCCAAGGAAATTACTATAGATTCCGATTGGCAGATGAGCTACAAGCGTCAAATGGAAGTTTATCAGTGGTTGTTGCGCCAAAACGATTTGCTGGTTAGTGATGTGGGATATTTTGTATATACAAATGCCCGTATAGATCTTGACGGCTTTAACGACAAGCTAGAATTTATAACTAAAGTTATTCCATACACAGGCGACGACAGTTGGGTGGACGCTACTATTATTAAAATGAAAGAATGTATGGACGGCGAGATGCCAGCTGTTGGTGCTGCAGCTATGGGCGGTCCTTGTGATTACTGTTCGTACGCTGAATCACGAACTCGACTAACTCTTAATCATCCTGAAACTTACAAGGCCCTACACGCACGGGCTAGCAAAAATTCTAAGAAATAACGCAATTTTAACAATGATTCGATTGCAGATTAGTTGTATACTAATAGCATGATTGATATACAGTTTATTCGTGATAATGCAGAACTAGTTGCCGAAAAATCAAAACAAAAAGGTTACAAAGTAGATATAAGTGCGCTACTTGCTCAAGATGAGCAGAGGCGTAAACTACTAACACAGGTTGAAGCTTTGCGTCAGCAGCGTAACGAAATCAGCGATGCTAGCAAAGGTCAAAAGCCAAGTGACGAGCAAATACAAAGTGGTAGAGTAATTAAAGAAAAGCTCGCTGAACTTGAAAGTGACCTAGCAGCAGTCGAGTCTGAATTTTTTAGTTTGCTCAAATCAGTACCAAATATGCCATTGTCTGATGTACCGGTTGGCGCAACAGAAGACGAAAACGTAGAAGTTTACAAAAAAGGTAAAATCTCGTCCTTTGATTTTGCGCCTAAAAATCATGCTGTAATTGCTGAAACTCTAGGCTGGTTAGATAAAGAACGAGCCGCTAAAGTTACAGGGTCTAGGTTCGCTTATATCAAAGGTGATATGGTGAAGCTTCAGTTCGCACTAATTAGCTGGCTAATGGACGCATTGTCAGACGAAACTATTCTACGCCAAATAGCTGATAATGCAGGGCTCACTAAAGTATCCAGCAAGCCTTTTACTCCGATTCTTCCTCCACACCTTCTTAGGACTGAGATGTACGAAGCTATGGACAGGCTCGAGCCAAGAGATGATCGTTATAAAATTGAAGGCGAAGAGCTATGGCTGCAGGGTAGCGCTGAACACGTGTTAGGTAGCATGCATGCTAATGAGATATTTGAAGAAAAAGATTTACCAATTCGTTATCTGGGATACGCGACAAGCTTTCGTCGTGAGGCTGGCACTTACGGCAAAGACATGGAAGGTATTATCCGCATGCACCAATTCGACAAACTGGAAATGGAAAGCTTTACTAGCCCAGAAGCAGGTCTAGATGAGCATTTGTTTATGGTGGCGATTCAGGAATATATACTCGAACAATTAGAAGTACCTTATCGCAAATTACTAAAATGTACTTTTGATATTGGCAAGCCAAATGCTCGAGGCGTAGATCTTGAAGCATGGTTGCCGGCGCAAGATCAATACCGTGAAACTCACACGGCCGACTACATGACTGACTATCAATCCAGAAGGTTGCAAACAAGGTTCCGTCGTGACGACAAAACGAAAGTTGAGTTAGTGCACACCAATGATGCAACGGCACTCGCTTTGGGTCGCGGCATGGTTGCGATTATCGAAAACTACCAGACAAGTGATGGTCATGTTAGAGTTCCAGAAGTTTTAATAAATTACATGGGAGGCAAAGAACAGCTATGATTCAAAAGATAGAAATAATCGCCATCCACACTGAAGTTAACGACGATCTACGAAAATATGTGAATAAGAAAATCGGCAAACTAGATATCTATATGTCAAAGCACAGCCGGCTATCTGCGCACGCCGAGATTAGACTAAAAGAAGCTAACGCTAAAGACAAAAAGCAGTCTACCTGTGAAGTCGTATTGCATCTTCCGCACGAAGTTATTACTACAAAAGAAACCACTGTTAATATGTTTGCTGCTGTCGATATTGTCGAAGCAAAGCTAAAGAATCAACTCAAAAAATACAAGGAAAAACACGACAGTTCCAAATTGCGACGCCACGTTATGGCTCGAATACGCAGAAATAGTAGCCAGCTATAAATCGTTGGTAAAATTACCTGACATAGAAATAAATAAATAGGGTACAATATATCTAGAATTACAGAATTGCTAAGAGAGGTCACTATTTTCTATGAAAAAAGTATTTAAACGCATTTTGGGCGATCCACAGGCCAAAACAGTTAAGCGATTAAAAAAGCGAGTTATTGAAGTAAACGCTTTAGCCGATAAGTACAAAAAAATGTCTGACACCAAGCTTAAGGCTCAGACTAATGTACTAAAGAAAAGATTAGAGACTGAAACTTTAGACAAAATTTTACCAGACGCATTTGCTGTCACGCGTGAAGCAGCTACACGTACACTTGGCCAAAGACACTTTGACGTTCAGTTGATTGGTGGAATGGTTTTGCACGAAGGTAACGTGGCCGAAATGAAGACCGGTGAGGGTAAGACACTAGTTGCTACTTTGCCAGTATATTTGAACGCCCTAACAGGTAAGGGTGTGCACGTTGTTTCGGTAAACGACTATCTAGTGCAGCGAGATGCTGGTTGGATGGGTCAGGTATATGATTTTCTAGGTCTTTCTACTGCCGTTATTATTGCCGATGAATCATTTATGTATGATCCAAGTTACACAAATAAAGATCATGACGACGAACGTTTTAGACACTTGCGAGCCTGTACTCGCCAAGAAGCGTACGCTGCCGATATAACTTATGGCACTAACAACGAGTTTGGTTTTGACTATTTGCGCGACAACATGGTTAGAGAAGTTGATCAGCTAAGACAAAGAGATTTGCATTATGCGATTGTTGACGAAGTAGATTCGATTTTAATCGACGAAGCTCGAACACCTTTGATTATTTCTGCTCCAGCTGCAACTAGTGGAAGCGCATATTTGCAGTTCGCTAAAGTTGCACGACAACTTAAACTAGATACTGATTATGAAGTAGATGAAAAACAGCGTTCAGTTGTGTTGACAGATGAAGGCGTAGAGCACGTTCAGAAGATTTTGGGCATAGATAGTTTGTACGGAACAGAAAACATACGAAGTATTTATCACCTCGAACAAGCTTTAAAAGCTCAGGCTATATTTAAGCGCGACAAAGATTATGTAGTTACTAGCGATGGTGAAGTTGTGATTGTTGACGAGTACACGGGTCGTCTACTTAAGGGTCGTCGTTATAGCGAAGGTCTGCACCAAGGTATCGAAGCTAAAGAAGGTGTCGAAGTGCAAGAAGAGTCAATGACTCTTGCGACCATTACATTCCAGAATTATTTCCGTTTATTCGACAAATTAGCTGGAATGACAGGTACGGCTATGACAGAGAGCGAAGAATTCCACGAGATCTATAAGTTGGATGTAGTAGAGATTCCGCCAAACCGAACAATTACACGTATCGATAAGGCAGACCGTATATATAAGAGTGAGGCAGCCAAGTTCCGCTCCATCGTTAAAGAAGTAAAGATCTTAAATGCAAAAGGCCAGCCTGTTTTGCTAGGTACGGCTTCTATCGAAAAGAACGAACAGTTAGGGCGAATGCTCACCAAGGCTAAGGTGCCTCACCAAGTATTGAACGCTAAGAATAATGAGCGTGAAGCAAAGATCGTAGCTGGTGCAGGCCAAGTTGGTGCTGTTACTTTGGCTACTAACATTGCCGGTCGCGGTACTGATATTGTGCTCAGTGACGAAGTTAAGAAACTTGGTGGGTTGTTTGTACTTGGAAGTGAGCGCCACGAATCTCGCCGTATTGATAATCAATTACGTGGTCGCAGTGGACGACAAGGTGATCCAGGCGTTACGCAGTTCTTCGTTAGTACGGAAGATGATTTGATGCGCATATTTGGTGGTGAGCGCATAGCTTCTGTCATGGAGAGGCTAAAAGTTGACGACGAGACTCCTATCGAAAACCGTATTATCTCCAAGAGTCTAGAAGCTGCGCAGAAGAAAGTTGAAGGATTTAACTTTGATCAACGTAAAAATATCGTTCAATACGATGACGTCATGAATAGGCATCGTAAAGCAACATATATCATGCGCCGTGAAATACTTAATCAGCCAGACATTAGTAAGCGAATCAAAATGTATATCACTGAAGAAGCACGCGTACTAGCAGCATCACCAATGATTACTAGCGACGATTTTCAAGACTTAGTCCGTAGCGTCTTCCCATTTGAGGAATCAACCCTAGATGTATTATTCGACTCTACTACGGAAACATTTGGCAAAGTTTTAGTTTCAGAAGCCAAAAAGCTTTATGATTCTCGCACAAAATCATTTGGTGATGAGGTCATGCATAAGGTCGAACGTGATGTTTATATGCAGATACTTGATAATCTATGGATGCAGCACCTTGAAAGCATGTCTCACCTTAAAGAGGGTATTCACTGGATTTCAGTAGGCCAGCGGGATCCTTTGGTTGAATATAGAAGACAGGGTCAGATAATGTTCGAGACTATGCAAGAAACTCTTCGTCAAGAAGTTACTCAAGCATTGTTTAGTGCAGAACCAATATCTGAAAGCGAATTAAATCGTTCAGTCGAAACAGAACTTACTAGAGCTGCTCGTGGATCTATAAATAACGCAGATCGAATAATTGAAGCTGAAGAATTCCACGAAGACGATTTCGTCACCAAAGCAGAAGTAAAGGCTACTCATAAAAAAGTCACATCAAAAGATCGTAAAAAAGCGCACAAGTCTGAACGTAAGCGTCGCAGCAAAGGAAAGAAGCGTAAATAAGAATTTGTTAGCCGAGAGTAAGGCCAACATCTCGCTTGCATAGATTAGCTTACATCCAATATGAAACATACAGTATACGAAGTTAAACTAAAGAACGGCTCTAAAGGGCTAATAATTAACGTCCCAGAATCAAGCGTCGTAACTTTTGATATTAATTTTCGTGCTGGAGATTATCTTACTAAAGAAGGTAAGTGGGAAGCGGCTCACATCATGGAGCATGTACTGCTTGGTGCAAATAAGTTAATTCCAAAGGCTAGAACTTTCCAGGCGGAATTCGAAAAAAACGGAGCTTATTCTAACGCCAGCACCAGTAGCTACGATATTATTTATGAAGCGGAATGTGCTGAATTTGAGTGGAATAGAATACTAGGTTTGCTGATAACTGCCGTAACAAAGCCGCTATTTCTTAAAGAAGAATTTGAAGCAGAATTTGGTAATGTTCGCGAAGAATTAACAGCCAGATCCAACAATCATTTTAGGCACCTTAGCCTAGCCCTACGGCAGTCATACGGTTTCGCTATGAAAACCGACCAAGACCGATTGAAGCTTATGGGAAATGTTGAGTTGAAGGATATCCGCGAGCATTATGAGCTGACACATACCACTAGTAACATGCGTTTTGTAATAGCAGGACATTTGCCGATAGAACGTCGCAAGCTGATAAAAAAAGCTTTTGATTCTATCGAATTACCACTAGGCGATGGAAGATTCGAGCTTCCAGACGAAAGACCAGTATCACTAGAAAAGCCTCTGTATATAAATAACAAAACTATCGAAAATATATATGTTTACGTAGATACATTTATGAGCCGCCGGATTCGTGATCCAGAAGTTGACGCATTAAGTCTGATAAATACAATGTTAACAGAGACGCTTTATTCTAGAATATTTGGTGCAGCGCGAGAGAAGGGGCTTATTTACGGAATGAGCTCTGGTATGGAGCAAACAAAAGACATTAGTGGCTGGTGGATAGGTGCACAAATTATGCCTAAAAATGCACCAGCTTTGTTTGATATTATTGTGCGCGAACTTACGGCGGTATTTAAGGGCAAAATAAAGGATGAAGATATCACGGCTGCCAAGCAGTACGCCATTGGAAGATATCAGCGAAGCGGACAGACAGTAGGCGGAACAGCCGCTGGTTATTCTAACCGTTATTTTTTTGATGACGTAATCGACGATTATTATAAAATCCCTGAACGGATAAAAGCAGTATCTAGAAATCGAATCATCAAGATAACTAAAGAAATATTTGCAGAAAATATTTGGGGTATGGGCATTCTTGGTAATGTCGACCAAGAATTCATCGATACGTTAGAAGAAAAGCTAAAGCCACTCTGGAAGTGAGCTAATAAGCCGCCAATTTATCATTTTTCATTGACCATTGACCATTAATTTGGGCATTTGACATTGGTCATTGAGGGTTCGGTCTCCACAATGAATAAATGACTAAATGGTAAATTAATGCATCAATGACAAATGCTAAATGATAAATACACTAAGTCCTATCCTTGTACTATATAATGAGTCTTATGGAAGAAATCCAAAAATCTTTAAACGAACTGTCTAATTCCGTGAATTCTGCTGCGGATCGTTTGCATTTGAGCGATTTAGAGCAGGAACTTAGTATTTTAAATGACTCTGCTGCTGCTAATGATTTTTGGTCCGATAACTTAAAGGCTCAGAAAGTCGTTAAAAGACAATCACAGATAAGCAGCAGAATAGATCCTTGGCAGAAACTTATGAACGAAATTGCTGACGCCAAAGAGCTACTAGCACTTAATGACAATACTATGAATAACGAGATAGAGTCACAGCTAACTGCCATGCATGATTCATTTGAGTCTCTAAAAGATGAATTAAAGCTAGCTGGTCCATACGACAGTCATGATGTAGTGCTTAGTATATTTGCAGGCGCAGGCGGCACAGACGCGCAAGATTGGGCTCAGATGCTAACTAGAATGTATGTAAGGTATTGTGAAAAGGTTGGTTTTGATGTTAAGACAATTGACGAGTCTATGGGAGACGAAGCCGGTATAAAAAGTGTACTCTTGGAAATTTCTGGAAACTTTGCATACGGCAAACTAAAAGGCGAGCACGGGGTGCATAGACTGGTTAGACTTAGCCCCTTTAATGCAGACAGCCTACGCCAAACATCATTCGCAAAAGTAGAGGTCACTCCAAAAGTTGATAGGCCTGATGAAGTGTTAATAGATGAGAAAGAGCTAAAAATCGATGTGTATAGAAGCGGAGGCAAAGGTGGCCAATCGGTCAACACTACAGACTCAGCTGTACGAATAACCCATCTACCTACAAACATTGTTGTAGCTATCCAAAACGAGCGCTCACAGCTACAGAACCGTGAGACTGCTATGACTATTTTGCGCTCAAAACTTGCTCAACTAATGCTAGAACAGCACAAAGATCATCTAAGTGAACTTAAAGGGCCAAACGAACAAGCTAGTTGGGGCAATCAGATTCGTTCATATGTTCTACATCCCTACAAGATGGTCAAAGATCTGCGCACTCTTTATGAAACTAGCGATACAGAAGCGGTATTGGATGGAGGAATTGATTCTTTTATCGAGGCCTACCTAGAATATTCCCTAGGCAAATAAACATAAGCAAATAGTCGGCGAGACAGCATTATTTTGGTATAATAGTATTAATGATTCTATTAGACAGGGTAACAAAAACTTATAGCAGAGATACTGGTGCAGCGCTTGACCGCATTAGTTTGCACGTTGAGCCAAAAGAATTCGTTATTATTATTGGTTCAAGTGGCGCCGGTAAATCAACCTTACTTAAGTTATTAACCAGAGAAGAGAAGCCATCAAGCGGCAAAATTATAGTCGGTGGAATAGATTACAGTAAGCTAAAAGATAAAGATATCCCACTTTTAAGACGAAAAATCGGTACAGTGTTCCAGGATTTCAAGCTACTGCCAGGTAAGAATGTTTATGAAAATGTCGCGTTTGCACTTGAAATTGTCGGTATGAGCAATAAAGAAATAGATCACACAGTGCCAAGAGTACTAGAAATCGTCGGACTAAAGGGCAAGGAAAAGCGCATGCCTATGGAACTTTCTGGTGGTGAGCGACAACGTGTGGCAATTGCGCGCGCCGTAGTAAGACAGCCGAAGATATTGATAGCTGACGAACCGACAGGCAATTTAGACCCAAAGCACGCCTGGGATGTCATAAAAGTGCTAGAGAAAATTAATCGTTTCGGCACTACTGTAATACTCACTACTCACAACCAAGAG
>Ga0194045_1000842_pt1 | contig 10214 bp, 9 predicted proteins | sample JunL6211m_MetaG_FD_161686 | JGI IMG/M metagenome (GOLD analysis project Ga0194045, IMG submission 161686) | Anoxic zone freshwater microbial communities from boreal shield lake in IISD Experimental Lakes Area, Ontario, Canada - Jun2016-L626-11m | ecosystem: Environmental > Aquatic > Freshwater >...
AAACAAGCAACCCCCGAGGTTGTTATGGGCGATCTTGCAACGGCTTCGGGCCTAGTTCAACTGGGCGGTGATTCGGGAAACTAGATTGGCCGTCCTTTTTGGTGGGCTGGTGCGAACAGGATCGGCCGAAATGGTATCGAGATGTGATGGAAAAATCGGAGGGCCGATACAGCCTGCAACAGCTTTCTGAAATGTCATTACCGCAGTTAGCTGCGCTAGAACATTATCGCAAGGAACTGAGCTTTGCAGAGGCGGTAAAACTCATTCAGAGTAGGAGGGCGAACCGTGGGAAAGTTAGCTGAAAGCTATATTGAGTTCGTCGCCAAAGGCTTGGAAGAAACCGAGTCCGCAATCAAGGGCGTTGAAGGGCAAAGCAAAACTGCGCACAAGGCTACGGCAGTTTTGGCAGAATCATTCAAGAACTACGGGCAGCGAAACCGGGAAGCCCTTCAATCAACATCCTTGCAGGCAACAGCTTTAAAAAATCTTTCGGGTCAAGCCAAGGCGATGATGCTTTCTTCCATCGGGCTGGAAGTTCAAACCCAGAAATTAATTACACTAGAAAAGTCGCTTGAAAATTCCTTGCTAAAAACTAGCGAGGGTTTCCGTTTTAGTGCGCTAGAAATTCAAAGGACAACTCAAAAGCAAAAGTTATTTGCAGCCGAGAATCAAGCCATTGTTGCAAAGATGATGGCTGCGGACGATGCTTGTATTTCATTGACGGCTGCGGAAATGAAGGCGGGGAAGGCGGCAGAGCAGGCAACAAGATTGCTAGCCCTTAACGTCCAGACTTTGAGGCTGAAGACGGGTGAAACGGAAAAATTAATAAAGGTGGATTTGAAATTCCAAGAGCAAGAAGCAAAACTTTTAACGGCCGAAAAAAGCCTAGAAAACGCACTACTTGCAACCAATACAAGTTTTCAAAAGCAGGCGTTAGCGATTGCCAACTCAGCTAGCAAGCAAAAGTTATTTGCAGCCGAGAATCAATCCTTGGTAGCGAAGATGCAGGCAACCGATAAGGAGGCAGTCAAACTTGCGGCCGCTGAAATGAAGGCAAGCCAAGCCACGGACATCGCTACAAAAAAACTACAGATTGAAGCCCGGCAGTTGAATTTGAGTACCGGAGCGTTCAAGGAAACCACCAAGGCAGCAGCAGCACTTGCAGCAATGGAAGCAAAAATAGCGGCCAAGGAAATGAAGGTTGTCAGCAAGGGTTCCAAGCCAGAAGCCAAGGAAGCAAAGGTTGTCGAGAAGGTGGCTAAGCCAGAGGTTAAAGGGGGCAAGGCGGAAATAAAAGTTGATACAAAAAGCCTTCCCGCAGCGGAAAAAGGCATTGCAGCCATAACCGGAAAGCTTCAAAAAATGCAAACGGTCGCATTGGTTGTAGGCGGTGCAATTGGCGGGGCGGTGGGTATGCTCACCCGGGCTGCTAGTGCAGGCACAGTGGAAGGGGAACAGTTGGCCAAGTCGTATGAGTATGCAGGCCGTGTGGTGGGCGATATGTTTGCCCCCTATGTCAGACTTGCGACAGACTTGGTAAACAGGTTTACAGCCTATTTCAAAACGCTATCGGCATCAACCAAGGCGAGCATTGCAAACTGGGCAATGGTAACGGCTGCGGTTGCGGCTTTTGCTGCGTTGATACCAACCCTACTTGCGGGCGTTGCTGCGCTATCGGGGGCGGTCTTTGCATTGTTGTCACCTATTGGATTGGCAGGGGCTGCAATCGTGGCAATGGCGGGATACTTTGCAGGGGTATTCGATTCAACGAAATCATGGGAAGACGTGCTTGCAAGTTTTATCGGATTCTTTCTGGACGTTTGGACAAGAGCGCAAGATGCGTTCGACAAGTTCTGCGGGGCCATAGTTTCCAAGTACGATTCAACCGTTAAGCCAATGCTTGAAGGCATGGAAGAAAGTTGGAACTCGGTTAGCGAATCCATTGGCGGCGTTGTTGATTACCTTGCCGAATCAATAGCCAGCTTTTTTGGTACGAGCGTTGAAGATGCTTCTAGCTTTCAAGGGGTCATGTCAACCGTGGTGGAAGCTTGGCTTGATTTGCAAACAGCGGCCGATGCGGTGATTAGTGCGCTTTCCGATGGCTTCATGTGGATATACGAGAAGGCCGTTAAGCCAACGATTTCATTCATCCTTGACGCTTTTAAATTAGTGTGGGGTTATGTCAAGGAGGTTGCCGAAGGCATCTTTGGTTCGTTTGAAGAGAGTACCGGGGGCATCATGGCAAGCGTAGGCGGGGCAATAAAATTCATGTTTTCAAGCTGGAAAAATTTCACCTCAGTTGTGGTAAGTCTTGTGTTTACCATCGCTGAAAAGTTTGCCGAAATCGTCAACACAATAAGCGGCCTTTGGTGGGGGATGATTAATAAATTGGCAAAAGCCGCTGCGTGGATCATGGAAAAAATGGGGCTAATTAGTAAAGACACGGCCGACAAAATGAGGCAGGCGGGCAAGGGGGATACCGACATATTTGATACCGCTGCGATGCGCAAAAAGATGGACGGCTACCTTGACAAGATGCAGGTTGGCATGGAAGAAAACAAAAAGAAAGCCAAGGACTTAGGGGCGGCTGTTAATGATTTTATCAACCCTTCCGTGGGAAGTGAACTAGGGAAAAGGCTTGAAGAGAATACCGAAAAAGCAAAAAAGATGGCCCGGGCAATTGTAGGCACGATCAAGGGTGGATTGGAAAAGCCGGGCGGCTTCCAGATCAAGGCAAATGTTTCAATGGAGGGTTTGGGGGCGACCTTTGACCGTCTTCAATTGGCGTTTGCTAACAACGTGGGGCCAAACATTGATCAAGCACAACTAGGCGAAATGAAGGGGATCAATCAGAATATGCAAGTAGCAGCGGCGGCGTTAATAACCATTAAAGATAAAACAGCGGTGGTGCGTTAATGCCAGTAATTACCAATTGCGAAATCAAGGAAATCTCTCGCAAGGCGACCTACAGCCGTGACGGTTTAACGGTTACGAGAGTGCTTGACGTGTACCCCTTTTCACAGGCTGCACCGCTAGCGTATGAAATGTTAGGCGGGCCACGGTATCAGAACGGCAGAATCTTTCGCAGGCTTCCAGAGCGTGACCCGTGGTTGCCCCAATGCTTTGTGGAAAATATTGAAAGCGAGGGCATGGGCGTTTTCAAGGGTGCAATACCGCAAGCCAATAACGCAAGCTATATGCTAGCCTCCAAAAACCTTTACGACTTTGCTCGAATGACCGTTACCTACAAGACACCGGAGAAAGAGACACCGGAAGAAAAGGCGGCAGCAGCAGAGGAGGAGGGCGACGAGAAAAGCGAAATCGAACTGGCTTCCCAAACCTTTGACTTTTCCGCCCAGTCGCTAACCCTTCCATTATCCCAACTCAAGTTTAAGTACGGGGCCGCTGGTGGTACGAGCATGATTCAAGGGGTGAACGGTACGAAGGTAATGCCCCGTATTGACTACGCTTTGCAGCGTCACGAGGTTGCCCGCAGACCGTTGGTTGCAATTACCAGTTTGCTTGGCCGAATCAATAAGAACGCTTTCAACTTGGGTGTTGCAATTTGGCCTGCCGAAACCTTGCGCTTTGAAGGGGCGAACATATCCCAAAAAGTAACCAGCGATGGGTTCAAATTTTACGATATCAATTACAAGTTTTGCATCCAACCCGTTTACGATCTTTGCGCAACCTCAACCGAGGTGGTGGATAGTGCAGGCAAAATAGTAACCGCTTCAACTACAGCCATGAAGTTCGTGGGGTGGAACAGGATTTACCGACCCGATAGGGGGTACTGGGATACGCTCTCCGAGGTCAAAACCCCAGCCCGTGGCATTTACAATTACGACACCGATGTTGTGCAAACCGGGGTCGCTACCGGCTTCAATCTTCTCTTCAATCCGAGGGCAACCTAATGGCGGCAGGCACATACAATTTTGCGGCGGAGCAGGGCGCAACGATGGAAAGGATCATTACTTACAGAGATAGCGCAGGGGCGTTGGTCAACCTAACCAGCTACACGGCACGGATGCAAATAAGGGTAGCGGTTGAAACTGCCACTTTTATTTTGGAGCTAACCACTGCTAATGGCGGCATCATCTTGGGCGGAGCGTTGGGAACTATTAGCATTTTAATTAGTGATACGGTGATGAGTTCTATTGCTGCCGCAACCTATGTTTACGACCTTGAAATTGTTTCACCTAGTGGGAAGGTCACCCGACTAATAGAAGGCAAATTTGCAGTGAAAGCGGAGGTTACAAGATGACCCTAGAAATCATTGACCCGGGTATTGATCTTGGCGTTTCCAGTGGGGCCAGCATTTCAATCACTGCAACAGGTGGGGCGGTAACGGTTACGGATGAAAGCGGGGCTATTGAAGTCACGGACACCGTTAGCAATGTTTCCATCGTCAGCGAAAGCATTGCGGTTCTGATTTCAAACTCGGCTACAGCGGTCGAGGTTTCAACGGTTGGAATCCAAGGCGGGCAAGGTATTCAAGGTATTCAAGGGAACCCCGGTGGCCCGGTTGCATACCTAGACGATTTAACCGATGTGGCAATAACAAGTTTGCAGGCCGACAACCTTATTCGGTACAGCAACACGGCTTCGCAATGGGTTAACACTTCGATTTTAGACGGCGGAAATTTTTAAAGGAAAATCAAATGCCAACAACACTACGAATCAAAAGAAGATCATCTGGCGGCGGCACTGGGGGGCCATCTACATTGGCGGCTTCAGAGCTTGCAATCAACGAAACATCGGGGTTCCGCATCTTGTATTACGGCCTTGGAAACGATGGGTTTGGTACTGCTACCAGCGTGATTCCAATTGGCGGGCCAGATTTTAACCCGCCAACCAATCTATCGGGGGTGATCACCTCGAATAATTCCGTTACCACAATTACTTCGCAGACTGGAACCGGAACCAAATTCGTGGTGGATACCTCGCCGGTTCTGATTACTCCAAACATAGGTGTGCCATCAGCGGGAACTCTGACCAATTGCACAGGGCTTCCAATCTCCACAGGGGTAAGCGGTTTGGCTTCTGGGGCTGCAACATTCCTAGCGACTCCCACTAGTGCCAACCTTGCCCTGCTGTTGTCCGATGAGGTGGGTAGTGGGGCAAATGTTTTCGCTAACACCCCTACGCTAATTACTCCGGTTCTTGGGGTGGCAACAGCCACCAGCATCAACAAGATAACTTTCACCCAACCATTAACTGGCGCAACATTAACCATTGCTGATGGTGCGACTTTAAGCGTTCCTTCTACTGGTTCAATAAGTGGAACTAATACTGGCGACAACGCAACCAACAGCCAATACAGTTCGCTCATTACGAACCAAACTCACACGGGCGATGCCACAGGGGCCACAGCCCTTACCGTGGTCAGAATCAATGGTCAAAGTCTTGCATTATTAGCGACAGGGATATTGAAGAACACTACGACTACCGGGGTTCCTAGCATTGCGGTTGCGAGTGACTTCCCAACCCTTAATCAGTCTACAACGGGCAACGCCGCAACGGTTACGACCAACGCAAATCTAACAGGCCCGATTACTTCAATAGGAAATGCAACCTCAGTAGCGAGCCAAACCGGAACCGGTTCAACCTTTGTAATGAACACAAGCCCGAGCTTGGTCACACCAGTATTAGGCACACCCGCCAGCGGGAACTTGGCAAATTGCACATTCCCAATTTTGAACCAATCAACCACAGGAACATCGGCGAATGTTACTGGTGTTGTAGCCATAGTTAATGGCGGTACTGGCCAGACTACTCAACAGCTTGCTATCAATGCGCTCACAGGCACACAGGGGGCAGGGAAGTTTTTGCGGAGCGATGGCACTAATGCAACCCTATCTGCAATTACTGCTGCTGATGTACCAGTCTTAAGCGGAGTTATAACCAGCAATAGTTCTGGGGTTACCAGCATTACTTCGCAAACCGGAACTGGTACAAAATTTGTGGTTGATAATTCCCCAGTTTTGGTCACTCCAAATATCGGGGTTGCCTCTGGAACCTCACTTACACTTTCTGGGAATCTGGTAGTCAATGGCACTACGGTTTCGTTGAATGCAACAAATCTTGAAATTGTTGACAAGAACATAATTTTAGGAAATGCAGCTTCACCAACCGAGATCACTTGCGATGGGGGTGGTATCACCCTAAAGTCATCAGCAACCGATCATACCTTTAACTATGTAGCTGCAACAACATCGTGGACTTCAAGCGAAAACTTCAATCTTGCTAGTGGCAAGACTTTAAAGATCGCTGGAACAACAGTACTTTCCGCAACCGCAATTTACGGTGTGGATATAGATGGGGGGTCATTCTGATGGCAACGATCAATGTAACTTCAACTGCTGATTCTGGTGCTGGTACACTTAGGCAAGCGATTATTGATCTTAATGCTCAAACTGGTAGTCACACGATTACTTTTACTGGGCTAACAGGTACGATCACGCTAGCATCCGCATTACCAGCATTGACTAAAAGCATGACGATTACTGGGCCGGGATTAAGCTCATTGACCATTAGTGGTAATAACCTTTATAGAATATTTGATTTAAATGGAAGTTTAACTTTTTCCATTAGTGGTTTAACTTTAGCTAATGGTAGAGCATCAGCAACTGGAACATATAACAATTATGGTGGTGGTATTAGAAATGGAACATACAATGGTGGTGCTGATCTTACTATAAGCAACTGTTATTTTACTGGATGCTACGCTGGCGTTGGTGGTGCAATATCAAGTTATGGAAATGTAACAGTTACCAATACTTCCTTTGTAAGTAACACGGGCATTTCCGGTGCTTCTGGTATACATATGACTAGTGGAGTTCCAACCATAGGCAAATGTACATTTTCTGGAAATACCGGTTTAGCTTTTTATACGCAATCTTCCGGTTCAATAATTTACAATTCAACATTTAATGGTAATACGCACAACAGTAATAGTGCTATACAGTTTGATTTAAGGGGAACCGCTTCTTTGCTATCTAGCACAATATCTGGAAATGCTAGTGGATCTGGCGGTTACTCTGGTGCTGTTTATTTGGGTGAATATTGTTCTCTTACACTTAAAAATACAATCATCTCTGGTAATACTGGTACCGCAGATTTTAATTCTTACAATAGTAATAGATCTATATCTTCAGCAGCATCGAACATTATCGGAACTATTTCTACTGCTTCTGCAACAAGTGCTGCAAGAGTAATTGGTGATCCACTTCTTGGAACACTTCAAAACAATGGTGGCACAACTCAAACGATGGCAGTTGGTGCTGGCAGTCCAGCGATTAATGCGGGTAACGCTACGGCTTCAAATGCTGCCCCTGTCAGCGGTCTAGATCAAACAGGGGCCACAAGATCAGCATCTACACCAACGATTGGTGCAGTTGAATATGCAGCTGCTCTTGTAGATCCTTATTGCGTTTCGGGTGCGGGAACAACTGCGGTAAATGGCACATACAGTTATAATTCTGGATCTTCTTCAAGCGTAATGTATTTTATGTCCGGCTATTGGCAGCTTGTAGGCTCAACAATTCAAATGGGCTACAATGGAATGCAGTCACGGTATACTATTTCTGAGGGATATACCGATTATTATTATGCAAGTTCTTTAACAGGGCCTTGGAGTGTTTTTAATGGTGCAGCCTCAGCACCAACAGTTACAGCGGGAGCGTGTGGAACTACACCGACTCCAACCCCAACCCCTACGCCTACCCCTACACCTACACCTACACCAACCCCTACACCAACGCCTACACCTACGCCTACACCAACCCCAACCCCTACACCAACGCCTACACCAACGCCTACACCAACGCCTACACCTACGCCTACACCAACGCCTACACCCAGCCCGACAACAGCGAACATCATTCGGCCCAAAAGAAGTTCGACAGCATCTGCCGTTCCAAGTTCTTTGGCGGCCTATGAACTGGCGGTAAATATTTCTGATAAACGCATATGGGTAGGGGCATCTGATGGGACTCCTGTGCTAATGAGTGAGCTTAACGACCTACCGCCGTCCATCGATGGGGGAAGCTTCTAGTGGCATTAACGATCCGACCAAAAAGATCATTCACCACAGCAGCAGTTCCAAGCGGGCTGCTGGCTTATGAGCTTGCGATTAATGGCGCAAGCCCGCAAAAGCTTTGGATAGGTTCGGCCGATGGGCTAAGCAATGTTATGGTTGCTTCTATGTCGATTGCAGATCACATAGGCACTACCGATAATCTCACGCAAGGCACTAGCAATAAATTTTATGCCGATTCATTGGCAAGGGCTGCATTGTCATCGAGTGCGACAGGGCTAACTTACACCTCTGCTACTGGGGTTATTTCTCTTACCTCGGGTTATGCAATACCCACGACAACAAAACAAAGTAATTGGGATACGGCTTATTCCAGTTACCTTCAATGGGATGGAGGATCGACTAATCTTGTTGCAGCTACGGCAAGAACTTCGTTAGGTTTGGTTATTGGAACTAATGTACAAGCAAGTTCAACAAGCTTAACTTCCCTTGCGGGGCTTACCTATGTGTCTGCAAGTTTTCTTAAAATGACCGCAGCGGGTACTTTTGGCCTTGATACTTCAACCTACCTAACAGCAAACCAAACGGTTACACTTTCGGGCGATGTTAGTGGAAGTGGCACAACTGCAATTACAACTACACTTGCTACTGTTTCTATTGCCAAAGGTGGAACAGGACAGACAACTTCCAACGCAGCGGTCAACGCTTTACTGCCAACGCAAGCTAGCAACAGCGGTAAGTATTTAACCACCAATGGCACAGATTCATCGTGGGGTGCGGTGAATAGTGGGTCAACAATCCCAACTGCTATGGTTGAAATGTTTGCGGGGGCAATCACGCAAAGCGTAAGTGCGGGAACGGTTACTACTACTGCCCCTACTGGTTGGTTATTATGTAACGGAAATGCCGTTTCAAGAACTACCTATAGTGCATTGTGGGCGGCGTTGGGAACCACCTCTAGCCCTTTTGGTCAAGGTGATGGCAGCACAACTTTCAATCTGCCAGATCCGAGGGGTAGAGTTCCTGTTTCCGTGGGTACTGGTTCTGGCCTTACAGCAAGAACGCTTGGCGGTACAGTTGGTCTTGAAAATGAAATTGCCCCTGTTGCTTCTCATACTCATCAAAATACTGTTGGTTCATCATCCGGCGCACCTAGCGATGGGATAACTAATTGGATGAATCAAAACAATCCTCACGGCCATTTATTGCAACCTAGAGCAGGCTCGACAGGCGGAAGTTACTATCGTCTTTACGATAGATTTGCTGATTCTAGTAATCTTTTATACGCTGAAAATCAAGATATCAATCACACGCATAATGTGTACATAAACAATGTGGCAGGTGGTTCGGGAAATGGTTCCCATAATAATATGCAGCCTAGTATTGGATTTAATTTTATTATTAAAACATAGGGGATAAAATGCTCGATCAAATAAGTTTAAACGCCATTGTAATGGATTCTATTTATTTAGTTTCATTAATGGCTACAGATGAAAATAACACAAATAAAACGATTAGAATGCCAGTTGGTAAGGATAGTACGACAGGTTTGATTATTACAAACCTAATTAATCAAGCGTGGAATTATATTCCAGATGCTAACCCAGATCCGTTGTCGCAAGCAAAAGCAACAAAGCTACAATTAATAAATAGCCAATGGACTGCATTGGAAAAAGCTGGCTGGGATTCGGGCCAAGGGTTTAATCTTGGTATTACGCCTGCCGATGTCGCTTTGCTGGTTGGCGTGTTTTCGTTAGCAAAAGAGGCAGCAAACTTAGGGCTTCCAATCCCTTCCATTATCGCCATGAATAACGCTACAGTTAATTTTACAACCATATCCGAGATGACTATTTTACTCCTTCAATATGGGGCAGCTAGATCGCAGATGTCTGAAGCTTTTGCAGCAAAAAGGCGGGCCATAGAAGCAGCAACCACAATTGAAGAACTTAACGCACAGGTATAACGATGCAGCCAATTCAGCCAGCAAGCCCGGGCCAACCGTTAAGGGCAAGCGATATCAATGCGCAGTCTTCCGAGCTACGCAGGCAGGGAAACACCTTTTTTGAGGGCGGAACGCTATCTCAAGAAGCAGGCGGGGTTCACCTGTCCTCTGATGCCCCTAGCGGCTTCTTTGCAATGATCACCGGGCGTGATGGGTATAACTATGGCTTTAGGG
>Ga0194045_1000848_pt1 | contig 10185 bp, 9 predicted proteins | sample JunL6211m_MetaG_FD_161686 | JGI IMG/M metagenome (GOLD analysis project Ga0194045, IMG submission 161686) | Anoxic zone freshwater microbial communities from boreal shield lake in IISD Experimental Lakes Area, Ontario, Canada - Jun2016-L626-11m | ecosystem: Environmental > Aquatic > Freshwater >...
ACGCATCTCGAATCAAAGCACTTCAACTCATCCAAACCGCCATCTAATCAATGACTACCAACCCCTTTCACAGGCGTGTTGAACGGCGGAACGCCGGTCACACCCGTTCTGAACCGGGTGATCGCCTGGTGAAAACGCAATCGTCTAGACGATGAAGCGATAGGAGAACGAGTATATACTAAAAGCGACATACATAACGATCGTTGGCATTGCGATGGTTCGACCAAGATACGAGACGCTCCGACTGATGATCCTAGATCAAAGCGTTCTTTACGAGTTGTGTGCTATTCAGCGTCCGAATCTGCATGATTATTACACGTCGATCGATATCTTGGACGATCCTACTTTTTAGCGGCAAGCCATTGTTGGGCGGTCAAAAAAAGTCGATCGTATACCTGGGTACTTGATGGGACTTGCGTAAATTGCGCTAGTTTACGAACGTCCGCTTGCCATCTTAAAGGATCGCCGAGTCGGCTCGTCCTTGACCAAACAACACTTTTTTTGCAATCCAAAATACCCATCAAGCGGTCAACAATTTGATTTACATTCGATGCAAAACCAGATGCAATGTTGAAGCACGACAGCGCGGGCAAGTCATTGGCGGTTGCCAAATCAAGTATGCAATGTGCTGCATCTTCAACAGGAAGAAAGTCGCGACTTTCTTCACCCGTGCCCTGTACATGAATTTGTTCTTCGTTCGAGATCATTTGTTGAAATAAATCCCAAATCAATAAACGCTTTTGGCGTGCTCCAAACACGGAGAAAATGCGACAGATGATTACTTGCAAGCCAAAGCATTTTGTATATTCATCCGCTAGCAGTTCACACTGTAATTTGTGAAAACCGTAGGGCGAAATGGGACGTGTGCGATCTGTCTCACAAATGGGCAAACGTTCTGGATTGCCGTATACGGCCGCGCTCGATGGAAAAACGATCACTGGACGAACACTTGATCGACGTACCGAATCCAACAGGCTTGCAAACGTCATGGTGCTTGCACGGAGGTCATCGGTTGGGAACTCAAATGAGTTTCCAACCGATGCGGCCCCAGCACCATGAAAGACAATGTCTGGCTTAAAGCTATCGACAATATGACGCAGGTCCGACTGCGCAATGTCAGCCCATGCGTAACTGCCAGGCCATCCGTCCGGTGCTTGAGAGGATCGTCCCACTCCCATGACGGTCCAATTTCTCGCAACCGCTTCGTCCGCTATCGCGCGGCCAACAAAGCCCCTAGCTCCCGTGATGAGAACTCTCAATTTAAGGGTTCCTCAACAATTCGCGAATAGAGGGACTCAAGTTGAGATGCAACGGCCTCTGTTGTGTAGAGACGATCAACTAGCTCCCGGCCAGCATTTCCCATTTTCTCGCACTGCGCTTTCTCGCGAATCAACTGGTGCAGCAAAGTTGCAATTTGTTCTGGATCCTGCGACACATTTTTTCCAGCTCCATTCCCCTCAATCAATGCGCGAAGTCCCGGAGCAAGACCACCAACCACAGGCTTTGAGAGCGACCATGCTTCTAAATACACGGTTGGCAAAATCTCGCTCATCGATGGCATAATAAAAACATCACATGCCGCCAAAGCATTTCCCTTTTCCTTCGCGTCGACACGACCGAGGTAGAGAATGCGTGGATCGATTCCGTCAAAGATATTGGATTCAGTGCCCACTGCCGGCCCAATGAATACGAACCGTGCGTCGGGCAAACTTTCCCAGACCTTGCGTGCGGACTGAACGACCGCCGCAGCACCTTTCTGTGCCATCATTCTACCAACATAGACAAAAAGGGGCGCATCTCCCAGGGCGTGTTTTTGGCGAAAACGGTTGCCGTCAACGTGTGATGGCAAATTGGGAGAAACCCCGATCGTATGTATTCTGCTGGAATCAACACCAAGCGTCCGAAGGTGAGCGCAGTCCGATTCGACCAATCCAATCACTGCGTCGCAACGATTGTAGTAGGAGACGTCGTTGGGGCCACATCCCCATTGGCCTGGATGCGCAAAGGGTGTGCACACAAATTTGCAGCCCTCCATTCGAGCCGCCCTTTCCGAAGCCCAACCCAAATCCCCAAATGCCAAACTATGGACTACGTGAGCACCACGGAAAATTCGCCTTAACTTTGACAAAGTTGCAAATCGATAAAACGGATGCGTTAATCGATTGATTGGATGATAGTACCAACTGCGAAATTTTGGGATGATTCTGCCGAGCATCGGCAACATGACAACTCTGTCCACCATTCTGGGTGAAATGCTATGGACCCGCACATCACCATCGGTTCGGCTCTCTTCGGTTGGCGCAAATAAATTGTCGTGAAGGACGCGAAACGCAAACGGAAGTTTGCACGCCCTGAAATTCATCGCCGCAATGGAAATGTCGTGCTTCTTGGAAAGGACTTCGGAAACCTGTTGTGCATGTGTTTCTACGCCCCCCGTGAAAGGTAAATAATTGGAACTGACGATAACAATTCGCATCTAGGTTTGTTGAGATCAGCCAGCCAAGAATCGACAATGAAACAAATTAGTAACGAGCTAATTTCTTATGTTCTTGAAGCGATTGAATAATTGCCTTGGAATTGAAAGGCTCTTCTCGCATCGATCGGGTATTGACTACCGGCAACCCCTCAAGATGTCGCACGCGATCCGCACCTCGAACGATTCTGCCGTTCTCGTTTCTTGTTTCGGAAAAAGAAGAAAATCGAAACCCTTCAGCAAGCGTGACTGGCGACTTTGGCAAATGCTGCAACCAATTCGATTTCAAGAAATAAGCGTTGTTGCCTGCGCTGTTGCAACCTACAAACGTGTAACCACGACTCTCGGCCAAATCATTGGCTGAAAGCAATGACGTACCGTAAAGGGAAAATGGGCCATTTCGACCACGGACAAAATCGGCTTCATAGGGAACTGTGTAGGAAGATTCGAAACCGAAAAGGCAATTGTATTCGCAGATGATCAAAATAGGATCAATGGAGTCAATTGCCTTCCAGACCCAATAATCGTTTCCGTCAATATCGACGCTGAGAATATCAACGGGTCCTCCAAAGCCAGACGACCTCATCAGGTCATTGATGTTGTCCTTTGTAATGAACGATGCCATCCCAACAATATCGAAAAAATTGGATAATCGTTCGCGTTCATGCGATGCGATATTGGCGGAGTCTCCATCGATGACGAATCCAGACCAATAGTTGTTAACCAACAAGAATCGTGTATTGGCCTCTCGGTAATCTTCGACTCCAAACTCAATGAACGTCTTGTTCTGAAACGGAAGATTTGATACGAACCATTGGATAATACCGTCATCCCCGAACTGAGAAAAAACTTGAAACTCTATCTCGGAGAAATCCGCGCCAATTCTCTTCTGAGCATTCTGCCTACTCTGTATTTGCCCCAAGTTCACTTTAGGGCTTTTGTAGTCATTCACCTCCTTTTGCTTAAGCCACTCGATATCGCGGTGTGCTGAAAAGTGCCTCTTGACGGGACGTAAAAAATTTTTTAGTAATTTCATTAAGTATTCGTTTTCGTCTATTGCGTCGCCATTCACATAACTGCCGGAATGCGGTTTGTGTTGGCGTACCTGTACGCTTCGTTCAGCCAGAGGACAAAACAGCCTCGCCTGTAACAGAGCTGAACTAAACGGAGGTCAGCGATCCTTTTCCTTGCCATCCTTGGTGTAGTAAGAAACAATTGAGGACTGTATTGCCGATGGATCCTGCCGCCATCAAGCTAATCGCCCCGATAACTGTGGAGACATCCACAAAAAACAGAGTGATCGCCTGAGCTCCAAAACAGAAAAACGGGCGAGCCCAGGTCGCTCGCACCCAACCTCGTGCCACAACTGGAACCTGCATTACGTTTACGACAAAGATGAATCCTTGTAAAACCGCCATCGCAACAAGTTCCATTGAAAGCTGTGCGTATTGGGGACCAAAAAACCATAGTATTTGATGTGATAACAGGTAAATGGAAACGCAAATGACGCTCGCAATCCCAAAAGCTATTGCAATCGACGAGATCCAGTATTGTCTAAGCCGGGCAAGATTCGTTTCACGTGATAAACGGGGTACAAGAACCGAATTGATCAGCGCGGTGGGCAACGCAAAGATCAATGCAAGTCGCGACATTGCGTTGAGATCTGCAACTTCATTGCTTCCTCCCAGGATTGCAATCAAGAGGAGAACGATTTGCGATTCCAATAAGTATGTTAAGCTCGATGGCAATCCCACCCAGAAATGCCTGAGTAGTTTTTGAGAGACTTCGTTTTGCGATTCGCCTTTCGTGACCGCGACTCGGCCCACGTTGGACTGCAAATAACTCAATCCAAGCAAAGCGGAGCAAATCGCAACGAACATAATCGATACGGAATTCGCTAATCCAGCTGCGATGACCGCCAGAGTTAAACATGTTCGAATAACCGAGGTAAGGAGATTCTCCAACTGCGGGAAAAAGTACATTCCTCTTAATGAGAAAGGCAACGCAATCATTTGACGTTTTGCGGCCGCAAAGAGGGACACGATCGCCATTGCTATTAGGCAGCACCCCGTCATCCAGGGACACTCCAAATCATAGAGCATCGTGCAAAATATGGGCATCGCCACCAAGCAACCCATTGCCGCAAGTATCATCCTCAATCGGAACGCGGAACTTATGACATTAGCAAGTTCGGTTGGCGTTTTTGTGTTGGCTGCGAGCGGTATTAAGCCCGTACCAACGCCTGTCAGGCTGAATATCGCCAAACTACCTTGAAAACTGTTCCCAATCGAATACCAAGCATAATCTTGCTTAGGCAGAAATCGGATGACCAATATCGATGTCAGTAAGGAAGCAATTTGAACCATTGCCTCCATCGACATCAAGCTTGTCAAACGAGGGAACCATCTCCAAAGTTGAGAAACAGTGTCCCGGACGGTTGAAAGGACAATTTCAAACGGATGTTCCAAAAATGCTCTCATCCTAATACGTGTTCGTTTGTTATTTCCATGTACTTCCCGAGTCAGCTTTCAACTCCAAAAAGCCGGTTGAACCAAATAAACGAGTGCGATCTGGCGATTGCTCGCGTAGTTTAATGGATTCCTAGAGCGAACTGCGGATATAGAGCCTAGACAGGCGAAAAGTTTTCTAGCATTCGTTTATAAGTTGCGGTCCAATTCTGTAACCAACATCCTGTGCCAGGACGACTCTTTTTCTCCTAGATCCCTTCAGACACTTTAAGCCGCATTGCCTGGATCGCACCCTCTTTTTTGAAGGGTAATCGTTTGTTCAATGCCATGCGAATGTCGCTTTCTCGGCTCGAATCCAAAAGATCGAAGGCGTGCCACAATGTCTTTCACAACCGATGGCTTGTGAATCTCGACGCTGATCCGAGTGAATTGCTTGAAGGAGTTGGGTGAGCAACCAAGTAGTATTTCTTCCTCGCTTCCCTCAATATCCATTTTTACGAAATCAACATTCGGGACCTCCATTCGCTCCAGCGCATCCTCAAAAGAGCTTATCTTAACTTCGACTGCGTTGCTATCCTTTTTATCCAACACATCCACTCTGCCACACACGCTAACCGTATTATCCAACCGCATGGCGGCAACTCCACTGACGGCGCCAACACCCTCGTTAAAGCACTTTACGCGGCGCGATAACCCGTTCGATTCAATGTTGGTCACTAGTCGTTCGTAGGTGGATGGAAATGGTTCGTATGCATCAATCCTAGCTTGGACACAAATCTCCGATGCGTACAACGAAAACACTCCAATGTTTGCTCCCAAGTCCAGAATCGTGCGGTCGGTAGGGTGCACGCCGTACTCTTGTCCAGCAAAAACGCTCCATACTGTCGTGACATCCCACCAATCTTTCAACTCAACCTTATTTCCAAATGAGGACATAAATGTCCACGGATACTTCTCTTTTCTTAGCTTAAGGTAGTCCTGAACGAGCGGATAGAAAGTCCGAGACGAACCGTAAAGCATGGCAATCTCTGGGATGCGTCGAGCGTTTCGAAGTGCTTGAAGCCAGCGAGGAAACTTTGCCATGTTCACAAACTACCCAATAATTTCGCTATTCACAGGCAACTTCATTCTCAATGGCTACGCTTTGTAAGATGCCCTTGTGGAAACAGTGCGCATTAAACGCGAGCGACTTACTGTAGGCTTCCGAAGTCAACCGAAAACCTCATCCTCCGATGTTGTTGGCACCTTGGATGATTCTGGCGAAACATGTTTGAATCTTTCGGGCCATTTTTCCTGTAGCCACGTTTCGACCGATGTCGTCAGTTCGGAAATGAATCGGGTGGACGAAAACTCCATGCTTCGCCGACGAAGTTCGGCTGGAACGAATTTGCCAAAGTCAGCTTGCGATTCAAACAAATCCAAAGCCTCTAACAAACTCTCCTCGGTCTGCGAATCAAAGAACATGCCATGTATTCCATTGACGACGGACTCAGTGACGCCCCCTTTTCCGAACGCTATTACGGGTGTCCCACATGCCATCGCCTCAACTGGCACGATACCGAAATCCTCCTCGGCGGCGAATACAAGCGCTTTGGCGCGCTGTACATACTCAGCCAATTTTACGTTGTCCTGAAAGCCGAGCAACTCGACGTTGGGGCCAGCTACGGCGCGAACTTTTTCCATCTCTGGTCCATCCCCAATCACGACCAAACGACGATTTGGAGTTCGGGAAAAGGCTCGAACAATAAGGTCGGTTCGCTTGTAAGGAACCATTCGGCCCGCGACGATGTAGAAATCTTCTTTTGCCTCGCAACATTGAAACAGGTCGGTGTCGACTGGTGGATGGATAATCGTGGCCTTGCGGCGATACAACTTGTCGATTCGATTCGCGACAAACTCGCTATTGGCGATGAAATGGTCGACACCCAGGGCCGATCTCAGATCCCACATTCGGATGTAGTGCAGAATCGTACGTGCAATCATTCCCTTGATTCCGAAACCGAGTTTCGCTTGCGCCAAATACTGATGCTGGAGATCCCACGCGTACCGAACAGGGCTGTGGCAATAGCAGACGTGCAATTGCTCTGGACCTGTGATCACTCCCTTGGCTGCTAGATACGAACTTGAAATAACCAAGTCATAATTGGAAACATCCAATTGCTCGATTGCGAGTGGCATTAGTCCCAAATAGCCGCGATGCTTCGATCGTGCGAAGGGCAAGTTCTGAATGAAAGAAGTTGTCACAGGTTTATTTTTCAGAAAGCCCCGTTGATTCTCTGGGAGAAAATCGAACAAAGCAAACAGATCGCAATGCGGGAATGCATTGATGATCTGTTCGATGACCCGTTCCGCTCCGCCAATGGTGTAAAGAAAATCGTGGACCACAGCCACTCTTAAACAGGCGAACTTGGAGTTCGAGAGTTGATCGACCGACAAGCTAGTTCCAACGTTCCTCAACGCAGCCTGAGAGATCGGGCCTTTTTTGGCGAGGGCTCGAGCCTCCCGATTATTGATCGCAATGAGGCTGTTCTCGCTCAGGAGACGCGAAAATAGGGATAGCCGCTCGCTGGCGGACTCCAATGAGCCGAGCGAAGCCACATGAATATGGATACAGCACGCTTTGGCTTCATCGTCGGGCGCCGCGACAGGTATTGTGGCCTTAATGCCTGATTCGTCCACTCGCTCCAAAGCGGTCGATTGCCAAATGAGATTGTGGGTCCGTTCGTTCGTCCGAGGCAATTTCAGTTCGATCTGAACGAATCCAAGCCTGTCCCCAGCGATGCAAACGCCATCCCACCATTGACTAAGGGTTTCAAACCGGTGGAACTCAAGTTGGAGAGATTCAAAGTGGCCGCGATACTGTCGAGATTCTTTGTCGATAAATCGTTTGGTCCGAAGGGCTTTCAGCATCTCATCGGTTCGAACGGATCCGGCGAATCGAAAGGTTCCCCACATCAGTGGAACGAGTAAAACCAATCCGCCAAATGTCGACCAGCCGACAAATGACAACGATATTACGCCGATCAAGACCGCCAATGCAGAGGCGCCAAGGATGACCAATACCGCTTGCAGGTGTGTAAGTCCGCGGTCCAAAAGTCGGTGATGAATGTGTCCTCGTTCTGCCGAGAACAAAGACCGTCTCTGCTCATAGTGTCTTCGAAAAACGGTAATCAAAGTATCCAGAATCGGAATGCTCAGGGCGAGCGAGGGGATCAAAAGTCCTCGCATGGTTCCGATGATCGGATTTGCAACCACCATGTAAGAAGCGAGCATAAAGCCGATGGTCATGCTGCCGCTGTCACCCATAAAGGTTTTCGCAGGATACCAGTTGAAAAAAAGGAATCCTGTCAGAGCGCCCGATAACGCGAGCGGTAGTACAGCCATCGACAAAAGTCCCGCGTTTATCAAAAACGTAGCCAGGACAGAAGATGCCAAGAGCACAATGCCCCCCGCAAGCCCGTCGAGTCCATCGATGAAGTTGATCGCAACTGCAATACCGCAGATCCACAATGTCGTAACGATCCAACTCACTGCGGTAAATTGCAGCATGAGATGGCCTCGTTGCCAAACACTGTCGATTGTGGCTCCAGAGCCACAAACCATGCAGGAGGCAGCGATCAACGCAACCAACTTGAATCGCGAAGAGACCGTCCGAATGTCGTCTGCAAGTCCCACCAAAAAGACGAACAGCGAGCCTCCTAACAGGCCGAGAAGCTGATTGAATGGAATCGTGTGGGTGCCGATTGGCGCAAAAATCTGCATCCAGAGAATGGCGATTGTCGCACCCAAAAAAATGGCGATTCCGCCCAATCGAGGCGTGGGTGTTGTGTGTACTTTTCTAGCGTCCGGTGCATCCATGATACCAAACCGCTTGGCTAGAAAAATGGATGTTGCAGCAAAGAAAGCGCTGATCAGCAACGCAATTATGATTGGGCTAATGATGTAAATCATTGTGACGATACCAGGAATAAGATGTCAGGAAAAAAAGCGTTCGAGGGCACGTCTCGTACGTCAAAACGTCTCGCAACTCAAACGCAATCTTTGCTTTGGGTTCTTGATGTCAAGCTTGCTGACTTTCTCTATAAGGCCGCAAAAACGATGCAATCGAATCGAGGTCAGGGGAGTGGGGAGGATTTATCACTTTCGATTCTCTTTGCTACGAACCTTTTGACCATTCAGGCGAGTTCGTTATGACCCCAATCCTGGGCTTGGTACAGCCGAACAATGCGGACTTCGTTCCTCTGGGTGACGCATGATCGCTACTTGGGACGGAATATGAAGTTGTATGAGTATCCGATTTGATAGCGATTTTGCGAAACCTTTCGGATCAAATTGTTCGTAAGGTCTTTAAAAAATTGGCTGATCCCACGGGTTGCAGCGAAGACTCGGGTTGCAGACTCATGATTGAGACTCGAACCGGGCAGGGAACCACCCAAGTGGGTGCCCCCCCGGGTTAACCGTCCATGTGTAGACGCTCGGTGAAGTCTAACTATGAAACAAACAAAAACAACGGAAGTTATCAACCAAATAGGTCAAAACACGGGTCTACGGTGTGATGAATCAGTTGCAAGTCAGTTGGAAATTCAATTATGCTGAGTTCAGTCACGTTAAAAGATCGCAAAGGCGTTCGCAACAACAACAAAGCAGGGAGTGGCAATTGTAAATGGTTTGGGATTTTACGAAAAAAATCGAGTCTGCTGGGTGAAGTCCGACTCGCTCGCTTCGCGGTCTGCATCGATCCATTTTTTAGTTGCCATTCAGAATCATCACGCGGCGCGGGAGCGAACGATTCGCTCGTCAGTCGAGATTCCTTGCTGCTAAAACTAATGGTCCGTTGATGGGTTGGCGGATGACATGAATCCTGCCTGGAGCACACTGCCTTCGAGTCAATTCCACCAACAAACTATCCACCACGCTCGATTGATGACACATAATTCCTCCGCTCAGTGCTAGTGAAAACTCGCTCGGTTCAAGCCGCAGTCGCTTGACCAACACTCCGATCAAGGTCGCCATCGAATCGACCGCCGAATTCATGATTTGTGCCGCAACCGAATCTCTCTCCGAAACCTCGATTACGACCTCCGCCAGTTTGGCGATTTCGACTCGCGGTAACGGCAATTGATAACCGAACGCGACAAGCTGCGTGGCACTCACAAATCCCAATCTCGCCAGCATCGCGGATTCAAGCTCCGTTTCAGGGCTCGTTTGATCGTGGGCTCTGCAGACCGCTTGGAGACCTGCCAG
>Ga0194045_1000849_pt1 | contig 10173 bp, 8 predicted proteins | sample JunL6211m_MetaG_FD_161686 | JGI IMG/M metagenome (GOLD analysis project Ga0194045, IMG submission 161686) | Anoxic zone freshwater microbial communities from boreal shield lake in IISD Experimental Lakes Area, Ontario, Canada - Jun2016-L626-11m | ecosystem: Environmental > Aquatic > Freshwater >...
CCCCTAGGCGCTGCTCCAACAAATATGAAAATTGATGAACTCGCAGCATGGACAACCCTCTGCAATGTTCTCCTCAATCTCGATGGCATCCTTACCCGGAGTTAATCATGGATCCCCGATTAGAAAATATTCGTACCAGCACCCGAAGGCACTTCCTCAAGAAATGCCCACTCAGCCTTGGTGCACTCGCAATGGCTGATTTTGCCTCGAATAAAGTCAGCGCAGCGCCTTCAGGTGCGCCACTCGCTGTCAAGAAACCCATGCACACCGCCAAGGCCAAAGCGGTTATCTACCTGCATATGTCGGGCTCGCCACCCCAGCAAGATTTGTTCGACTTCAAACCCAAACTTCTCGAATACCATCTCAAACCCTGCCCCGAAGAACTCATCAAAGGAGAACGATTTGCCTTCATCAAGGGCCGCCCTGTTCTTTTAGGCTCGCCACACAAATTCACCCAGCATGGCAAAAACGGCACCTGGATTAGCGAGCTACTCCCCAACTTCCAAAACGCTGCTGACCTTGTTACCGTCATCCGATCCATGTACACCAAAGAATTCAACCACGCACCCGCTGAACTTTTTGTGCACACTGGCGAGAACCGACCAGGCTACCCCGCAATCGGCTCGTGGGTAACCTACGGCTTGGGCAGCCCCAACCAAAACCTTCCGGGCTTCGTCGTTCTCGTCTCAGGTGGCACCGATCCAACTGCTGGAAAAAGCGTCTGGGGCAGCGGCTTTCTCCCCTCCGTCTATCAAGGCGTGCAATGCAGATCGGGTGCAGAGCCTATCTTCTTTGTCAACAACCCCGCAGGCATGAATTCCAACCTCAGGCGCAAAAGCCTTGATAGCCTTAAGGAACTAAACGAGATCGAACTTCAAAAACTAGGCGACCCAGAAACCATCACTCGCATCGAACAATACGAACTCGCATTCCGTATGCAAACCGCTGTTCCCGATGTCATGGATATCTCGCGCGAACCAAAGAAAATCATCGAAGAATATGGCGCAACGCCAGGCACCAACTCCTTCGCCAACAATTGCCTTCTGGCCCGCCGTATGATCGAACGAGGCACCCGCTATGTTCAACTCTTCGACTGGGGCTGGGACACCCATGGCACCAGCGCAGGTGATGACATCGTCAACGCCCTGCCCCGCAAATGCAAAGAAACCGACCGCCCAATGACCGCTCTTCTTCTTGACCTCGAACGCAGAGGGATGCTCGATGAAACCCTAGTCGTATGGGGTGGCGAATTTGGCAGAACCTCGATGAACGAAGCCCGAGGCGGTAGCAAATTCCTAGGCCGTGATCATCATCCACACTGCTTCACCACATGGATGGCGGGCGCAGGTATCAAGCGTGGATTCAACTACGGCAGCACCGATGAACTCGGCTGGAATATCGCAGAAAACAAAGTTGGTGTTCACGATCTTCAAGCTACCATCCTGCATCTGATGGGCCTTGATCCAGAAACTTTCAGCTATCCTTATCAGGGTCTGAACGCACGGCTTATCGGCCCCGCAGAAGGCCCCAAAATACTCGACAAAATCCTAGCGTGACGCTATTGGTGTAGATTTCTCCGTCACCCTCTGCTGTATTTTTGCCTTCAAGCCCATCCCCCTTGTTTTATCGAGCGGCGGATGTTAATCCGCTGGTTCGAGCCCCACGACTTCACCACCCTCGCCCTGTATTTTTGCCTTCAAGCCCATCCCACTGCGCTGGGTGGGTTGCTTTTCTACTCTTTTACTTTTACTTTTACTTTCTCCCTACTCCCAACTCCCAACCCTCTTCCCTCCGGGAAAAGGGCCCTTCCGCTTCGCTCGCCCGGGTTCCAACCTCCACCACACTGATTTCCCAAAATCTATGGCTTGTTTTGATTCCGTGAAATTCCGTGTCCTTCCGTGGCTAACTCTTACTCTTTATTTTTTACTTCCCGTTTATTGTTACACGCCTATTTAAAGACAGAGCGGTTGCGATGGGGAAGCCCCACTGCAACCGCTCCATTTGAACCTTTTTTAATTATGCGGGCCCTGAACTTATAACACCCAGTACGACAAGCTCACTGACCAAACCCGGCCCCTGTTTTATTGAGCGGCGGATGTTAATCCGCTGGTTCGCGCCACACGACTTTGTCACCCTCGCTGTAAAAGCGGGAGTCCATGCTTTGCTAACTTCTTTTCTGATTCCGTGTTTTTCCGTGGCTAATTCTTACTCTTTTCCAATATCATCACCTTCGTCAATTTCGCGTATGCGGAGTTCCATTCTTATTTTGTTTTATCGCCTTCAAGCCCATCCCACTGCGGTGGGTGGGTTGTATTTTAACTTGCAGCAAATCACAACGGTTCATTTCAGATTATTATTGAATTAGTTTATTCAATTCAAATTATCACCAAAGGCGATTGATGCCATAGCAATCAAGGCCAGCGTCGGCGCTAACCAATGGAATACCCTCTGCCAGAGACTGGCAAACCAGCAACCGATCAAACGGATCCTTATGATGAATTGGCAGCGTAATAAGTAAATCTGTATGCATTAATTCCAATGGTAGAATTTTAAACTCATTGGATGCAATTTGTGATTGCATGAATTGCAATTAGGGTTGTGGCAGAGAATATTTCTTTAGTCTTATCTTGATTGCGATTTCCCAATAGCTTGCCGGGCTTATAAGAATATCATTCTTTTCTTCTTCAATAATCCCTCTTGCAAGGGTGCTTAATTTCGGGTCATCCAAAATAAACCAGAGGAAGGCGTGGGTATCAAGTAACACCCTCATTCCATGTATTCCTTAAAATCATCCAAATGCTCTTTGTCATCCTCGAGAATAGTCAACAAACCCTTGGCACTACCAGCCTTACGCGGTTTCCGTGCGGGTTTACCTTCTGCAAAAAGCCTAGCTATAGGCAGTTCATTTCGGGTTATCATCAATTCTTCACCTGCAGGTAAATGCTCAATCAACTCCGCAAGTTTAGCTTGGGCTTCTTCAATCGTTACGGTGGTCATGAAATACCTCCTCTTACGCAAACATTTAATCAATGCTGTCAAATTTTCAATAATACTTAATGATGCCTAATACTTGTTTCATTTAATTTTCAATTCCATATCTATAGAATTCTACCCGAAGTATGAATCGAATCCTGATTTAGCCCTATTATTTTAAAATACAGAAGCAGCAAGCATAAAGTGGCTAAGCAGTGATTATGGTGACTTTGCTGGGCGAAGCCCCTAAAGCGAAAATAAACTCAGATCAATACTTCAACCTTAATACTTTCAAAATTTGCCAATTGTAAATCATTCGTCAAGAACAGTCCGCAGCCATGTTCGATGGCAGTAGCCAAATGAATCGAGTCCAAAACTTGAAGCTTATATACAGCTCTAATCCGAGCGGCGTGGTGTTCCCACACTGCGCCAGTCACCGGCAACATTTGTACCCCAGTAGAATTAAAAAACTTTTGATAATCAGCGAGAACCGCTGTATCTCCCGATTGAAATGGCCCAATCAAGGTTTCCATTCGAACCGCATCACTGGTAGCCAACATGTCCTTATCTGCAGCAATTTTTCTGAGCCTAGCCTCCACCTTCGGGCCCCAATAGGGATCACGTTCAATGTAGTAAATAACAACATTTGAATCGAGAAAAACGATCATGGCGTAGCATTCTCGCCATCCACTTGTTTCCGTCTTTTCCGACATTCTTCTTGGAGGTGGATCGTTGCATCGATTTCGCTCGCCATCTGCGCCTTTAATTTTTGGCTTTCTGATTCAACTTCTTCAACACTTCGCGGAACATGGCCTCTGGATCGTTGTGCTGACCAAATTTCTTCCATCATTTGAAAAAAATCATCTCCAAGTATTTGGGGGTTTTTAATATCTATACCTTGCAACAGCACCTTTACCCTACCCGGGGGCAATTTTGGAGCTTCATCCAAAATTAGGGTGCCATCGGGGTTCAATGTTCCTTCTAGGACAGTTTCGGCTATGCTCATGGTATTCCCATTTCTTGATTCATTGGTCTATTAAATCTAATCTACCCGAAGAATGGATCAAATGAATGATTTAGACCTGTTATTTTCAACTTTCCCTTTCGGGGATACTCTTTAAATACATAAGCAGCAAGCAGCAAGCAGTAAAACAGTAAAGTGACTAAGAAGTAATTACGGAGTCTTTGCCAAGCGAAATCCAGTGTCGCCGGTCCGGAGGGTCGGCGAGTAGAAGTTTCGGTAGGAAGAACGGGCAGCCGACCAATCGTCGGCGAAAGACCCGCCACGCACGCCCCGCAACACACGATTAGTGCCCGTTTCTGCACCCTTCGGATCTGTTACTGCCCCCGCTTGGTAATCTGCATACCTATCCTCACACCACTCCCACACATTCCCATGCATATCATAAAGCCCAAAGGCATTCGGCTTGTAACCCCCTACTGCTTTTGTGCTTGAACCACCGAAATTTGCATCACTATTCGTTAGGCTATCTCCAAACGCATACACCGTACTTGTCCCCGCCCTGCATGCATATTCCCATTCCGCTTCACTTGGCAATCTATAACCGCCACTCGTCTTGGCATTCAACTTCTTAATGAAATCCTGACAATCTTCCCACAATACATCCGTTACTGGTAACTTGGCGCCTTTAGTTTTACTACTTGGGTTATTAGCCATCACTGCTTCCCATTGCTCCTGCGTCACCTCATACTTGCCCATGTAAAATGGCTTCGTTAACGTTACTTCATGCTGCTTTTCCTTTTCACGCCGGCCTTTTTCAGAAGCGGGCGATCCCATCATGAATTTCCCAGCAGGGATTAATACCATTTCAAGGTTGATCCCTTTGCCTAAATCAATCTTAGATTCCATTACCTTGCCCAAACTCTTGGCTAATCCCATCTGCGCAGTTTTAGCTTCCCCTGCACTAAAAGGGGCTAACAACAAATTTTCCACTGCAGGTATTATCTCCGCAGGCTTAGGATTGGGTATTGCTGGGGCAACGGCAGCTTTCATATCGACTGTCTTCGCCAGGCGGAACCCACCCTCAAAACTCCGGACGGTCAGAGGGATGCCCCTCCGCTCGGAAGAGCGAACATCTGAGCTGTTCCAGCCGAAAGCACCTCCTCGCAACACAGGGCCTCCCCCCTCTGCTGGCCCCTTCGGGTCTGTTACTGCTCCCGCTGGATAGTCGCCATACCAATCATCGCACCACTCCCATACATTCCCATGCATATCGTATAAGCCAAAAGCATTAGGCTTGTAACTCCCTACTGGTACTGGTTTTGAAGCACTATAGGTTGCATCATTAGGTGTAATCTCATTTCCAAAGGAGTACGCTGTCGTTGTCCCCGCACGACACGCATATTCCCACTCTGCTTCTGGTGGCAATCGATAACCGCCATTCGTCTTTGCATTCAACTTCTTAATGAAATCCTGACAATCTTCCCACGATACATCCGTTACTGGCAACTTGGCGCCTTTTGTTTTAATACTTGGATTATTGCCCATCACCGCTTCCCACTGTTCCTGCGTGACTTCATACTTACCCATGTAAAATGGTTTTGTAAGTGTTACTTGATGCTGCTTTTCCTTATCACGCCGGCCTTTTTCAAAAGCGGGCGATCCCATCATGAATTTCCCCGCAGGGATTAATACCATCTCAAGGTTGATCCCTTTGCCTAGGTCGGCTTTCTCTTCCACTTCCTTCTGCAAACTCTTCGCTACCGATTTTTGCACTTGCTTGGCTTTAGTTTCATCAAATGGCGCTACCAATACTCTCGCTCCAGGCATTATCTCTGCAAGATCGGGTTTCGGTTCTAGTGAAACTGTTTCAACTTTATTATCTGCTGTTCTCGCCAATCGAAACCCACCGCTGTTGCCCCGACCGGCCTGCATGACGTTGAACCGGAATGCAGAACGAGCAAACGAGCCAACGTTGAAGAAAGACCCGCCCCGCAACACACGATACTCTCCAGTTGCTGGTCCCTTAGGATCTGTTACCGCTCCTCCCGGGTAGTCTGCTTTCCAATCCTCGCACCACTCCCATACATTCCCATGCATATCATATAACCCAAACGCATTGGGTTTGTAGTTCCCTGTTGCCTTTATACTTTCCCTGTCCGCTGCCCCATCACCATAATTTGCATCACCTTTGGTAATGCTATCCCCAAAGGAGTACACGGTCTTCGATCCTGCCCTACAGGCATATTCCCATTCCGCTTCCGTTGGCAGACGATAACCCCCATTCGTTTTAGTGTTTAATTTCTTAATGAAATCCTGACAATCATTCCAAGACACCTTATTAATTGGAAATCTTGCTCCCTTCGTTTCACTGGAATTACTCCCCATTATTATCTGCCATTGCTCCTGCGTCACTTCATACTTGCCCACGTAAAATGGCTTCGTTAGCGTTACCTCATGCTGCGTTTCATTCTCCCTACGGCCAACCTCTGATGCTGGCGATCCCATCATAAATTTCCCCGCAGGGATTAAAACCATCTCAAGCTTTACACCCTTACCTAAATCAATCTTTGCTTCAATTAACTTCCCTAAGCTTTTCGCTAATTCCTTCTGAGCATTTTTTGCTGCCTCTGCACTAAAAGGTACTTGCAGAGAAATACGCTTTACTTTCTTTTCTTCATCCTTTATTTTTCCTGTTCTTATTTCTTCCAATTCTTTCGAAAACCCTTCTGCCTCCTCATCAAGCTTCATTTTAAGGCAATCCTTGATGGTTTTTTCGTACGCCTTGATTAGATCCAACTTTGCCAGTTCTAAAAACCTCTTCTGATCCGTTATTAAAAAAAGTGTCGGCTCTTTAGCATCCTCTGAAAAAATCGCCCTTTCTTTCTTGATCAGATTGAGCGTTTTTAAATCACCTTTATCGCGCGCATTCTTCTCTTTTCTTTCGAATAGATCCAGCACATCTTTCCGGTATACCTCTTTCTTTTCACCATACACCTTGATCGCATCTGCTATTTGCTTCTGCATAACTTCTGCAGGCGCAGGTGCTTTAGATTCATTCCCTGCGAAGGCGAATATCACCACCGGCAAAGCCAATACCAACATCAGTACCAATGAAAATAATTTATGCGCCATGATTATATTCTCTGAGCTCTATCGAAAATTAAAGAGGATACATTTCGATTACGATGTCCTGACCAAACGCAACCCCTTGACGAGAAAGTAGAAGTTGACACGACTAGTCGGGGAGTCGTCGTTCCGGAAGGAAGAACGAGCGGCCGATTCAGGGTTGGCGTAAGACCCGCCCCGCAACACACGGTGCTCTCCCGTTGCTGCACCCTTTGGATCAGTTTCCGCTCCCTCTGGATAATCTGCTTTCCAATCCTCACAATATTCCCAAGCATTTCCGTGCATATCGTATAAGCCAAACGCATTAGGTTTATAGTTTCCCACTCCTTTTAGACTTTCAGCCACCTGCTTCGCTCCCCAATGTGCATCTTCTTTGGTAATGGCATCTCCAAAGGAATATATAGTCTTTGTTCCTGCCCTACATGCATATTCCCACTCCGCTTCCGTTGGCAGGCGATAAAACCCATTCCTTCTGGCATTCAACTTCCTAATGAAATCCTGACAATCATTCCAAGAAACATTTGTAACAGGCAATTTTGCTCCTTTAGGGTTATTTGGGTTATTTCCCATCACTAATTGCCATTGCTCCTGCGTCACTTCATACTTTCCCATATAAAATGGCTTCGTTAGCGTAACTTCGTGCTGCGTTTCATTATCTACTCGGCCAACCTCTGATGCTGGCGATCCCATCATAAACTTCCCCGCAGGAATTAACATCATCTCAAGCTTTACACCATTACCTAAATCAATCTTTGCCTCAATTAACTTCCCTAAGCTTTTCGCTAATTCCTTCTGAGCATTTTTTGCTGCCTCTGCACTAAAAGGTGCTTGTAGAAAAACTGACTTTGCCTTCTTTTCTTCAACCTTTACTTCAGCCTTTATCTCCGCCTTCACCTTCCCCGCTCTTATTTCTTCCAACTCTTTCGAAAAACCTTCCGCTTCCACATCAAGCTTCATTTTAAGGCAATCCTTGATTGTTTTTTCATAGGCCTTGATTAAATCTAACTTTGCTAATTCTAAAAACCTCTTCTGATCGGTTACAAAAAAGAGTGTGGGATCTTTGCCATTCTCAAAAAATGCATCTTTCTCTTTCTTGATCAAGTTAAGCGTTTTTAAATCGCCCTTATCACGCGCATTCTTCTCTTTTCTTTCGAATAGATTCAGCACATCCTTCCGGTATATCTCTTTCTTTTCACCATATACCTTCATCGCATCGGCTATCTGCTTCTGCATAACTTCTGCGGGCGCAGGCGCTTTAGCTTCATCCCCTGCGAAGGCGAATATCATCACCGGCAATGCCAATACCAACATCAGCACCAATGAGAATAATTTATGCGCCATGATTAACCTTTCACAGTAATCAGATACCCTAAATTGATAGACCCTAATTGTAAAATAACGAACCTCGTAAGGGCAATTGAATTTAACTTTAATTGTTTAAAACAACTAATTATTTAAGGTCTTATAAAACCGCCTTGAGATGTAAAAACTGGGCATCAGATCATGCAGAGCATGCGGGAATTAGAAAAGCCGGAGGGCATTAAGGCGACTTCTATTATTTACACTTAACGATAAGACTGGTTGGTTTCTCAAAGTCCGAAAAATGTCCCGCTCGGGAAATGATTTTATTCCAAAGTATAAATCTGGTCATCATCACGAGAGTGCATCACTTGATATGTCGCAACAGTAATATTGTTTATGATAAACCTAACGCTGCCATCAGCAAAGCCAAGATTGACTCCGCCTGGATGTAAACTTTTAGTAGTTACCTGATAAGAATTGGCATCCCATTGGCAACCCATTCCATTTTTAAAATCATTATTACAATTCATGATATCATCATAAGTAGTTAGTCCCTGATTTGGTCCGGGAGAATCCCGCCGGCCAGCGCCAGTACAGATTGATGCACCAACTTGACCCATCGCCCAAGTACCTCTTAAATCAGAAGCAACCGTACCAACTCGTAATTCATCGATTAATACGGTAGAAGATGTACCATCTGTAATTTGATTTAAAGATGCACTTGAATTTGCAGACATAACACCTCTCGGGCTTACAAGAAAAGGATAATTAGCACCATTATAAGGCGTAGCAATGAATAAAGGTGAAAGCTTTTCAGTATATTTGCCCGCAGCCCACTGAAGCCCTGCATCGCCCCATTGTCGGGAATAAAACATACCGGTTCCTGCATTAGCCCCGTAGTTCCCTCTAGCCCATGACCCAGATAATACTCCATTTTTATCCGTAAAAGGCGCAGCAGAATATGCTTCAGACGGACACTTAAACATTTTCATTTCTTGGCTACAAATTGATCGCCAAGTATTACTTCCATTACCAGGATAATCTTTAACGCTTGCCTCAACAGTTCTAAAAAGTGCTTCCTGCTCTACCCAGGGAAGAATATTAATTAACCAATTAGGGCCAAAATTTAGAGTGTAGTCTCCGGAATCATTTGAAATCCCCAGCGCCACTGCATAAGGAAATTTCCCAAAGATTTCTTGATAATTATAACAAGCAAGAGCTAATTGCTTAACATTATTACCGCATGACATACGATTAGCTGCTTCACGAATTTTTTGTATTGCAGGCAAAAGTAAGCCGATTAATATAGCAATGATTGCAATAACAACCAAAAGCTCTATCAAAGTAAATCCAGATTTCTTATTGTAACGCATCATAATAACCATCTACTATTTAACAACTAATTTGGACACCTTTTAGTAATTGCGTTAAAAATCAACTTAAGGGCCAAAAATTTTAAAATCAGGTGGTATTGGGGTAAAATAGGGAGCTAACCATTAACTTCAACAACTGGGCTTTAAATAAAAAAGGATCATCCTGCCAAATGCGAGGATGATCCTGAAAGAAGATGGACGGTATTAACGCAGATTGCTCTAAGGATTAATGATCCTTTTTCAAAAAGCGTTGGCGTTTTCTCTTAATATTGTTTCTTTTTTTTCTAGTCTTCAGCTTCAATGTGCGTGCCATGCTTAATCATTCCTTGTTTTAAATGCCTTGTTGATCCAAGTGTAATTCTAGTAAGTTTTTAATGTAATTCTGCAAAAGATGCCAACTAATTCTGATTTCGAGGCAAAACTAAGAACTTTTAC
>Ga0194045_1000851_pt1 | contig 10159 bp, 7 predicted proteins | sample JunL6211m_MetaG_FD_161686 | JGI IMG/M metagenome (GOLD analysis project Ga0194045, IMG submission 161686) | Anoxic zone freshwater microbial communities from boreal shield lake in IISD Experimental Lakes Area, Ontario, Canada - Jun2016-L626-11m | ecosystem: Environmental > Aquatic > Freshwater >...
CTTCATGGTTGCGTGAGGGAACTGCACAAATCGTTGCACTTCTTGGGGCAAATGATTTAGTCACGCCGGGCGGTGCATACTCTGACTTCAAACAAGATGGACAAACAGTTGGACCAAAGCCAGAAGGATTGTGCGATAAAGATCTGCAGGATTATGAAGGTATTGATAAGCATTGGTCGAGCGGTTGCGTTAATTCTCAAAACTTTTATGCCGTTGAATTACTCGTTGCAAAGCATGGCGGGTTTGGCGCGCTCTATAACTTCGATATCTTCTTCGGAAAGAATGAAGACTGGCCAACTGACTTTCAGAAAGCCTTCGGCATTTCACGAGAAGACTTCTATAAGGAGTGGTACTCATACTTAGGACTAGCCCAAACGGATTGGCCTAGTATTAGAGCCCCTAAACCTGCGGAGCATTATTAATCACCGATTGTTCAGATGCGCTAGCAATTGACTATTCTTTGCTGCAAGGGGCGGTAGCTCAGTTGGTTAGAGCCCGGAACTCATAATTCCGTCGTCGTCGGTTCGAGCCCGACTCGCCCCACACATACACAACGGACTGAACGCAAGATCTACGCCTTCTGTGCCCAATCACGTTGAAGCAATACAAAATTTGTAATATCGACCATTTCGGATTCGTAACTCTTCCCTGAAATATGAGCTAAGGCACTTGTCCATAACTCACCTCGCTTGATACGCGCTTCAAAGTCGTAGACACCAGAAACTCCAACGGTACCAACTAAATATTCAACAGCAATCCCGCCAATCATGAATGCGCCATCGGGACCGCACACTCCATTGGGCATGTTTAGTGCGTGAGAATCAAACCAACTTACTAGTTCGCTTTTAGAAAGATTGAAGAAACTCATATAATCATATTTAATAGTTTGGATTTGTTCTTTCCAAACAGCTCTCCACTTATCCCGCACGTTGTTAGAAATGGCATTTCCAAAATATGTTGCTTGGCCCTCTTTGAACCAACATGGCAATCGATTAATATCTCCTGACATTGCCTGCTGAGCAAAATGTGTCCACTCATGAGGGCCAACACCAAGCCAACCAGGAGTAGTCGCCAACGTATTAGTCCCTGGCAAAAAGAAGAAAAGTGCATTTCCTTGTGGATCACTTCCATTTGATCCTCCATAAGAATTTGTAGGATTTGCCGTAGCGAGATCGTAAATTCGCGTCAACCATGGAGTATTTCCCAATTGAATTGTTTTCATAGTCTCTTGGAACCAATTCATATCACTGCGATCAGCAAATACCATATGAATCTTCGTTGTTGGCGGTGTAAAGGCCTGCCAAAAGCGAAACCCCTTTTTCAGATCATTTAATGTTGCAGACGATAGTTCGGCATTAGCATGTGGGCTCAAGTCCACTATTACTGAGGATGATAGAAGTTCAGGCTGATTTTGTTGATAGGCAAAAATACTATCGAATCCATTTAACGGAATATCTTCTAGGGATCCCTTGAAAATTTCCAGCGTTGGCGTTGGTGTTGGTGTTGGTGTTGGTGTTGGTGTTGGTGTTGGTGTTGGTGTTGGTGTTGGTGTTGGTGTTGGTGTTGGTGTTGGTGTTGGTGTTGGTGAATTTCTTGAGACAGTATTTGTTGCTATTTTTATGCTCTTGCTCCATATCAATTTCTTCCCAGATTTGATACATGTCAATTTCATATTATTGGAACTTGTGACGCTTCCAACTTTTTTGCACGAGCTGCCAATTTTGGGAGGGACCGCACTGGCGCTGCCAACAAAAGAACTTACGATTAAGGTAAAAGCTGCAATCAATGCAATGTATTTACGCATGTGTGAACCTAATGATGAATCTCAATCACTGTCAAGGACTCGCCCCACTATCGCCTGAAAGTTTGAAGGCTTTAGGAGTAATCAACCCAGTTATTGTGTCGACACATGGAACAAAGGTCTCGACCCCTAGGGCGATTACAATGGATGCATCACTCCCAGACTTGATTATCATCTGCGTGAGGGTGAAGAGTTGAGTAAAATTCAAAAATGAGGAGCATGCGACAGTGAAACCAATCAATGAAATTGCCGCAGCACTTGGGATCGATAGTGAGAATCTTGAGGCCTATGGCAAGTACAAGGCCAAAGTAAATTTGGAGTACCTTGACGCACTTCCAGTGCGCAAAGATTCGAAATTAATTCTCGTTACTGCAATCAGTCCAACACCTGCAGGTGAAGGAAAGACAACCACCACAGTTGGCTTGGGTGATGGACTACGCCACATTGGTAAAAACGCAATGATTGCGTTGCGTGAACCATCTTTAGGTCCTGTCTTTGGGATGAAGGGTGGCGCGACAGGTGGTGGCCTTGCTCAAGTTGTTCCGATGGAAGATATCAATCTTCACTTCACTGGAGATTTTAATGCGATAGCCCTTGCTAACAATCTTCTTGCAGCGCTACTTGATAACCATATTCACCACGGTAACGAACTCGGTATCGACATTCGCCGGGTGGTTTGGAAACGTGTCATCGATATGAATGATCGAGCTCTTCGTGAAATCATTCTCTCGCCTGGCGGTGTTAGCAATGACAATCCTCGAAGTGATGGCTTTGACATAGTTGTTGCATCAGAGATTATGGCTATCTTCTGTCTTGCGACATCAATTGAGGAGTTGAAAGAAAGAATCGGAAGGATTGTTGTTGGCTACAAGAGTGACAAAACTCCAGTTCTAGCCAGTGACCTCAATGCTCAAGGCTCAATGACGGTAATTCTAAAAGATGCCTTTAAACCAAATCTAGTTCAAAGCCTAGAAAACACTCCAGCCTTTATCCATGGTGGACCCTTCGCAAATATCGCACATGGTTGCAACTCAGTTGTTGCAACAACTTCGGCTATGAAGTTAGCCGATTATGTTGTAACTGAAGCTGGCTTTGGTGCCGATTTAGGTGCTGAAAAATTCATCGATATTAAATGCCGCAAGTCAGGGCTTCGCCCATCTGCCTGTGTCCTCGTTGCGACAGTGCGAGCAATCAAGTATCACGGTGGTGCAGATCTAAAAAGCATCACTACCGAAAACCTTGAGGCACTAGAAGCAGGCATCGTCAATTTAGAGCGCCATGTTAAGAATATTACGAATGTCTACAATCTGCCTTTGGTCGTATCAATCAATCACTTCACGAGTGACACTAAAGCCGAGATAGATCTTCTGCGAACTCGTGTTGAGGCTCTGGGTGTCAAGATTGTTCATGCAACACATTGGGCCGATGGCGGTGCTGGTGCAGCAGATCTAGCTCATGCGGTAGTCGAACTTTGTGAGCAGCCGGATCGAATGACGTTTGTATACGAAGATGGTCAAAGCCTGTGGGAGAAGGTAACTGCCGTTGCGACGAGAATTTATGGGGCGAAAGAAGTTACCGCTGATGCCAATGTAATCAATCAATTAAAAGAGTTCGAGGCCTCTGGGTACGGTCACTTTCCGATATGTGTAGCAAAGACTCAGTATTCCTTTAGTACTGATGCCAGTCTTCGAGGGGCACCAAGTAATCACATCATTAATATTCGCGAGGTAAAACTCTGCGCAGGTGCTGAGTTCATCGTAATGAACTGCGGAGATATCATGACAATGCCCGGTCTACCCAAAAAACCTGCAGCAGAACGAATTGACTACATAGACGGAAAGGTCGTTGGTCTCTACTAACCAGATCCTCGTCTCTGCAAAATCAAGGTTGCAAACTCACAACCTTGCGGGAATGAAGCCCTATTATTTCTTAGACCCGCCTGTAATCGTGACATCAACGGGCTTAGAAGCAATTCCATTAGCAACGACATACATCTTTGACGGACCATTCTCGAAATTTTTCCCAATTGTGAAATCGAATGTAGATGGTGCCATTGGTGCTATTGATGTACTGCTGAAATTGGAAGTTGTTGCATAAAAGACGTGATGCGATGAGTTATTAATGATTTTGACAAGAGGATAATTGGTGGCATTCTGCTGTTCATCGCCCCAAAAAGTTCCTTGCGTTAGACCAGAAAGTTGTTTTCCAGTTATTGAAAATTTCTTGCTAGGAGAAAGGTCTTTAGAAGAAATATTGTCGATCTTGGGCAACCAAGAGGCATTTGGGCTTCCCGTCGAATTGTAGACCTCGACATTTCCTTGCGTTGAAACCAAAATTTGACCATTTGGGAGTACCAGCATATTTGTTCCATTTGCGATCGTGCTGGCGGCAGGTACAAGTGGATCTTCAGAGAGTAAATCCCAGGTGTTGGAGGTTACGTTGTACTCGTACCAAATTGCTGGAGACATAAAAAAGCAATTTTCCGTTGAACATACGAAAACGGTTGTTTGAACCAAGACATTTCCATTTGGCAGCACCGCCGCAGGATTATCTGCCGCTACTGGCTGTAATCCATTCTTTAATTTAGGAAAATCGGGTACAACGGACCATGCATCTAATGCAGGGTCATAAAGTGCATTGCGTCCCGTCGCCCCCATTGCTAGTACTTTTCCATTTGGAAGAGTTAGGGCAGGTCCAATTTCAGAATGACCCAAAGCATAAGTAATCCTGGCGGCAGGTGCCCAAAGTCCAGATATCGGGTCGAAAATTTCTGCATAACCTGCAAGGTTTGCAGAGTCGTCGCCATTCCAAATATTTAGAACTTTATCGTTTGGTAATAACGTGTATCCCTGTTCACCATTCGAAGTGAGTTTATTGGTCCCGGTAGCAGTCCACGTCCACGTATTTGCATCAAGAAGCATTGCATACAATCCCGCCTTATTTCTTTCTCCGTTATATCCCACCATAATTCGGCCATCGGCGAGTTCAATAAAGGGAGCTGCACCAATTTTTGTCCAATCTCCCGTTCCCTTATTTGGCGCTGCAACGAATGTCCACTTATTTTGCTGAACGTTATAAGTATAAATCTGGTTAGAGTCCTCTTCCATAACTCCTTTTGCGTTTACATTCTGCTCTCCACCTACAATGATGAAATCTCCGCTATGCAGAACTGCGCCATTCACATTTTGTGGGTTGTATCCCTTAGGAGGTTGTGCTGCCTGCTTCCAAGTACCAGAAATATAGTTTCCCAAAGCATCAGGAGCTAATAACCACCACTGCTCGAAACCTTGCTGTCCACGAGTTTGTATTAATACATTCCCATTTGTCATTAAGTACAAATGCTCAAAGCCTTGAAGATGTGCGGGCTTATTCTTAAAAAGTTGCCATGGATCTTTTCCAACAACCTTTCGAGTTAAATTAATACCAATAATCCAATTTCCCCGACTGTCTTGTTTCATAATTTCATCTGCAGCAGAAAGGACTTTTATGCTTCCATCAGCTTGCGGAGAAATAAGATATTGAGTGCCTTGAGCGTTCGGAAAATCCCCTCTACAGACATAACACTGAGAGCTCAGAATATAGGCGAGGGCTTTAATGTCGAAACTGACAACACCATTTGAATCAGTCGTTGCATCCTGATTCTCGCCACGGTTCACAAGGGAAAGACTTACCGGCTGGCCAGCTCCAACATGTGATTTGGTACCCGGATTCATCATGACGAATGAAATATGAATCTTTGCAGCCGAAGAACTTGGTGCAGTTAAGACTGTGGCAATAAGTACTACTGACATGAAAGAAATAAACCTGCGCACTCGAATCTACCTCTCCGTAGATTTGACCTCAAGGATGTGAAGTCTAAGTGAAATCAAAGTTTTATCCCCATCGGTTCGAGCCCGACTCACCCCACGTTGAAAGAATAATCTGAGGGAATGTAGCCCTACTATTTCTTAGAGCCCCCTGTAATCGTCACATCAATGGGTTTAGAGGCAATTCCATTAGCAACGACATACATCTTTGACGGACCATTCTCGAAATTTTTCCCAATTGTGAAATCGAATGTAGATGGTGCCATTGGTGCGATGGATGTATTGCTGAACCCTGAAGTCGTAGCGTAGAAAACATGGTGAGTACCTGTATTCACAATTCGCACGAGAGGGTAATTGGTGGCATTTTCAAATTCATCACCATATTGAGCACCTTGCGTAAGTCCGGAAAGCTGTTTTCCTGAAACGGTATAACTCTTCCCAGGAGTGAAAGCATTTGCAGAGACCTTATCTACAACTGGTGCCCACGAAGGATTAGGTACTCCTTTTGATGTATAAAGAGCAATCCCTCCTCCTCTGCCAGGATTCGCATCACTGTTGATCACCATTATTTGTCCGTTAGGCAAAGGAAGCATTTTAATTAGCGTCGACTTACTGCTCGATGGTGGAAGCATTAAATCTTCAATGACTGGCAACCAAGCATTTGAAGGTACGTCATATTCAAAATATCTAGCTGGCCCCATAATGTCCATATTGCCTGTGTCTCGTGCAATGAAACCGCTAGCCGTGAGCAAATTTCCATTAGGCAAAATAGCGGAGGCATTGTCAGGAGCGCTCAGCTGCATTCCATTTTTTAATTTTGGAAAACTAGGCACGGTCGTCCAACTATTTGTCATGTGATCATAAAGTGCGTTGGCACCAGTGGCACCTTGCGCCAATGTTTTTCCACTAGGTAGCGTGAGTGCCGGACCAATTTCGCCATTGGATAGAGCCGCAGGTATCTTTCCCGTTTTACTCCATAATCCTGTAGCAGGGTCATATATTTCAGCAGTATTGCCGGCGCCGTCAGTATTTACTGATAACACTTTGTCGTTGGGTAGTAATGTCAATCCCGCCTCAGAGTTCATACCCGATTTATTTGTTCCTGTAACAGTCCATTTCATAGTGGTTTCATCAAAGAGCATGGACTCATGACTTGAACTCGGATCTCTATCCGAGAAATTGCCAATCATTATTTGCCCATTCGCCAACTCGACAAAAGGTGGGGCTGAAATATGAGCCCATATTCCTTTTCCATTGTTAGGTGGAGTTACTTTGCTCCAAGTATTAGAGGAAACGTTATAGATATAGGTCTTGTTTGTGTCAGCTTCAAAAACACCCGCATCAGTGAAATTCGCTTCACCGCCCGTGACGAAAAAATTTCCGCTATGGAGAATTGCGCCGTTGCCATCGGAATTATAATCTGGAATACGAGCAACTTGTTCCCAAGTTCCATTGTAATAATTTCCATTTACATCTGGAGTGATTGTCCACCAATTAACACGTTGATTATCCTGAGACGTGTTAACTAAAATTTTTCCATTGGTCAAGAGCCACACATTTTGTGGCGTGTTGTTTGGCTTTGGTTTTGTAGTCATCAACTTCCAAGGATCATTACTCGAAGCCTTGCGTACGGCTTTAGTCGTGATCTTCCAATTACCGCTGGCATCCTTTGTTACGGGCTCACCATCGGCCGATAAAACTTTTACACTGCCATCACTATTTGCCATAACTAAATAACTTGTTATGAATTGCGCTTGCTTGTCGGCATAGCAAATACCACAAGCTCCATTAAGGGTGTACTGCTGCGGTTTTATTGAAAAAGATACGACACCACTTTTATCTGTCTGAGAGCTTGGCGGATCACCACCATCTCGATTTACTGCGCGAACGCTGATTCCGGTTCCAGCTCCAGCATTCAATCCTGTTAGTGGATTGATTAATACGAAGCTAACTTTTACTGTCGAGCTAGCCTGGGCGGTGGTAGTTGTGAAAGTAGAAATCAAAGCAAAAATCGCAATGAATGCGCATAGCTTTCTCTTCTCCATGAAAATCTACCTCTCCGTAGATACCACTTCAACGGTATGGAGTGTAGCGATTTCAAAGTTCTAGCACTATGGGTTCGAGCCCGACTCACCCCACTGTGGATGTAGCTGGCAACTTTAAATGCGAAATCCAAGTCAAAAGAATCAGCAGGAATACCTAATATCAAAGAAATGACATCGCGGGTCATGGGTTCAATACTCTGGAAACCATCTGAATTCCGAGGCGCTTCCAGTTTAATAAAAGCCTTGTAACTCAACACCTCAACGAATATTCTTAAGTTATAACTCGATTGCAAACGCTCGGCCACTGGAGAGGTGACATTTATGTCTGGATTACAAGCAGGAGCCTCATCAATCAAGATCAATCCGAAAATGGGTTTGAAAAAGGGTGGCTTTAGATTATTCGCAGAACCCATTACATCCATTGATGACGATATGGAATTGGGTGTTCTTGTACTTCAATCCAAAGGTAGTCGCATTGCAATTATTTCTTCCGATCTTGGAAATGCCACACCGAAGGAAGCTACAGAAATCCGTGAGCTAGTTGCCGGAATACTTAAAATTGAACGAGCACATGTTCTATTTAATCTCAGCCACAATCACAGTTCACCAACACTTCCAGACAACAACGGCAACGCGGTAGTGGAAGAGGATTACAAAAAGAGTCTTGAGTACTACACGATGCTCCTTGCAAACTTAACTACGTGTACTAAAGCTGCGCTAGCTAATTTGAAAGACGCTCGCATGGGTTACGCATGGGGCGAGGCAGATCTCAACATCTATCGCCGTGAATGGAACAACGGGCAAGACATTCTGGGAGAAGTACCGGACCATCCAGTTGATCAGAGTGTTGGCGTTATCCGATTTGATGATTTAGCTGGTAAAGCAATAGCAACTCTCTTTAGATTCTCTTGCCATCCCGTTGTTAATGGAGCTGCATCCCCCACTCTTTCTGCTGATTTTCCTGGGCCCGCTAAGAGAATTATTGAAGAGAAAGTTGGCGGCGTTGCACTCTTCTTGCAAGGTTGCGGTGGAAACGTTAATCCGCAAGTGGGTATCGGATACGAAACCGATTGCACCGAGTCTGTATATCGCGTCGGCACAGCGCTTGGCGCTGAAGTTGTGCGCGTTGCTCTGGGTATTGAAACGCATCGCTACCAAAAAGAGCGAGTACTGCTCAACAATGTGCCAAACATTCTTTTCAAACCTTGGACTGCCGTTACCGATCATGCAGAGATGACACTTTCTGGCCGAGAAGAAGTAGTGCCATTTAGATATTCACCACTTCCTGAAAGATCTGTTATCGAAAGTGAAGAAGTGAAATGGCGTAAGGAAATTGATGATCGCACTGCGAGAGGTGCGCTCAGTTGGGAAATTCGTGCAGCACGCACAATCCATGCCTGGACCGTTCGAGTATTGGCAACATTAGATAAGCCCAATCCAACGTGTGATTTCATGGCCCACGCGCTTCGAATCGGTGACATCACACTTGTTGGCTTAGGTGTTGAAGCGTTCTACCAAACAGGTGAAGAAATTAGAAAGCGTTCTCCATGGAAAGAAACTTTTGTGCTCGGGTATACAAACGGAACAATTATGTATTTGCCTCGCGCAGAAGATTTCCCCAAGGGCGGATGGAAATGGCCAAACACATACGCGCTTCCTGATCTATTACCTCAGGTGTATTGCCAACCTGCTCTGTGGCATCCTGATTCTGAGCAAGAAGCAGTTGAAGCAGCGCTACGCGCACTCAATCATCTAAAGGACTAAACCACTTAGAAGCGATCGAGCTCCATGACCTTGGTCCATGCAGCAACGAAGTCGTTTACGAATTTACTCTTTGCGTCATCGCTGGCATAAACCTCAGATAGCGCGCGCAGAATTGAGTTTGACCCAAAGACTAAGTCAGCGCGCGTACCAGTCCATGTAACTTTTCCACTTTTAGCATCGTGTGCACTAAATAGTTCGTTGCCGGACTTTGGCGCCCATGTGGTTTCCATTGACAACAAATTAACGAAAAAGTCGTTTGTTAGCTGACCTTTCTTCTTGGTAAATACACCATTACTGGAGCCGTCTGCATTAGCGCCAAGTACACGCAAACCACCAACCAGAACGGTCATCTCTGGCGCAGTTAAAGTCAACAGCGCTGCGCGATCTACTAAGTGATATTCGGCCTTAATTGGATCTCCGCTCTTGGCAAAGTTGCGAAACCCATCAGCGGTAGGTTCAAGAACAACAAAAGATGCAACATCTGTCTGTTCTTGAGTTGCATCGGTGCGACCTGATTTAAATGGCACGGTAACTTTATGTCCGGCCTTTTTGGCAGCGGCTTCAATTGCAGCGTTTCCGCCGAGAACAATGAGATCGGCCAATGAAATTGGTGACTTCTTATTCTTGGAATTGAAATCTTTCTGGATCTTCTCTAACTTCTTTAGAACTATTGCAAGTTCTTTAGGGTTATTGGCTTTCCAACTACGTTGTGGTTCAAGGCGAATACGTGCACCGTTTGCGCC
>Ga0194045_1000853_pt1 | contig 10150 bp, 10 predicted proteins | sample JunL6211m_MetaG_FD_161686 | JGI IMG/M metagenome (GOLD analysis project Ga0194045, IMG submission 161686) | Anoxic zone freshwater microbial communities from boreal shield lake in IISD Experimental Lakes Area, Ontario, Canada - Jun2016-L626-11m | ecosystem: Environmental > Aquatic > Freshwater >...
CTCTATAAGTAAGCTGATTTCTATCAGATCTAAACTTTACTTGATATCCACGATAACGACCAGAAATCGTTTCAATAATCCCATCAATACCAGAGTCTTTGGGCGACAATTTCAGTTTGGTTCTTATCTTTGGCGGGATTTTCTTATCAACCCAAATGCATTTAAATTTCTCTAGTGAAAACAGATTTAGATAGGCTTCTGAAAAAACCTCAAACGCATCACCTTTGTTTTTTGCGGTGGGTAACTTCTCTATCCTGCGTTCTAACTCAGAAAAAGATTTCAAGTTTGAAAACAAACCAGTTTGAATAAATGCTGATGCACTTGAATGACATGGGGCTGCATGTTTTTTCATAAATTCACCTAAAATTACAAAACAATCAACTGATTTATTGTAAATGAAATACAGACTTAATTTAAGGTAAATAAACAGCTAAATAGTTCGCATTTGTTAAGCATTATCCTGATTTGACTATTTTGAGGTTTGCATGGCACCATTGACGATCATTGATTACATCGTTGTTCATGAACTGGTTCATTTGATTCATCCAGATCATTCAAAAGCATTCTGGAATGAACTAGATAAGGTTATGCCTGACTATTTGGAACGCAAGGATTGGTTAAAGAATCACGGGGCGGGGATGGATTTATAATCTCACTTTTCTCACATCTATTTTTTTGCAAATCAAATAAATATCAATTATTTCTATTTTTCTACTATCTAAAAAAGACACAATTTAAAGCATTTTTTCATCGTTATAAAAATTATTTCCAAAAATCTTGTCAAAGATGCTTGTTTTGTTTTTTTATCCAAACTTATAATTTCGTATCAATGTTCACTTACAAAAAGGCAGGTGTATTTATGCGAGAATCAGAAAAAAACAGCAAAGCATCAAAAAAGCTAATGGACAAAGTAGAAAAATACTACGATGCAGGCAACTTTGAAAAGGCGATGGATTTTACAAATCGTTCGATTAAAAAAGATCCAAAAAATGCTGAAGCTCATTTCGTCAAAGGTAACATTCTTATGGCTATGGAGGAGCCATATAAGGCAATTCGTGAATTTAATGTTGCCATGGAGTTTGGGTATCGAGACGAAATAATATACACAAATCGTGGAACGGCATTTAAGAAAATCGAAAAATTCGATAACTCACTATCTGATTACAATTTAGCCTTGGAAATCAAACCTGATTTTTATCCAGCCTATGCACTTCGTGGGGAATGTTATTTGGTGAGGGAGGATTTCATCAATGCCATCAAAGATTTCGATTCTGCCTTGGAAATCGAACCTGATGATTTCGATTTAATTTTAAGTAAATGTAGTGCTTATGAAAAAAGTGGCGATTTACCAAAAGCACTTGAAGTAATAAACGGTTTTATACTATCAAGGGATAATGAAGTTCCTTCTGATTTTATAATGGAGAGAGGATTTTTATATTCAAAATGTGGATATCCCCACCAAGCTATTCAAGATTTTAGCCAATTAATTGATGAAACTGATTGTCTTCTAACAGCTTATGAATGGCGTTATAAAGAATACGAAAAAATTGGAGATTTCAAAAACGCTAAAAAAGACAAAGAAAAAATCAATGATTTGAAAAATAACGATGGTGCTGTAATTAGTTATGTTCGCCCAATTGGTGGCTAAATGAAAAAAGCCCCTAGTGATTACATTAGGGGCTTCTTTTCTCATCCATTTTTACAATTTAGCATTAAGCTCGTTCATCAATAAAAGGAAGGTAAAATCCATGCGAGAATCAGATGACAAAGCTAAAATATCCTGTTCCAATTTTGCGATGAAAAAAGCATTTAGATCGTATTATAAGTGCGATTTTGATATAGCAATAAAGTTTTGTTCCATAGCAATAAAAAACAATCCGCAGAATGGTTCTGCATATAACTTACGAGGGGAAATGTATACCAAAAAATATTATTTTAAATGGGCAATTAGGGATTTAAATAAAGCTCTAAGTTTGGGATTCAATAATGAAATGGTTTATTCGAATCTTGGGGATGCTTATATGTTCAGTCACCAATGTGACAAAGCTGTGAATAATTATTCTATTGCACTTAAAATAAACCCAGAGAATTTCTGGGCATGGTCAAACCGTGGTTTCACTTTCAAAAAGATGAGGTTGTATGAAAAAGCTGTTCCTGATTTAAAAATAGCCCTTACTTTGCGACCGAATGACCCAATTGCACTTTTACACCTTGATGATGCCTATTTAGGACGGGGGCATAATCATCTGAAAGCTGGTAAAAATCTAGAAGCTGTAGAAGATTTTTCGAATGCGATGAACTATAACGATTTAGCCGTTAAAGCATATGAAGGTCGTGCTGCAGCTTATATGAATCTTGGGATGACTGATAAGGCTAATGCTGATATTGCTAAAGCCAAGTTTTTTCGTGATGAATACGAGCAAAATTAACAAGACTAGGCTCTGTTAAGTCATATGCAATGGGAAGCCCCATAACAGTTGGGGCTTACTTTTTTGAGAACCGCCCAAATCTCAGATATATAGATGCAATAACTATTATGGCAATATGCAGGTTCTTCTTTAACTTTAGAACCAGCGCCATAACTAATTGGTTTAAATGGTTAGGCTTTTAATAGCCTTAGAATTTGCACATGATTCCAAGACTTATTTCGTCTCGTAACATGACCAAGTTCGTTTAGTTTGGCTGCAATAGCTTGTAATGTGACATTTTGGCTTCTTAATTCTTTGATCATTGGAACCAGATCAGAGTAAATGCCAAGTCTTTTTTGTTTGTTTGAAATCGCAGCAGCTTTAGTGGCTTTTTGTTGCCCTGCCAGTCTTAATTGTTCCCGACCCTTCCAATGGTCTTTTCTGGAGCTTCCAAGTAATGTTCCTCTAACCTTTGCTGCTTGCAAAGCCTCTTTAGTCCTCGTTGATATGGCTTTAGCCTCGTGTTCGGCTATGGCTGCAAGAATATGAATCGTGAGGCGGTTTGCATGAGGATTATCAACAGCTTGAAATTCTACCGAAGATTCCATTAAGGCAGATAGGAAAGCGACATTTCTTGAAAGCCTGTCCATTTTTGCCACCACTAGAATAGCTTTTGATCTTCTAGCATGAGCCAAAGCCTTAGCAAGCTCTGGTCTATCTGACTTCTTGCCAGATTCTATCTCTGTGTAACTTGCCAATAATTTCCCATGACCATTAACGAATGTGTTTACTGCTTGCTGTTGAGCTTCCATGCCCAAACCAGATTGACCCTGTTTTTTTGTAGAGACACGAAAGTATGCGATGTAATTTGTCATAATTCCCTTTTTGTTCAATACTCTTGTTGGACATCAAGGGTATTGTACAAAAATAAAGGTTGAATTCAAGTGGCAGTAAAGCTGTGTTGGCTGGTGAATTGTTTGGCAAAAAAGTAAGTGTCATCTTTCATTTATGTGATGCCTAAGTTGGAGGTTCATGAAAATAACCAACTGTCCATTTGCCACTTTTTTGCCACTTTGTTGGCAATTTAAACTAAATATTAAGCAGGCGTGGTTGCAGCGTAAAATTGCCGTAATTCTATTCTTATCAATGGTTTACGATGTGTTTTAGATATAAGATCAATGTTATCGAAATGTGTTGTTTTTACCTTCGAATCCTAGTTCCCCAGTTTTCGACTTTTAAAATCATGCCAACTTTTCTTTCATTAATGTAATCTGTTTCGGCTTTATATTTCCAAGCATTTTATTTAACATAAGCTCTGGATTATTGTAATTATCTCTCCTAAGTTCGTAATGTGAGTGTAGGTTGCGTAGATTACTTGTCATTGCCGATGATTTTGGCATTGGGCCAAAAACCTCTGAAGGCATTATTCATTGTGCTAGTATTGGAAACGCAATAAGTGGCACGGTTTTATTGGCCAATACTCCATTTGCTGAACATGCGCTGGGATTATTAAAAATTTCCAAGTGCAATCTTCTGGTGGGTTGGCATCCTAATCTTACCTTGGATAAACCAGTCCTTCCCTCTGCAAAAGTTTCAACTTTAGTCGACAGAGAAGGAAAATTCTTTCCTTTGAATACGTTTATGTCAAAGTGGTTGCTTGGCGCTCTTGATGGCAACCAGATTTATGACGAGTTGGAAGCACAATTGCTTCGCTTTAAACAGCTTACAGGCACCTTTCCTTTGTTAGTCAACACGCATCAACATATTGCAGTTTTTAATCCGATTGGAGAAAAACTTAACCTGCTTTTTGCCAACTATAAGATCAAGCCTTGGATGCGAAGGGTGCGGGAAGAAGCAATATCCATTTTGATGCTTCCTGGATCAAGAATTAAAAGAGCTTTTTTATCGATATTAGGGGCTAAAAATGTCATGGATTTGGACACATTGGCTTTTCCTGGGCCAAAAACACTCGCTGGCCTTTGTAATCCTCTTCAGACTTCAAACGAAAGGTTTTACTCCAGCAGGCTCAATGGCATAAAAAGTGATTTTGCTGAATGGATGTGCCATCCTGGCTTTTATGATGAAACTCTTGCTGGCAGGGATGGTGGTGCAAATAGTGCTTCTATTCAAATGCGGCCAAGAGAGCTAGAGTTTTTGGCTAGTGGAACTTTCACTCATCTTGCAAATCAATCTGGATTTAAAATTATTTCGTCTTCCGAAATCATTGAAAAAAGTCAGGCGGTAATGCATGCAGCCTGAGATTGCCTTAACTTCCGCAAGGCGGAAAATAAACTTTTTACATTTAGCCATCATTCTTTGGGTTATTTGTGCTGCAATTGTTTCTGTCAGGGCTTATTTAAAGCCTTATAATCATTCTGTTTATCACATCTACAGCCATGCGGTTTCAAATTGGTGCAGTGGAATTAGTACTTACCAATTAGAATCTTCCGAGGATATCCACAGGGATGTTTACCGTTATTGTCCCCCGGCTACAATCCTGATCATGCCATTTTATTATCTCGGAGATTCACTCGGTGGAGTTGTCTGGCGGTTGATTGGTCTCGCTTTTTTTCTTTACGGTTTTTATCGTTGGTTTCGTTCTGCTGCCAACTTTGGTGATGACAACAAATCTCTCGGACAGGCTTTTCTTTTGCTGATGCCTTTATCTCTGACGAGTTTTAATAATGGCCAGGTTAACCTATTAATGATGGGTGGACTTCTTCTGGGTCTTGCCCTTGTTCTTGAGGGAAAATATTTTTGGGCAGGGTGTGCATTAAGTGTTGGGGTGATCTTTAAAATATTCCCATTGTTCATCGTTTTTTTGATGGTTCTGGCTTTCCCTTGGAATTTTCTGCCCGGTTTTCTGTTTGGAATTCTTACTCTTTGTCTAGCTCCTTTTTTATTTCAATCGCCAACCTACGCTTATTCGCAATATGTCGAATGGTTGGGGACTTTGAAGTCGGGCGATCGATCAATGTTGATACTCGAAGCAGCCTATAGGGATTTTTGGTTGATTATTCGCTATTTCAACCTTCCCATCTCGCATGAGGTTTATCGGGGCATTCAAGTGCTGACTGCTTTGGGAGTTAGTGCAGTTGTTTTGGGGGCAAGGTTTAAAGGGGTTAGTACGGATAAACTTTCCCTCTTAATCGTTGGGCTAGGATTTGGGTGGCTCACTTTGTTTGGCCCGTCCACGGAATCGAGCACTTATGTAATCTTAGCTCCCGCATTTGCTTATGCTATTTTAGAAGTATTTAGAGCACGATTAATATCTCAATGGATTTTTTCTGCTATGGGTGTTATCTTTTTCATTCTTGCCATTGGCGCAGGAGTTTTTGCAGGGGCAAACAAGATCCATGCAATTGGTTTTCACCCCATGGGCGCTGCGTTCTTCTTTATTCAGTATTTGGTTTTTGCGTACATTTGGAGCAAGGTGTCCGAGGATAATTGCCATCATGTTTAAAAGCTATCAGTTTACTCGAAACTATGAGGCTATTTTGGCTGAAAAAACTATTAAGACTACGATTAGTGTTGTCTGCCCTGCCTATCAAGAACAAGAGGTAGTACTTCCTTTTTATAAAGAGTTAAGCAGGGTTCTTTCGACTTTGGATGAGTGTTTTGATTATGAAATCATCCTTGTGGATGACGGGTCGAAAGATCATACGCTTAGTGTCTTGAAAGAAATAGCAACTGCGGACAAACGGTTCTTTTACATTTCTTTGAGCAAGAACTTTGGTCATCAAGCTGCCATTACCGCTGGCCTAGAAAAAGCAAAAGGCGATCTTGTAATCACTTTGGATTCTGATTTGCAGCATCCGCCCGAATTAATTGTTGAAATGATCGCAATATGGAAAAAAGGCAATGATGTTGTATTGGCCAAGCGGGAGGAAGTGTCATCCGGTTTTTCTTTCAGGCAAATTCTGCGCAAGGTGTTTTTCAAGGTTATTGGTAATAATGTTGAAACTCTGCGATCTGGTTATTCGGATTATAGGCTGCTTTCCCGTAGGGCAGTGGATTCGTTGTTGCAGTTCAAAGAGTCGCATCGGTATCTTCGTGGATTAGTTTCGTTGATAGGATATCCGACAGCGGTTGTTACGTTTACGCCTGCAGAACGGTTTGCGGGAGATTCTAAGTTTGGTTTTTTTAAGCTTTTTCGGTACGCAGTCGATGCGCTTTTTTCGTTTTCGCGGGCTCCTTCAAATTTGATTTATGCTCTCGGTTTTTGTTTTTTATTAGCATCACTTATTTCGTTCTCCGGGTTTGTGGGAATGATTTATTGCGGTTGGCAAATGGAACACACTCTTTGGATTCTTATGAGTTCCGTCTTGTTGTTTTGTTCTTCCGTTGTGCTGTTTGGCCAAGGAATCCTTGCAGAGTATATCACCAGGGTTTATGAACAGGTTAAAAACCGACCCTTGTATTTTGTCAAAGATACCAATATCAACAATTAGGATGTGGGATTTAATAGCATAATCCTCATTCTTTCAGGGGATTTGGTCTTTTTCTGCAGTTTTAGGTTTGAACCCATCTTCTTTCTCGTCTATAATTCAAGCGTATTTGTTTCTTCTAATATCAAGGGTTTAGTTATGTTTAGGCGAAAAGCTTTCACGCTTATCGAATTATTAGTGGTTATAGCAATTATTGCGGTATTGATTGGCTTGCTATTGCCTGCGGTTCAAAAAGTTCGTGATGCAGCAAGCAGAATTCAGTGCACCAATAACATAAAACAGATTTCTCTTGCCTTAATGAATTATGAAAATACTAATCAGATGTTCCCTCTGGCCTACACCAATAAGTCAGACCCGGTCATTCGCTGGCATAATTGGGTTGTATTTCTTCTGCCTTATCTTGAAGAGGGTAACCGCTTAGCTTCCTACACCTACACTTATGATTGGTGGGTGCCGCCTAATCAAGACATTGTAAAAGCCAACCTTAAGATTTTTAATTGCCCTACAACCCCAGTGCAACCGCGTATGCAAAATAAACCCGAGACGGTTGCGGTTCCCACTCCCTCTGGGATGCAAGTGGTAGATAAACAAGGTGCTTGTGGTGATTACTTCGCTCCTACGGGCGTCTTTTGGGAAATCAACAACGAGCTTCCTGTTGCTGATCGTTTTCCTGCTGGCACTGATCTTAGAGGCGCTCTTTGTTGGCATGGTCAAGATACTACAACTTCACCACCATGGGCCTTCAATTATTCCAACCGCATAAACGATATCATGGATGGCACCAGCAATACTATTTTGCTTGCTGAATGTGCAGGGCGTGAGGATGTTTGGCGAGGTAAAACCATGATGCCAGTAGTATACACTGGAACGGTTCGAGCCAGAGCCCGTGGCGGCGCTTGGGCCACGACCGATAATGCCTATGGCATTGGCCAGCGTACTCCTTGGCATGCTTCAACAGGTACTGTTCCGGGTACTATGAAGATTAATAATTCGAACGAGTGGGGCCATAACTTCTATAGCTTCCATAACGGCGGGTCTATTTTTGCCTTCACCGATGGCTCGGTTCGTTTTCTTAACGAAAACACTTCCCTTAAAAATCTTGCAAACTATGTCACTCGTGCGGGCGGCGAAGTCATCGCCCCAGATTAGATTCTTTCTGCAACTAAACTCATTTGTTTGCTTTTCTGGCAATAAGTGCAGCTACATACCCCGCCTTGAATCCTGCATCAATGTTTACCGTGGTTACATTTGCTGAACAGGCATTTAACATTGTTAATAATGCCGATAGGCCACCAAAGCAGGTGCCATAGCCTATGCTGGTTGGCACTGCAATTACTGGGCAATCAACCAACCCGCCTACCACGCTGGGCAGGGCGCCATCCATTCCTGCAACAACCACGATGGCATCGGAATCCTTGAACGCGCTTAAATTGTTCAGCAGGCGGTGAAGGCCTGCAACCCCCACATCTGGAATTAGTTTCACCCCGACTCCTAGGGCGCTTGCGGTATTCATTGCTTCGCGAGCCACGGGGATATCGCCTGTGCCTGCGGTAAGAAACGCCACCATTCCCTTGGGTATTATTGCTGCATTTCCTTGCGCCCTTAGAAGGAAGGTGCGGGCGGTTTCATCCAACTCCGCATCAGGGTAAAGTTTTCGCAGGCGCAAGGATTGCTCTGGGTTTAGCCGGGTCGCAAAACAATCTTGCTTTGCCTGAATAAGCCTTGCAACTACTCCTTCGAGCCATTCGCAGGTTTTTCCCTCTGCAAGTATCACTTCGGGGAAGCCACATCGTCGCGCACGGTCGAGGTCAAGGTTGGCATAAACCGGCGTACCTACCTGAGAAGAAGATAACTGTTCCACGCCCTCGGCAACGCTTAATTTCCCAGAGCGGATTTGTTCTAATAGTTGTTCAAGTTTTTCTGAGCCCATTGGTTCTCTCCTGTTTTGAAGGTAAGGAAATTCTAGGAGTCTACAGCTTTTTACCAAGTCTTTTTATGCTTGCTGCTTCACTTGCTGATGCTTTTCAATTAGGATTGGGAAAGTTATTGAACCCAACTCGGTTGGAGAGTGGAACATGATTCGACTTGGAATGCTTGATTTTGATACCTCGCATGTGGTTGCTTTTGCAGAGCGATTGCTTCATAAAAATGTTCCTATGGATCAATGGGTGGATGGCGCACAAATCGTCGTAGGGTGTGCTGGCGATTCAAAAATAAGCCCCGAACGCATTCCTGGCTATGTTGAAGCAATCAAAAAACTTGGCATTCCCATTGTTGATAAACCAGAAGAAATGATCGGCAAAGTCGATGGCATGCTGATCGAATCGCAGGAGGGCGGCGTTCATTTGGAACGGGCCAGACCATTTCTTGAAAAAGGAATTCCCTGCTATATCGATAAGCCCTTCACCTGCTCTACCGCAGATGCAAAAAAAATCTTCGCTCTGGCTCAGGCCAATAAAACCACAGTCTTTAGTTCTTCTTCATTACGATACACGCCTGAGTTAGTGAAGTTTACTGCAGATGAATCCAAGGGGAAAATTCATGGCGTGGTCGCTTATGGCCCCTGCCCATTGTTTGATGCGAACCCCAAGCTTAACTCTGGGTTGTTTCATTATGGCATCCATGCGGTGGAAATTCTTTATACGCTTATGGGGCCGGGTTGCCAGCGCGTTACCAATACTCACGAAAAAGGTGTTGATGTGGTCACAGGAAATTGGGCCGATGGCAGGGTGGCTACAGTAAGAGGTATTCGTGCGGGGAAATCAGATTATGGCGCACTTGTGTTTACCGATAAAGGTGTAGTTCCTTTAAGCTTGAGTACCAAATATATTTACACCGAGTTGTTAAAAAAGATTGTGACTATGTTTAAAGATAAAAAAGCACCTGTTGATAATGCAGTAACATTAGAAATCGTTGCATTTATTGAAGCTGCGAATAAGAGTGGCAATAATCATGGTTCGGTGGAAATGCTTCAGGTGTAAGTTTTTCAGCCTTCAAAAATAAAGGTAAGTAAAATGAGTAACTTGGCTGCGTGTGATAATTCTGAATCGATGCAGCGTGTGGGCGGTGATCTTGCTCTGTTGAGTCAGGTGCTGGTGATATTTTTGGATGAAATGCCAAAGATGAAAGCTGCGATCAGGAAGAATGCGGAAGAAGGGAATTCGAGGTTGTTGTGGAATGAATCTCACAAAATGAAAGGCGCTGCGGGTCACTTCGGTGGCGCTGAACTTGTTCATATATTAGAACAAATTGAAGCCTGTGCTAAGAAGGACGATTTTCCTGCGGTAATTGGCT
>Ga0194045_1000856_pt1 | contig 10137 bp, 8 predicted proteins | sample JunL6211m_MetaG_FD_161686 | JGI IMG/M metagenome (GOLD analysis project Ga0194045, IMG submission 161686) | Anoxic zone freshwater microbial communities from boreal shield lake in IISD Experimental Lakes Area, Ontario, Canada - Jun2016-L626-11m | ecosystem: Environmental > Aquatic > Freshwater >...
CGTCTAGTGTGTCCAAATCGATGACTTCCCCTTCTGAATTCCTCCATTTGTTGCTTAACCGTCACGCCCTTACCCGTACCCGCTTTAGGCTTCTTAAAAGGTTCTTTTCTGCCGTCTTTCCCTAAGGTCTCCTCCATTTCGCTATAGTCGTAGTTCATCACGCCCATGTTGCCCATATTTTCGTTACCGACTCCATAGATTCTTGCTAATCTTGGCGCGGCTACACTCAAGGCGTCGTAAACTCCAGCTGCAGCCGCCAAAGCATCAGCATATTTATCCTTGTCTTCTTGAGTTGCTCCAGTTTCTTCCGTAGCCTTTTTTAGTTCACCTATTTCGCTCATTGTATCAAGGGCGAAGGTTTCGATAACGCCATCTTTTGCTCGTATTAGACTTGCTGGATCCGTTCTTTCACGGGCATCCTTATTTAGAATTGCGTTCAGCTCCTCTATTGTTCTTTCCCTGGCTTCTTTATCAGTCTCTTGTGTTCCGTCGGCCTTAGTCTTTCTCTGTATGTTCGCTAATGCTTGAAAAGCTTTCTGCTGCGCGCCAGCACTAATGTTGCCGACGTCGAGTCTTCCAGCTTGCACTGCTATTCTTTTTGCTGCGTACATGGCCTGATTGGCTTGGTATTGGTTCCCACCGGCCGCTTGCAATATTGAATTCATTAGATCTCCAGATTTACCCAAAAGTTCGTCGGCGGTTGACGGTTTCATCATTAGACCGGCTAGCTGCCTTTTACTCCCAGTCTCACGTATTATGGCTTCAGTCGATGCTACAGTTGCCCGAAGATCAGCGCCCTTTTTGTTGCCGCCCTCAGAGCCTGCAAAAAATTTCATAAGATCTTTGTGAGTTCTAAGCTCCATTTTCGATAAGGCTTTAATGACATTATTATCTGCGAATGCAGCTGCATTTCCCTGGTTGTTTATTGAATCATTCATTTTCTTGTCGTTCACGTCATTGATGGTTTTTGCCAAAGTTCCTAAAGCTTTCTTAGGCCTAAATATACTGGCACCACTTCTGCCAGCTGCACCCAATAAGGCCGTTCTTTGTGCTCCGTTGTTTATTCGACCTCTAAAGTTTGGAGTAGTACCATCTTTTTTCATTAGGTCGCCCCGGAACAAATTGTTAGTTTGAGCCCGCGCTACACCGTTTCTAGCTCTGGTAACGGCTCGCTTGTTTCGGAACTTGTTCAGCCCGGCTGTCATAGGAGCTGTCTTGTTCTTCAGGACACCATTTAAGCTACCAATCGCCCCGCCAGCCAGCCTGAAGGCTAAAGGAAGCATAAAGTACGGCACATAAGTTGAAGCAAAGCCAGCTATTTGATTGAATGCCGATTGATCTGTGGCGGTAAATACTCTGGACATGGCCGCTCCCGCCGCAATCATCCCGGTAATTATTGGAAATACTACTAGCGCCCGCAGAAAGTTGCTCGACCAAAGCTTCCATATTCTTTGTGTGTTTGGCAGAATAAAACAAACTATGGCAACAGGTGCCAATACAGCCAGAATCATCACTAATGCGACTCTAAAGATAATAGTAGATACACCTACCAGCAAGGCAAGCGCTCCAGCCCCAACAATAGCTAGCACACCGAGCAGTCCCACTACGCCTATGGCAGCACCACCACCAAGCAACACGGCTGCCATCGTTCCGACCGAGAATACAGGGTTTTGGAGGCTAGAGAATGGATAGTAGATCATTGCGCGCATAGAGTTCCCCGCAATATTGGATAAGTCGACAAGGTATTGCATAATCGACCAAGAAAGCGTCATTCCAATGACAGCTATAATTATTCTAGGCATAACCTTTCTAATAGTGTAGGCATCAAAAGGCCCCACCGAAAAAGCCTGCGAAAAGACCATGATCATACCAATCAATACCAGTACTATTAGAGACATAGTATAGAAAGCACTCCAAGCATTATGGAATGCCACACCTGTAGGATTATTGATAGGATCATTCGAATCAAAGTAAGAAGTATTTAGAGTCAGTTGATGATCAATCATGGTGTCGAGGCTTTGCATAAGTTCATAAAAAGCATTGTATATTGGGCACAATATCCACGTTAAAGGACTACCCAACGACCATTTGCAGTCGTATCCGGTCGAACTGGCTCCATTGCCGCCACCGTAGTCTACGGCTAAATGTACTTTATTTATTATAGCCATAGTAGCCGCATCGTCGGGTGGAACTATATCCATATTTTGCCAATCTTCTGGTATTACTTGATCGTTGACATCATGCAGTATTTTGGTGTCGTACCTGTTAATATCGCGGACGTAACAACCCTCTTGATACACTTCATCTGGCGCTTTAAATCTAGCATTACCTCTATCCTGGGTAGTTTTAAGTTGATACCAGCGGACTTTGTTGCTTGGTAAGACAACGGCCGTGTCAGTACAGGGGTTAGCAATATCGCTTTTCTGACTGTAGACCGGGTTTAATGGTGTTGGTTGTATGTCTCTTTGAGGAAAGGCACCAACATCTGAGCCGAACGACATCAGTGTGTCAAACGAATCAGGTGCATTAGGATAGTAGAAGATCAACTTTCTTTTATTTATGTCGCTGACGCCAGACGTATCAATATAAGTATAGGAATCATTCGAAAGATCCAAGTTCGTTCCAGTAACCCAATCCTGTGTACCAATATCTACACATACAGATGACGTACCGCTAGTCTTGCCTGCTACTCGTGCTTCTAGGCGTGCATTCCATACAGTAGGGTCGGCACCATCGTTATTAAAAGTGCTAACAGGTTTGCCGTTATTTTGAGGGCCATAGGCTAAATGGATCGATGTACCCCCGCATCCGTATTCATTGTCCGCCTCGTACTTCCAATTGCCATCGAAAGGGTTTTTATCCCAAAAATAATATTGTTTAGCTGTGCCTTCTTGCTGGTAAGTGGCTTCTATTATGGAAATCGAAATAAACTTGTAGGTTCCTGCTTTTATCTGTGTCTCTGTTGGTGTATGTGCCGTAGCTGCCGCCGCAGCGCTCACCTTCCGGCTAATTGGCCAACCGGCAAACATATTAATAAACAATACTAATATGAATATTCCAACAAAAGATATATATCGAAAGCGTTGTAGTTTGGAACTCATAGTTATGCTTATGACTATAGCAAAATAAGACGGATATTTACATATTTAAAAATAAGCATTTATTGCGCCTAATATATTTGATAAGGTATAGTCATAATTATGAATAAAAAGCCTCGCCTATATAAATCAAAAACACATATCAAAAAGGATAAAATGGGCAAGCGATTAAATTTAGTGGCAGCTGTAGTTGTATTATTGACACCTCTTATGATGATTACCCTGGCGTCCGCAGCTGGCAGTAGGTTTATATATGTACTCTGTAGCGACTTAAATCAGATTAGTTATGACGTTACTAGCAGCCTAGTGAGCCAATCAGATGCTTGCGCCGCTGCATACCCCGGCACCACGTCGACTGGTAGCACTCAAGCTCAAGTACAGGTTTGCGACCCTAAAGTGACTAGCGACAAGTCGATTGACTATAGGACTGAATGTGGTTCTGGTGACCCCGCGGTTAACTGCAATCCCAATTTGAACAGTAACTGCAACTTTTTTGAGCAGATTCTAGTTCTTGTGAATATAGTTTCTGGTCTTATTGGAGTGGCGGTCGTCCTTAATATAATAGTTGCCGGAATTCAATATTCCACAGCAGCCGATAATCCAAATAAGGTACAGTCCGCAAAGCAGAAAGTTACTAATTCTATAATTGCGTTAATAGCTTATGCTTTTTTGGTGGCATTTTTGCAATGGATTGTACCTGGCGGAGTGCTTAATGGTTAATATGAACCGCTTATTTAAAATTAAGAGTGTATATGTATCGGCATTAGCTACTTTTATGTTAATCGTCTTGAGTTCAGGCTCTGCCCATGCTGCAGCCACACCAGGGTGTTACTCAAAAACAAAAAACAGCGGCGTTCTTTATGTTAGCATCGGGTGCACTGATAATGTAACAAGTAGCCCTACTTTTGACCCGACTGCCTGCTATATAATAGAAGGCAGTATTTTTGCACTGGTTAATTGCGGCAATAATCTCTTGAAAGTTGATGTAAACGTAAACAACCCGTCCTCTGCCGGCAACTGTGCGCCTAACAGTAATTGGATACTGGGGTTCCCTACCTGGTACAAGTACTTAACGCCAACTTTTAATGCGACATCCCAGCGGTGTGAGGTTGTTTTTCAAATAGCTAAGCCTATAACGCGCGGAAATGGATCTAAGGGCTTTGACACCCCTAGTACGGGCGATATTGGTAAGGTTTTCTTGGCTATTGTAGAGATATTGTTAAGAATTAGCGGGATGGTTGCGGTTGGCTTTATTGTCTTTGGTGGTTTTCAATTCTTGCTTAGTCAGGGTGACCCACAAAAGGCCGTAGGAGCAAGACACACTATCTTGAATGCCCTTATAGGTCTAGTTATAGCTGCAATTGCCGTGTTCGTTGTGCAATTACTCGCCAAAAATATACTAAAGTAGCCCCTACTCTTTTTTTCTCTGATATTTAATGTAAGTTCCGGCTCGACTTCATAATAACGATACTTTATAGTTAGGTTAATGCTTATGGGTATTTCTAACAATTACGGGGTAATAAGACTATGAAGATTTCGCTTAAAGCGTATCTAGGCTTCTTCGCTGTAATGGCTGTAAGCTTTATTATGCTGTCTGGTCACAAGGTTTCTGCTGCTACTATTGGTAAATTTACGGGCTGTAGCAAACTTACCGATCAAAGCGGGACATATACAAGTATTCAAGGCACCATTAATGACGTTGCGAACACAGGAATCACCTCTTTTGAGATAGGAGTTGCCACAGGCCCAAACATCTTTTGGGTTTATAAAGGCTTTATCCCTTCTAGCCAAATTACGCCGGTAGGCTTCGGTGGTGCTTCAGCACTCGTATTTAATTATCAAATCAACGACTTCAAGTTAGGCCCCAATACTTACTATGTATTAAGAGGCGATGTATTGGCACAAGACCGTATCACGGTGGCAGGATATTTTGAATTTAACGCACCATATGTTGTTAGCCCCACGAATGTCTATCAAGGATTTTTCCCTGCCGAATGTGTCTCCACTGTAGCATCTAGGGACCCACTTGGAGGAATAGACAGTTGTGAGCTTGACGGCGCAACTACAGTTATCAAAGGTTGGGCGTGGGATCCTGACATTACGAATCCTGCGGTAAGCGCTGCCGACATTGCGGCTCCGAGAGTCCAGGCTTCAGTCGTAGCTATCCCGGACCCGACTAGTTATTCCAGGACTATATCAGGCATAGCTACAGATATTACACCCTATAGGAACGCCGAGATACGAGACTTTTTAGCAAATAGAGGATATCCCGGAATATCTAGTTCTCACGGCTTCGAGGCAAGATTTGCGAATCTAGCTCCGGAGAAGACTTACGGTTTACAAGTTTTTTCTGAGAATATTGGCGGTGGCCCACCTAAGGCACTAGATTTTAACGAGGCTGTTTTTTCAGGATATCATATAATCCCAACCAACTGTAAGCCCGTGCAGAAAGCTAAGGACACTGTTGCTACTAAACCGAAACAATGTATTAATGGAGTGGGTTGTGAAAATGTGGTTTTTGGTAAAGATCCTGTGGTTAAAAAGCCCATAACAGTGCCCGTATTTCAATTGACCGGAGGTGCCGGTGACACTTCTGTTGGCCGTTTATTGAGCGTTTTGCTGGGATTGGCTGGTGGCATCGCCTTGTTAGTTATAGTCGTGGCTGGCTTTAGATTTGTTACCTCTCAGGGTAATCCTGACGCCACAGCAAGATCACGCAACACCATAATCTATGCACTAATTGGCCTAGTGATCTGTACATTGGCTTATAGTATCGTGACTTTTGTCTTAGAAAGGATAGTATGAAAAAGATTCTTGTCGGTATTTCGTTTTCGCTGCTTTTCTTGTCGATTTTAACTACTGGAACTATTCCTGGGCTATCAAAGAAGGTTTCGGCTAACTTTGGTTTTTGTGGAGCTGCTTGCGCGCAAAGGTTTAACAACTCTGGACCGAGTGGATTTTTAGATGGCGCAGACTGTAGCTTTATAGGAGGGTGGAACGCAGATCTAGACTTCCCTTCTGCTAGGCCGCTCGTTCATATATACGATGGCACAAATACTACGCCTATAGCTTCTATAAATCCGGTAGGTGATCGAAGTTTAGATTTTGCAAGCAGCGCCGTTCCTCAATTCGTAGTTTTTGCTCCTTATAATATTGGCTTCAATATTCCTACTCCCGCTAGTGTCTTGGATGATAAGGCGCATTCCATTTCTGCTTTTGCTCAAGATATTGCTACCGATGGTGGCAGCATCAATGGATACATAGAGCTACATACTTCTCCTAGATCTTTGGGGCCCTGTAAAGTAAGATGTGCTAACAACACGTTGGTCGATACTATATCCCAATGCCCGACTATTTCCTGTACGGATGCTAGCGGTGGCATTTCTACTCACCAGTTACCGTTCACCTGTCCGCCGAATGCCCCGGTTGGTTCTGTTACAGGCGATTGTTCTACTATATCTGGATGGGCCGGAGACATTGACTCGGTTGGAACTGGGCTAGCGGTTTGGGCGTCGGGCACTGCTTTTAGCAATTTACAACAGTTCACTAGCGATCCCAGTCCTAACCTCACGCCTCTAGCCCCCGCCCCATACACTGGCAGTCACGGTTTTTCTATGGCGACTCTACAAGAATGGATAGACGCCAACCCGCACACCATAACCATAAGGTACATTGGCGTTAATAGTGCCGGTACAAATGATAATACAAATACAAATACAACTATCACTATCGGACCATGCAAAAGAGCCCCAACCTTACTTGTGGGCAGCTCAAGCTGTGATGCCATTGTATTTAGTTCGGCGGACCCAGACTCCCCAGCTTCTCAAATAACGTTTCTGGTCGGTAGGAATCCGACGGTAGTATTGGGGGGCCCTAATTATGTCACTTCAGGTATTACTGTCGGTGGCACCGGCACATGGACTATCCCAGCTAGCGAAAAGAATGCAAGCTCACATTCGTACTACATTTTAGTAGCGGGCTTAGACAGTTCTGGCATAGGTGACGGAGTTGACACCACATCCGCGCAGATAACTATTCCAGCCTGTGCGGCCCCACCACCACCAGCAGATGTACCTGGTTGTAAATCAAGCTCGGCTAACAACTTTAACCCCGCCGCTACCGTAGATAACGGCACCTGTACGTATGATCCAGCTGTTGTCGTCCCCTTGCCTCCGTCAGCAACGAGGCCTTCGACTCCTTTTAACGACATTTTCAGCTCAACTTGCAAAAATCAAGATCCTGCCAACCCGACCGAAGTAAATGCAACGGTTTGTGTGACTCGCACCGTTTCTCAAACGAATGATTGTAATGACATTTTCGGTAAGTGCGGAATAATCGCAAAGCTAGTCACCGCCCTATCTATAATTATTGGCATAGCAAGTGTCGTGATGGTGATAGTGGGTGGGTTTAAGTTTGTGGCGTCTGCTGGTGATCCGCAACAAGCTGCTTCTGCACGTAGAATAGTGCTGTTTGCATCTATCGGAGTGGTGATAGCGATTACTGCTCAAGGCATCATTTTATTCGTAGTTAACAGATTGTAATAGGAGTAATATATGAAGTTTTTAATAGCCCTAATAGCTCTAGCCGCATCCATTGGTTTTCTTGGTGTCGGCACAGCCAGTGTTGCCGCTCTAGCTCCAAGCCACCCCTACTTTGCTGCAGCAATAGATGACATCAAGGGTGGAGTCGATCAGGTTAATCCTAGCGGCATAACAGTTCAAGGGGCTATTACGGCCATTGTAAATATATTAAGCCTAGCAGTAGGCGTGTTCTCTGTCATCATGATCATCTATGGTGGATTTAAGTTTGTTTCCTCAGCCGGTGACCCTAACGGCATAGCAAGTGCCAAAAAAACAATAATATACGCACTAGTAGGTCTAACATTGGCCGTATTGGCACAAGCAATCATGAGAGCAGTAATAGGAAAGGTGTCATCTGCAGGATAGGTGTAGTTATGACGATAATGGTTAAAATTTAAAATAACTATTGCAAAGGCCAAAACGTTTATGGTATAAACAAGTATAAGATATATTAAAGAAAGGTTTTTAGAACATGAACAAAACAATATCAAAGATAGCAATCACAGTCAGCGCAGTCGCTGCACTATTGTTCCCAGTACTTAGCCCAGCTCTAGCTGGCGCAGCAGTGCCAAGCATTACAAATAATGTATGCGCCGGTACAACGCTAAACGTAGCAGACGCTGGCACTGGCTGTGGTAGCGACTCCACCAACAACACTTTGCAGAGCGTCACTACGACTGTGGTGAACCTGCTGTCATTAGTAGTTGGTCTAATCTCAGTAATATTCTTGATCTTCGGTGCCTTCAAGTACATCACTTCTGGTGGTGACTCAGGCAAAGTTACATCTGCAAAGAACACTATTCTTTACGCCCTTATCGGCTTAGTAATAGTATCTATCGCTCAGGTTGTAGTACGAGTTGTCTTGGGCAAAGCCAGCACAATAGTTTAATAAGCTTAGCTATAAAGTACTTAACGATCACCCTCTTTATAACAAAGAGGGTGATTTTGTATTATGCTTGTGGTTTACTTAGTTAATTTCTTTTTTTGTGATATAAATATACTCAAGACTTACAATATTCACTAAAGAAAGGTTTTTAGAACATGAACAAAACAATATCAAAGATAGCAATCACAGTCAGCGCAGTCGCTGCACTATTGTTCCCTGCCCTAGCCGGCGCAGCAGTACCATTACCACCTGTTCCTATCGCACAACAAGCATGTATTGGTACAACGCTAAACGTCTTGGATAGTGGCGCTGGCTGTACTGGCGACAACACCAACAACACTTTGCAGAGCGTCACTACAACTGTAGTGAACGTACTATCACTAGTAGTTGGACTAATCTCTGTAATATTCTTAATCTTCGGTGGATTTAAGTACGTGACTTCTGGTGGTGACTCAGGCAAAGTTACATCTGCAAAGAACACTATTCTTTACGCCCTAATCGGCTTAGTAATAGTATCTATCGCTCAGGTTGTAGTACGAGTTGTCTTGGGCAAAGCCAGCACAATAGTTTAATAAGCTTAACTATAAAGTACACAATGATCACCCTCTTTTAACGAAGAGGGTGATTTTGTATTATACTTGTGGTTAAATAGTAGAATGCAAATACACTTAGTTTCTATAAAAGAAGATTACAAAGAATGAACAAACTAGTATCAAAGATAGCAATCACAGTCAGCGTAGTAGCTGCACTATTGTTCCCAGTACTTAGTCCAGCACTAGCTGGCGCAGTTGCACCACCTGTTCCTATCGCACAACAAGCATGTGTTGGTACAACGCTTAACGTTCTCGCTAGCGCTGCTAGCTGTTCTGGCGACACCACCAACAACACTTTGCAGAGCGTTACCACGACTGTAGTTAATCTACTTTCCCTGTTGGTAGGAATATTGTCGACCATAATGCTTGCATTTGGTGCATATTTTGGGATTGTATCATCTGGGGGTAGCGATACTGGAAAACGAGCTAAGAACGCAGTCCTATATGCTTTAGTTGGCCTGGTAATAGTAGCTATAGCCCAGGTTGTAGTACGAGTTGTCTTGGGCAAAGCTAGCACAATAGTTTAAATGCTAAAAATTCTATAAAATAGAACCCCCTTCTTTGCGAAGGGGGTTCTATTTAGTTTTAGGCTGTCTTTACCAAGCTTACAGTACTTGGATCTTCTTTACAGTGTCTTGCTTAAGCTTGTTAAAGGAGATTGTCAAAACGCCGTCCTTTAGTAAAGCTTCGATTTCATCCTCTTTAACAGGTACAGGTAGAGTAATGCTGCGAGAGAATTCACCCCAGTAACATTCTTGCACGAAGTAGTTCTCGACGTCATCTTCGTTGCCTGCTGATAAGGTGCCGCGAATGCTTAATGTGTTGTCTGCGATACTGACATCAAGTTCGCTCTTGTTTACGCCAGCAACACGGCCCTTTACGACCAATTTTTCTTTCGTTTCATATACATCAACAGCTAACTGCCCTGGTACGGCTTCTTCTTCGTCCCATTCGTCATTAGACGGTGCAGATTGCTGTGC
>Ga0194045_1000858_pt1 | contig 10116 bp, 4 predicted proteins | sample JunL6211m_MetaG_FD_161686 | JGI IMG/M metagenome (GOLD analysis project Ga0194045, IMG submission 161686) | Anoxic zone freshwater microbial communities from boreal shield lake in IISD Experimental Lakes Area, Ontario, Canada - Jun2016-L626-11m | ecosystem: Environmental > Aquatic > Freshwater >...
TATTTCGGGTCTTCTCGTTGGCTGTTACCGCTTCCCGAGTATCTGATTGAATACCTTCAATTTTGGTTCGAATATCTTCGGTTGCTTTGGCTGTTTCCTTGGCAAGCTCTTTTACTTCGCTAGCTACTACTGCAAAACCTTTACCAAACTCTCCTGCTCGGGCAGCTTCGATGCTCGCGTTTAATGCCAGTAGATTTGTCTGTTCTGCGATCGAGGTAATCACCTTTATCACATTACCAATGATGGCACTATTTTCGCCCAACCTAAGCACCGCTTTATTTCCAGTTTCTGCAATGGTAACCGCTTCGTTTGCTACCTGGGCTGCTTGCTGTGCTTGCTTGGCAATTTCCCTGATTGTTGCACCCATTTCCTCGGCTGCCCCTGCAACTGATTGAATATTTACACTTACTTCCTCGGCTGCACTTGCAATGGCATTGGCTTGGGCAGAAGTTTCGGTTGCGTTGGAAACCATACTCCGACTAACCTGCCTTTGATTAGTGGAAGAATTGATCAATTTTTGGGCATTGACTGAAATTAAAACGATTGCGTTATTCATACCCGAAACAGCTTTGGAAAGGGATTGCGACATTGCTCCCAATTCCCCCTGCCCTTGGATTTCAACGACTGAGGCAAGATCGCCTGAAGCAAGTTTATCGAGCCTTGCACTGCTAGTGCGAATAGGCACGGTAATCCCCTTGCCAATAAACCAAACAAGAGCAAATGATACTGAAAGTGCGAGTGCGGAAAGCAATATCGAATAAAACCTATCGTACTTAAACTTCGTTATTCTTTTATTAAGCAATTCTTCAAGTTCAGCAGAGCAGGCATCCCAAAGGCTGAAGGAATCCTCAAGGCAATCATTACCCGCCTCGAGAATTTTTGGGTCGGCTTTGTTCAGTTGCTCGGGTTTGAGGTTCAAAAGCAATTTTACAAAGTTGTCCGTGTTTTTCTTAAGCTTTTCGGTGGGGGCAGGCAGATTTTTGTGCAGGGATTCGGACTTCCCATAAAAATTATTATCTTCATTCATTGAGGTTTCAATACTTGCAAAAATCCTATCAATATCGCTCTGCGAAAAAAGAGTCAGCTGAGCAGTCATTGCGATATTATTTTCTTCTTGCTTAGCATCGTTTTTTACGATTGCGTTATAAAGTGAAATCAATGTTGAGATTCGTTCCTGAGCTTGGGGCAACGCAACAAGGCTTACATCCACCAAGTAAAAGGAATCCAGATCAGGATCAAGAATAAGATTCGAGGTATCGCCCAAATGGGTGATCATGGTTCGAATGATTTTAATTAAGTTATCATGTTCAGCCTTGCAAACATCTACAGATAATGTCTGCCAAGACTTTCGTAGTTGGTCCCATTTTCTGGAAAAATTATCAATCTTTGCATCATCTCTTTTTCTCTTGGCTAGGCCATCCTGAGTGAATTGCAAAATCGATCCGAGTTCTTTATCTAAACTTTCCAAGGTACGTAGGGCAGAATCCAAAGCAGATTGTTCTTTTGCAATAATGATGCTAGAAGTATTATCCCCTGCAAGGACTGCAGATGCTGCGTTTTTGTGAATCAAAAGCGCTTTCAAGATCTTTTCCAGTGGCCTCTGGTAAATGTTCCCCTGCTTTTCGAGTTCTGCAAAATCAATCCGATCCTGTATTCCGTCGATTGCAAAATACAAAAGCACAGAAATTGGAAGTAAAAAACTGACAGAAATTAGAAGAAGCCTTTGCAGAATACTCATGAATAATCCCTCGCTTTATCTTTCGTTATTTTTCAGGTCTGACCCTATGTTTGTTTTCCGTTGAAATCCTATGATTTTATCTGGAAAGTTTTTACAATCTTTTCCAACTCAGAAGCCATGGTATCCAATCCCAATGCTGCTGTTTCCAATTCAGTTGCACCCTTGGAAGTACTTCGGGCAGCTTCTGCTAGCCCCGAAATATTCTTGGCGATTTCCGAGCTACCGGTTGCTGCATCCGCTGCATTTCGGGTGATCTCTCTCGTAGTAGCAGCTTGCTCTTCCACTGCTCCCGCAATCGTACTTTGGATTTCATGAATTTTGCTGATAATATTTCGGGTCTTCTCATTGGAACTTACCGCTTCACGGGTATCCGATTGAATCCCCTCTATTTTCGTTCGAATGTCTTCAGTAGCCTTGGCTGTTTCCTTGGCAAGTTCTTTTACTTCGCTAGCTACCACTGCAAAACCTTTGCCAAACTCGCCTGCTCGGGCAGCTTCGATACTTGCATTTAATGCCAGTAGATTCGTCTGTTCTGCAATCGAGGTGATTACCTTAATAACATTGCCAATGATATTACTATTTTCGCCTAACCTGAGAACCGCCTTATTTCCAGTTTCTGCAATGCTAACTGCTTCATTTGCAACCTGGGCTGCTTGCTGCGATTGTCTCGCTATTTCTCGGATTGTTGCGCCAATTTCTTCTGCTGCGCTTGCAACTGATTGAATATTCACACTGACTTCCTCTGCAGCACTTGCAATGGCATTAGCTTGGGCAGAAGTTTCGGTGGCGTTGGCTACCATACTCTTGCTAACCATTTTCTGGTTATTAGAAGACACGATCAATTTTTTAGAATTGCCTGATATTTGAATAAACGAATTATTTAATCCTCGTCCTATGTACCAAACAAGGAAGAACGAGATAACCAATGCTAATGCTGAAAGCATTAAAGAAGAAAGCCTGTCATTCTGAAACTTTAAAATTCTCAATTCCAACAACACTTGAAGTTCTGCAGAGGAGGTATCCCAAAGACTAAAAGAATCTTCCAGAGCCTCATTGCCTGCTTCTAGAATTTTTGGGTCTGCTTTAGTGAGTTGTTCGGCCTTAAGGGATGAAAGAAGTTTAGAAAAGTTACCAGATGATTTTTTAAATTTCTCCAATGGCACACTGATGTTCTTTTGCAAAGACTCCGATTTACCATAAAAATTATTGTCTTCATTAAAGGCGGTATCGATGCTAGAGAAAATCCTATCCAAATCACTTTGTTGAAAGAGGGCGTTTTGGATCGCAAGAGCTAACTTGTCTTCCTGATCATTTTCCCCATTTTTAATCAGAGAATTATAGATGGTAAGCAAAGTTGAGATTCGTTCTTGCCCACTAGGCAACGCAACAACGCTTACATCCATCAAGTAAAATGAATCCAGATCCGGATCAAGAATAAGATTGGAGGTATCGCCCAAATGAGTAATCATCATACGAACAATCTTAATCAGATTATCATGCTCGATTTTGCAAGCCTCGGGGGTCATAGTCTGCCAGAATTTCCGACACTGATCCCATTTCCTCGAGAAGTTATCAATTTTAGCTTCTTCTCTTTTTCTCTTAGCAAGGCCATCTTGGGTGAATTGCAAAATTGTGCCAAAGGATTTTTCAAGCACTTCAAGATTTCGAATCGCAGAATCCAAAGATGCCTCCTCTTTGGTTGCAGTTGTTAAGGCAGTAGAGTCACCCTCAAGAACTGAAAGGGCAGCAGTCTTATGAACCAGCAGGGAGCGAAGTATTTTCTCCAGCGGTCTCTGAAAGCTATTACCTTGTTTTTCAAGGCCTGCAAAATCAATACGATCCTGAATGCCATCAACTGTGAAATAGAGCAACACAGAAATCGGCAGTAGGAAACTTGCAGAAATAAGAAGAAGCCTTTGCAGAATACTCATACTAAAATCTCACTTTGTTTTTCTTTAAGAGACAACGATTTATCCTCAAGGATTTGCTCAATGTCCAAAATATGTAATAACTTGTTATCAACTTTGTAAGTGCCAGTGATGAATCGCCTAATTTCCATGGGGAGTGTTTCAGGCGGGATTTCAAAATCATCCTTTTGAACCACGACCACATCTGCCACCGAATCAACTTGCAAACTGTAAAATTCATCTCGAAGCTTAAGAATTATATTCATGCAAAATTTGGCCTCCATGGTAGGCAAACCAAGTTGTTGGCGCATCCTAACCGCAAGGACAATATTACCTCGAAGATTAATAAGCCCGTTGAACGCCAAGGAAGCCAAAGGCACTTCAGTCACTTCAAGAGGGCGCAGTATTTCCTGCACATCCTCAATGAGAATTCCAAATAGTTTACCATCAATGGTAAAGGTGGCGTAAGAAAGTTCCTTGCTCAAGAAACGACCTCCGATTTTTTAACTGTCAGGGCTAAAAGGACTCCAAGGTCAACAAATTCGGTGATTTTTCCGCTAACAACACCTGTTTTCTTTATTCCCAGCCCCGTACTATCACCATTGATTTTTATCGATTCATAAACAGTATCGAGAATTTTCTCAACCGCCAGGCCCACATACTTGCCAGCATAGTTATGAACGACAACCTGTATTTTTCGGGTTTTATCCCGGGCCTCTACGCCACCTTTGATACCTAGAATATTTCCTAGATTGTAGATTGGCATGATGCCTTCGCGATATTGAACCAAATGCATTTCGCCTGTCTTTTCCAATTGATGAGGTCTGAATTCTTCCAGCCTGACCACCTGCTCTAAAGGAATTGCAATCTGGCTTTCACCACCTGCACTAACCAAAAGAAGACCCTCACCTGCACTTTGATTATCCGCTTTAATTTCATCCTGTGCTGAAAGATCTTTAATGCCAAGATCGCGGATTTTTGGCAGAACTCTGCCCAACCTGGCAACCCCGGAAACATCAAGGATAAGTTGCACCAAACCATCGCCCATGATGGTCACCCCAGCAAAACAACCCACGCCTTTCAATCTCGAAGGAAGAGGCTTAACAACGATTTCATTTGTGTCCTTGACGGAATCCACCAAGAGGCCAAACTGCCGATCTTCGGCTTGCAAAATCACCAAATGATTGGGCTTCGATTGAGTTTCAGACTTTCCTTTGATTTGTAAAAGTTCAGCAAGGTTGATCAAGGGAATGAGTTTGCCACGAAATCTGAATACAGGAGTCTCATGCACATACTCAATGCCACCAGTTTTACTATCATCCTTAATCCTGAGTAATTCGGTGATATGAGTTTGTGGGATGGTAAAACTTTGGCCTGCAGCGGTAATGCTAAGAGCCTTGATAATCGCAAGAGTAAGTGGAATACGCAGGTGAATCGTTGTGCCTTTATTCACTTCGCTTTGAATATCAATCATGCCACCAATTTTTTCGATGTTGTTTTTTACAACATCCATGCCAACGCCTCTGCCTGAAACGCTGGTGACTTTTTCGGCAGTCGAAAATCCGGGAAGGAATATTAACTGTAATACCGAGTTATCACCCATTTGTGAAAGCTGATCTGAAGAAAGCAACTGCTTTTCAAGCGCCTTCGCTTTGACTCGGTTAAGGTCGATTCCTTTACCATCATCAGAAATCACAACATTAACACGGCCGCTTTCGTGATACGCCCGAAGCAAAAGAGTACCTTCAGGTTTTTTATTGGCCCGGGCCCTGCCTTCGGGAGATTCAATTCCATGATCAATTGAATTGCGCACAAGATGAGTCAAGGGATCCTTAATAGCTTCTATTAAGGTTTTATCAAGTTCGGTTTCAGCACCCTGCATTTGCAGATTGATTTGTTTACCCAGTTTGAAAGCAACTTCGCGAACCATGCGCGGGAATTTGTTCCATACATTCGATATGGGTTGCATCCTGGTTTTCATCAATGCTTCCTGCAATTCGGAAGTCACCAGATTGAATTGCCTTGATGCCACCTGCAACAAGGAATCGTTCAACCTTGTAGAGCACTGCAGCAATTGGTTACGCGATAAAACCAACTCACTTGCAAGCGACATTAATTTATCAAGAATATCCACCGGGATACGAACAGAGGAATCCGAAAGGGCGGAAGCCACCTCTCGATGTGGTTCTTCAATTTTTTCCTTAATTATAGAAACAGTATCTGGGGCCTTTTGAATTACTAAAGTTGCTGGAAATGCAGTCGAAGGCACAGGCTTCAGTGCATCTGAAAACGAACTTCCAGCATCCTTTGGAAACACCATCGTTGGCGCAATAACCGGTGCAGGATTCGGAAACACCATCGTTGGCGCAATAACCGGTGCAGGATTCGGTTTGATCTCTGGAGCAGGCGGTTTGGCAACAGGCGCATTACCAACAGATGCTGGCGCCTTGGTGCAATCGTTAAGCGTTTTAATAATGGCTTCTGAATCTGAATTACCTTCGTTCTGATTCGATTCAAGGCTGGAAAGAATGGCCCTAGTTCCATCTATTGCAGCTAGCAACGCAGATGTAATTACAGTGGTTGGCTGAAGCGAGCCATCGCGTATTTTACTAAGCAGATTTTCTGCTGCATGGGTCAGCTTTTCGAGCTTCGATAATCCCAGAAACCCTGCACTTCCCTTGATAGTGTGCATTACTCGAAAGATACTTTTTACCAATTCGGGATCGGTGGACTTCTCGAGCTCGAGAAGTTCAAGATCCATACGAGACAGGTTTTCCTGACACTCGATGAGAAATTCTACTAATGCCTCGTCCATTTCGCTCATAAGTAACTTATTAGTAAGAAATAAAAGTTAAGATTAATAGTCAGGATAGCATGGGAAGTGTGCGTAAACTTTAAAGGAAAGCGTGATTTTTAGTACAAAATAGCCCATTGAAGGGCTTTTATTCGCATAACCGTTAAAACTGTAATAGATAAGTGCACTCTTTTAAACTTAAAGGGCAATAAACTTAGAGATTTCCATCTTAAGAACAGAGGCCTCAGCAGATTTCGAAAGGATTCTGCAAGACTTCAAGGTTCGAATAGGATCGAGCAGGAAAGAATCGGGTTCGCTGGTGATTAGCAAAACGGGGATATTTTTCAGTTTAGGATCTTGGCTAAGGCTTTCGACAAAGCCCTTACCATCTAAGATAGGCATATGAAAATCAGAGACGATAAAAAGAAAAGGTCGGTTCTGAGCCATGGCCAAACCCTTCGCACCATCCGCTGCTTCTACAACATCATCGAACCCCAAGGTTTTTAAAATCCCCAGCATTCTTTTCCTAGCAAAGGAACTATCATCAACCAAAAGCACGGTTTTGGTGGTGGGTTGTGAAACAGTAGGCTGAGAAACACTGGGCGCGTTTACAGGTAAAGTTGATTTAAGTTGTTCTGGAGTGAAGGGTTTTCTAAGAATTTTGAAATCGACTTTTGCAGCTAGGGATTCCATTTCATTATCAATGTTTGAGGTAATCAAGATAAAAGAAATACCTTTGCCCGAAGGTGTTGCTTTTATATTTTTAGCAAGTTCAATACCACTGCAATCGGGCAGATTTTGCGAGCAAACAATGGCTTTATAGCCCCCTTTGTTAAACTGTTCGAATGCATCCTCTCCTGAAACCGCAAGTTTTACATCAGCAATACCAAGCGATTTAAGTTGGTTGCTAATCATCATGCCTTGAAGTTTAGAAGGTTCAACAAGCAAAACCTTGGAGCTATCGATTTGGGATAATTCTGAAACGGATTGGCTAGGTCGTTCGATAAATGCAGTTGCAGCGTTTTTCGAATCATTCTGAATAGAAGTTTTTTGGCCTGGATTGAAAATCAAAGTGCCTTCTAATTCAGATGGGGCACGCTTTGCTATCGGGGATTCAAAAAATGCAGTGCCGGTATCTGTTTCGGTTTGGCTGGTCTGCGGAGTTATTACGATATTAGTTGGGGCGACATTAGAAACTTTCTCCAACATCTTGATATTTTCAAGATCGGCAACAACTTCATTCATTGTCTGATATCGCTGATCAACCGTCTTTGCAACCATCTTCTTAAAGACATTGTCTAGTTTTTCAGACACATCGGTCCTTAATTCTCTGATACTTGGAATTGGATGGGTCATATGAGCCATCAACTTATCCATCACGGATTTACCAGTGTAAACGTTTTTACCAGCTAGGATGTAATATAAGGAACAACCTAGGCTGTAAATGTCTGCGCGGTTATCAACTCCACTGGTGTTTTCGGCTTGTTCAGGAGCCATGAATTCCAATGTGCCTGCGATGGTGAATTGCTGGGTAAGGCCTTGCTTGTTGTGATCATCCGAAGATTCGGCTTCGGTTAGGCGAACAAGCCCAAGGTCTGCAACCTTAATATCACCCTGCCTGTTTCTCATCAAGTTTTGCGGCTTGATATCGCGGTGCACCATCCCCTGATCGTGTACATACTGCAAAGCTTTTGCAGATTGAATCATAGCATCGATGGCTTCGCTTACGGGAAGGGGCCCATGCTTGCGAACAATCCCGTCAAGATCGCTGCCTTCAACAAGTTCGAGAACCAAAAAGAATCCAGATGGCCCGAAATCTGCATCATAAGCTTGTATAACCCCGGGGTGATTAAGGCGCGCCAGGGTTTCTATCTCGCGTTGAAAGCGTTGCAAGTGATCTGGGTTTTCTTGAATTTCGGGGTTAAGCACCTTAAGCGCAACAATCCTGCGCATGCGTTTGTGCCTGGCACGAAAAACCGTTCCCATGCCACCTTCACCAAGGCGATCAAGAATGAGATAATTGGCCATAACCAAATCAGAAATGCGCTTATTGCGAAGTTCACCAGCTTGAAATGCAGTGATCAGCCCTATTTGTTCTAAAAAATCACCCAACGCATCGCGATCATCTATGTTTGCAGCTTCGGGGTATTTCTCTAACGCAGAATCAATTTCATCCTTGTGGATTACGCCATGCTTTACTAGTTCACCAATTGCTAGGTCTACTTCTGGTTTCATTTATGCATCCACACTAAAATTAGGACTTACTTAATTAATATTAGTTATAAGGTATAAATCTGTATGGAACAATGAATTGATTTGGTAATTTTATGACACCTGCCGATTTCTTTTATTGAGGTAAGTCATGAACAGCAGAACTATCACAAAACTTATTGGTTTTTCATTTACCCTAGCGTTTGGAATTTATGGCTTTTCACTTGCAGATGTATTAACCCCGCAACCTAAAGATAAACCGAAACCTTACACCTGCAAATGGACAAATACACCGCCTATCATCGATGGCAAACCCACAGATGCCTGTTGGGACAATGCCATTGCGATCGACAATTTTCACCTTCCATGGTTGCAAGAAAAAGATAGGCCATCCCTTACCAAAACCAAGGCTAAGCTTCTTTGGGATCGCGATAACTTTTATTACCTTGCCCAGATGGAAGATCACGACTTATTTGCTGATGTTGTCGAACACGATGGCAAAACCTGGGACAACGATGTTTTCGAAATCTTTATCAAGCCTTCTAATAAACACTCTGGTTATTACGAATTTCAAGTAAACGCTGCAAACACTTTTTTTGATTGCTTCTTTCCCAAGAAGAGAGAACTCACCGAGAATTTTGCTGACATCGCTAAAGCAGATAAGTTTCACATGGAAGCCAAGGTCTCCCTAGACGGCACATTAAACAAGCGCGATGACCGCGACAAGGGTTGGACGGTGGAGGGCCGTATTCCTTGGGTCGACTTTGCCAAGACCGGGGGCAGGCCCAATATCGATGAGACTTGGAATTTCGCCCTTTGCAGATACGACTACGATATAAAAGAAAAAGGCCCCGAGCTTTCAACATCCGCACCGTTGAAATCCAAGACTCACGCAGACTTTCATCTCTTCGAAGATTATGCCCCCATGGTTTTTGAAGGCCCCATTGCACCAACCTCCACCAAGGGTCGGGTTCCCGCTAAAAACATGAAGGTAGTAGGCTCCCCTGAACCTCCCCTTCCCTACAAAACCGTCAATGCCTTTCCGAAATTGAAGTTGAAAAATCTCACCTGCATACTCCCTGTTCCTGATAGTAATTTCATGCTCGCTAGCTCGATGGATCGCCCTTATGCACCATCTTCCATCGTGCGCTTTGATTCCCGCGAAGATGTTGCTGAATCTTTTACTCTTCTAGAATCTAAAGACACCATCTTCGATATGCTTTTTCATCCTGATTATAAAAAGAATGGGTACCTTTATTTAGGTTGCAATGGCCCAGGGCCCGAAGCCAAGAAACATACCCGTGTCGTTCGTTACACCATCTCCAATAAATCCCCATTTACCATCGATCCCAAATCTGCAGTCACCATCAAGGAATGGCATTCCGATGGTCATAATGGCGCTGCTCTCGCTTTTGGAAAAGATGGCATGCTTTATGTCACCAGTGGCGATGGAACTTCCGATTCCG
>Ga0194045_1000860_pt1 | contig 10112 bp, 8 predicted proteins | sample JunL6211m_MetaG_FD_161686 | JGI IMG/M metagenome (GOLD analysis project Ga0194045, IMG submission 161686) | Anoxic zone freshwater microbial communities from boreal shield lake in IISD Experimental Lakes Area, Ontario, Canada - Jun2016-L626-11m | ecosystem: Environmental > Aquatic > Freshwater >...
TTAAAGCTAAAAGACGAAGATGCTTTTGATTTTGGCGACTCAGTGCCTGAGAAAAAAATCGATCCTGAAAGTGTATTAGTAGAGAATCAATCTAGTCGTGTGGCAAGCGGTGTGTCAGCAGAAAAAAACATAGCGCATGCAAAATCTAACCAGACTAAACCACTCGACACTATGAAAGAAAAAGTCGTTCTTTCATCAACCTCGTCAAGTCAAGAAAAATATCCCCAGAAGAAATTGTTTATTCTTTTGGGTATCGCTCTAGCTTTAGTATTTTCAATAGTAAATTTGCGCCCCTTATTTTTCCCTGAACCTGTGAAGCAAGAGATCGCGGTAGTAGAGGAGCCTGTTCCCGCTAGCCCGCCTGCAGAGCAGGTGGCAGAGAGTAAGCCAGAAGAAAAGCCTGCTGTGGCCGCCTTTGCCGTTGTGCCCCCTGCGCCGGTAGCTCTACCAGTAGCTGCGTCGGTAGCTACTTCAGAGTGCCCGCCTGCGGATACTTCAGCTGTAGGCTACAAAACTGAGTCCCCTAAAAAGGCTGGTGATATGGTGTATTTGCAATCCAAGACAGCCCAAACTGTTTGCGTAGTTGATGCCAGTGGCAAGACTCAAAACAAAACTTTAGAGCCTGGAGTGGGAGTGAGTGTTTTTGGAAAGCCACCGCTCAAGGTCTTAACCTCTGGACAAGCTCAGATAGATATGTATTACCAAGGCGTGAAGGTGCGTCCTTCTAATACCACTTCAAAGACAATTATTTTGGAGCAGGTTGAAATCATTCAGCCTACAGCTTCAACAGATTCTCAGTTGCGCTGAGAATCTGCACTAGCTTAAACAGCAATCACACTGCAGATTCGTTAGTTTCGCCAGTACGAATCCGAATGACTTGTTCAACCGCAGTAACAAAAATCTTGCCGTCACCAATTTTTCCAGTGTGTGCAGCTTTGGTAATGGCCTCAATTGCAGCCTCAACACGATCGCCTGGAACAACAGCCTCCACCTTAACCTTAGGCAAGAAGTCGACTACATACTCAGCACCACGATAAAGCTCAGTATGGCCTTTTTGGCGACCAAAACCTTTCACTTCCGTGACGGTAAGGCCAGTGACACCCACTTCTGCTAAAGCCTCACGAACTTCGTCAAGCTTGAACGGTTTAATGATTGATGTAATTAATTTCATTTATTCCCCCTAAGGCAGTAATCATACCTAGAACTGAAATATAGCGCTAAAAGTGAACGCTTTTATCAATTTTTAGGCTCTAAATTGTGAAGTAATTGGGTAGCGCCAGTCGCGACCAAAAGCGCGGGTAGTGACACGAACTCCTGGAGGCGCTTGGCGGCGCTTGTATTCATTTAATTTGATCAGGCGGGTAACCTTTTCTACGCTCTCAGAATCAAAACCAGCAGTAACGATTTCGGCTATCGATTGGTTCTGTTCCATATAGCGCTCCACGATGCCATCTAAGACCTCGTAAGAAGGCAGACTGTCCTGATCGGTTTGGTCGGGGCGTAATTCTGCTGAGGGCGCGCGCGTCAAAATGCGCTCAGGAATCACCGACTTAATACTATTGCGGTAATCGCACAATCGATATACCAAAGTCTTGGCAATGTCTTTAATCACTGCAAAGCCACCAGCCATGTCGCCATACAAGGTGCAATAGCCAACTGCCATCTCGCTCTTATTGCCAGTAGTTAATACCAGGCGCCCAGTTTTATTGGATAAAGCCATCAGCAAGGTGCCGCGGACACGAGCCTGAATATTCTCTTCAGTAGCATCTAGCTTTAAACCTTTGAACTGTGCTGCTAAAGATGCTTCGAGGGCATCTACTGGGCCGCTAATCGGAATCTCGTCGTATTGAACGCCCAAATTCTTGGCCATCTCGCTGGCATCAATCCAGGAAATATCAGCTGTATAGCGTGAAGCCATCATCACGGCACGCACTTTGTCAGCGCCTAAAGCATCAACCGCAATAGCCAACACTAAAGCAGAATCTACGCCACCGGATAAGCCAAGGATGACTCCTGGGAAATGATTTTTAGTAACGTAGTCGCGAACACCTAGAACGAGTGCTTGATAGGCCTGCGCCTCAACGCTTTGCGCTGGGCTAATCAGACCCTTTTCCAATTGGCCAGAGGGGCTAACATTAACAATACCCAAGCCAACTTCGAACTGAGGCATTGCCATGACGACATCGCCTTGACTATTTAATGCAAATGATCCGCCATCAAATACCAATTCATCTTGTCCGCCAACCGCATTGACATAGACCAAAGGCATTTTGGTTTGCGCAATATGTTCACGCAGTACATCAATTCGCAAGGCTTCTTTTTTCAAGTGATAAGGCGACGCATTGGGAACCAGTAAAACTTGAGCGCCAGCAGCATGTGCTTGTTTAGCAGGACCAGCATGCCATGCATCTTCACAGAGAATCACGCCATAGCGAATACCATCGCATTCAAACACACAGGCTTTATTCCCAGGAACAAAGTAACGTACTTCATCGAATACTTCATGGTTGGGCAACTCTTGTTTAGCATAGCCTGCAATCACTTTGCCGTTTTGTAAAACAGAAGCATAGTTTTGTAGACCCGCTGGAGTCTTTTTGGGGTGTCCCACCACTACGGTAAGTCCTGAGTATTGACCCAACTCTTTCATTAAGAGGTCAAGTTGCTGCTGTGCTTTCTCAATAAAAGCAGGGCGCAGTAATAAATCTTCGGGGGGATAACCAGTAAGCGCTAACTCTGGGGTAACTACAAGCTTGGCGCCTTGCTGAAAGGCATCTTGAGCAGCTTTGTGAATCAGGTGTGCGTTACCCGCTAAATCCCCCAGCATTGGGTTCATTTGGACTAGGGCAATTTTCTGTGTGCTCACTCCGAATCACAAAGCCTTTATAAATAAGTCAGTAGATCAAATTGATGGATGTTCTTTGTTGTAGCGCTCGATGCCTTGCAAGATTTCTTGATGAGCATCTGCAACGCCACCCCAGCCATTGACCTTGACCCATTTACCTGGCTCGAGATCTTTATAGTGCTCAAAGAAGTGTTGGATTTGATTGAGGCGTAATTCATTGATATCTTCTGGCTTTTGCCAGTGAGTATAGATAGGCAAAATCTTGTCTTCTGGAACTGCCAATAATTTAGCGTCTTGTCCAGCTTCATCTTCCATTTGGAGAACGCCAATTGCACGGCAGCTCACAACTACACCTGGAATCAGTGGGAATGGAGTAATGACGAGAACATCAACAGGGTCACCGTCACCAGCGATGGTTTTATTGATGTAGCCGTAGTTACATGGGTAGTGCATTGCGGTACCCATAAAACGGTCTACGAAAATGGCACCACTTTCTTTATCCACCTCATACTTCACTGGATCAGCGTTCATTGGGATTTCAATAATGACATTAAAGCTCTCAGGGATCTTTTTTCCTGGCTTAACTTTGTCCAAACTCATAAATACTCCAAATGGTGATTAGTAAATACCCTGATATTAGCAAACAGGCTCAGGGGTGATTCTGATACATACTGTTACAGCCTTAGAGCCCTAGTTTAAAGCTTTCAAAAACTAGGCCGACTTAAGTGCTAGATATATAAAACAATAGGATCAACTTTAGGGAGTTCAAGCATGAGTAATGTCACTTTAGGCTTGTATTTTGCCTTGGCATGCGGTGTCCTGGCCGTGATTTACGGTTTTGTGATGCGCAGCTGGATTTTGAAGCAAAGTACGGGCAACGCCAAAATGCAAGAGATTGCAGACGCAATTCAGCAGGGTGCTGCCGCTTATTTATCACGTCAATATAAGACGATTGCTGTAGTCGGGGTAGTTCTGACTATCCTTATGGCGCTCTTTTTGGACTTCGCAACCGCTATTGGTTTTGTGGTCGGTGCAGTGCTATCCGGAGCATGTGGCTTTATTGGCATGAACGTTTCAGTGCGTGCAAACGTGCGTACAGCCCAAGCAGCTACCGTAGGCATGAACGAAGCTCTTAATGTGGCATTTAAAGGTGGCGCAATTACTGGCATGCTAGTAGTTGGTCTTGGTCTATTAGGTGTTGGCTTGTTCTTCATGTTCCTAGTATCCATTGGTGCGGGACAGGATCTTGCCGCGGTATTACACCCACTCATTGGTTTGGCCTTTGGGTCCTCATTGATTTCTATCTTCGCGCGTCTTGGTGGCGGTATCTTCACCAAAGGTGCAGACGTTGGTGCTGACCTGGTTGGCAAGGTAGAGGCAGGTATCCCAGAAGATGACCCACGTAATCCAGCGGTGATTGCAGATAACGTTGGAGATAACGTAGGTGACTGCGCAGGTATGGCAGCTGACCTCTTTGAAACTTATGCAGTGACACTGATTGCGACGATGGTACTAGGTTCCTTGATAGTTACCGGTGCGCCAGTAGCTGCCATTGTTTACCCATTGGTATTGGGTGGCGTCTCCATCATTGCCTCTATTGTCGGTTGCTCTTTTGTAAAAGCAACGCCTGGTATGAGAAATGTGATGCCAGCTTTGTATAAGGGCTTAATCATTGCTGGTGGTTTGTCATTGGTAGCGTTCTACTTTGTGACGAACTTCATCATGCCTGATGATGCTCTAGGTATTCCTGGTAGCCAGTGGCGTTTATTTGGCTCTACAGCAGTAGGCCTCATATTAACTGCAGGTTTGGTATGGATTACCGAGTACTACACCGGTACTCAGTTCAAGCCAGTGCAGCATATTGCTGAGGCTTCTACTAAAGGTCACGGTACTAATATCATCGCTGGCTTAGGTATCTCGATGAAGTCAACTGCATATCCAGTGCTCTTTGTATGCGCAGCGATTTATGCGGCCTATTGGTTAGCGGGTTTATACGGTATTGCAATTGCAGCGACAGCCATGTTGTCGATGGCAGGCATTGTTGTTGCGCTAGATGCCTACGGCCCAATTACCGATAACGCTGGTGGTATTGCTGAGATGGCTGGTTTGCCACAAGCAGTGCGTGATATCACTGATCCATTGGATGCAGTGGGTAACACTACTAAAGCAGTGACTAAAGGCTATGCGATTGGTTCAGCCGGTCTTGCAGCACTCGTATTATTTGCTGACTACACCCATGCACTAGAGGGCATTGGTCAACAAGTCTCCTTTGACTTGTCTAACCATATGGTGATCATTGGACTATTTATTGGCGGCATGATTCCTTACTTGTTTGGTGCGATGGCAATGGAAGCGGTTGGTCGTTGCGCTGGTGCAGTAGTGGAAGAGGTACGTCGTCAGTTCCGTGAGATTCCTGGAATTATGGAAGGGACTGCTAAGCCTGAGTACGGCAAGGCAGTAGACATGCTCACTTCTGCAGCCATTAAAGAAATGATTATTCCTTCTTTATTACCAGTGGTTGCGCCAATCGTAGTTGGTCTTTTACTAGGGCCTGCCGCATTGGGTGGCTTACTCATGGGTACGATTGTGACTGGCTTATTTGTAGCGATCTCGATGTGTACTGGCGGCGGCGCTTGGGATAACGCCAAGAAATATATCGAAGAAGGTAACTTCGGCGGTAAAGGTTCTGAAGCGCATAAAGCAGCAGTGACTGGTGATACTGTAGGCGACCCCTACAAAGATACCGCTGGTCCTGCAGTGAACCCACTCATTAAGATTATTAACATTGTGGCGCTGCTTATCGTGCCATTGTTACCGGTGATGAGTCGCTAAGAAAAAGTAATCAAAGCAACAAACAAAAACGCCTAGCAATGCTAGGCGTTTTTTATTTTTCCTTACATAAGGCGAATATGGGTATTGGGTAATTTATCATTTGGATATGCAAAAAGTTAAATTATTTTGAATTCATGTTGACCTAAAAAATCCCAAAACATTTCCTAGTGGTTTTGTTGATCACAAAGCATTGGCTTTGGTTACAGAGTCAGAAATACTGGCCCATGAAAAAGAGGATGACCTTGCGTGGAAGAGCGTTATTACAGCTGCTATCAAACCCAATAGGACATAAATCCTCCCTTAAATAGGGGTTGTAAGAGGGTTAAATGCAATATACAATTGCTATATACATGAGGAGGACTGGATTTTGGCTATTTCAACTGTTTTTACGAACAATCGAACTCAGGCAGTGCGACTACCTGTCGAGATGCGGCTTCCAGAGAATGTTCGCAAGGTGAATGTTCGTGCAAAAGGCTGTGAACGCATCATTGCCCCAATTGAAAACATATGGGACAACTTCTTCTTAAGTGAAGCAGGTGTAAGTGATGACTTTATGGATGAAAGAGGGACCCAAGAACAAGGCGATAGAGAGCCTCTTTAATGCTTAAATACTTATTAGACACAAACATTGTTATTTATGTCATGAAACGAAAACCTCTAGAGGCCCTTAAGGTTTTTAATAAAAATGCAAGTCGTATGGCTATATCTACTATTACGTTGGCAGAGTTAATTTATGGCGCTGAAAAAAGCAAGCAAGTAGAAAAGAATCTCAACACTATTGAGGACTTTATCAGTCATTTAGAGGTTTTGCCTTACGATATAAATGCGACTCAGCATTACGGCCAAATAAAAGCATTTTTAGAGCGATCCGGAAAGCCAATCGGTGTGAATGATATTCATATTGCTGCTCACGCTAGAAGTCATGGATTAACTTTGGTCACCAACAATTTATCTGAATTTAAAAGGGTTCCAAATCTAGCTCTTGAAAATTGGGTTTAAATAGCGCTCCTTAAGCAAAAACGCCTAGCACTGCTAGGCGTTTTTGCTTAGAGAATCTTCAGAAGTCTTAATCCAAAGTTTCCAAATAACGTTGTGCATCTAATGCAGCCATACAGCCTGTACCAGCGCTGGTGATGGCTTGGCGATAGATATGGTCTTGCACATCGCCAGAAGCAAATACACCAGGGATATTGGTAGCAGTAGCATTGCCCTCTAAGCCGGAGTGAGTTTTGATATAGCCATTATTCATATCTAACTGGCCAATAAAGAGTTCGGTATTGGGTTTGTGACCAATCGCAATGAAGGCGCCAGTCAAAGCGATATCTTCTGTGCTGCCATCTTGTTTCTTGATGCGCACACCAGTCACGCCTTTTTCATCGCCCAGAACTTCATCCAGTGTTGCATTGAGTTTGAGTTCTACTTTACCTTCAGCAACTTTGGCCATGAGGCGATCATTCAAGATTGGCTCTGCACGGAATTTGTCGCGACGATGAATGACGGTGACTTTCTTTGCAATACCAGTCAGATAGAGCGCTTCTTCAACGGCGGTATTACCACCACCCACTACGCAGACATCTTGATTGCGATAAAAGAAACCATCGCAAGTGGCGCACCCGGAAACACCGCGACCCATGAATGCTTCTTCGCTAGGTAGGCCAATGTATTGGGCAGAAGCGCCAGTAGAAATAATGAGGGCATCGCAGGTATAGGTTCCAGAGTCGCCAACCAAGCGAATTGGCTTCTCTGTGAGGGCTGCTGTATGAATATGGTCAAAGATGATCTCGGTATTAAAGCGTTCTGCATGCTTTAAAAAGCGCTCCATGAGCTCTGGGCCCTGGACCCCATCAGGGTCTGCAGGCCAATTTTCGACGTCGGTAGTGGTCATTAATTGACCCCCTTGAGCCAGGCCAGTAATGAGGGTAGGCTGTAAATTGGCTCGGGCAGCATAGACTGCCGCTGTATAGCCAGCAGGGCCAGAACCGAGGATAAGAACTTTGGAATGTTTTGGGGTATTTGTAGTCATACCCAAATTATAGGTTTGCTTGTTTACAATCAGCAGAACATGGCGAGAACCGTATACCCGAAGTCCAAGGCTCCAATGAGCCCCCAGCCCCCAGAGATGGACGGGCAGGGTAGGATGCCCCGCCTTCTGCTGGAGGCCCGCTGGTTCATCTCCCTAGGTTTGTGCCTAGGTTTATTTGCCATTTTATTCACTTATTCCAAGGCTGATCCAGCCTGGTCGCATGCCAGTTTTGAGACCCCAAGGAACTTGGGTGGCCGTTTTGGAGCTTATTTGGCCGACCTGATGCTCTATATCTTCGGCATCTCTTCCTTCTGGTGGGTAGCCCTCTTTGGGCGCCGGGTCCTCAATGGCTGGCGTGAGCTCTGGAGCATTCCGCTGCCACCAGATCCAGATGCCAAACCAGAATCCCTCTTAGTCCGCTGGTTGGGCTTTGGACTGACCTTAGTGTGCAGCATGGGTCTTGAGTCGATTCGCATGCATTCGTTGTCCTGGGAGCTGCCAAGACCACCTGGTGGCATTTTGGGTGAGTTGATCGGTGATCCCTTGCAAATGTCTCTTGGCTTTACTGGGGCAACCCTGGTTTTGCTATTTGGCTTATGTGCTGGCTTATCCCTGTTTTTACACTTCTCTTGGTTAGATATTGCCGAGAAAGTAGGCCGCTTCCTAGAGGTGACTTTTCACCGCATTCGTGAGCGTCGCGATAGTGAAGAGGATCGTAAGCTCGGCGAGGTTGCTGCGGAAGAGCGCGAAGAATTTGTGGAAGAATTTCGTGGCCGCGTGGAAGTGGCAGCTCCCGTACAAATTGTGCGAGCACCGATAGAAATTCCAAAGAGTGCCCGAGTTGAGCGTGAGAAACAACAGCCGTTATTCGTTGACATCCCAGATTCAGAATTGCCACCGCTGGCATTGTTAGATCCCGTGCCAGAAGTAAAAGAGACCATCTCTGCCGACGTCTTGGAATTTACTTCTCGCTTAATCGAGCGCAAGTTAGCTGAATTTAATGTTCAAGTTACTGTGATTGCTGCGTATCCTGGTCCTGTCGTCACTCGTTATGAGATTGATCCAGCGATTGGCGTCAAGGGGAGTCAGATTGTCAACCTCTCACGTGACCTAGCTCGTTCACTGGGTGTTGTGAGTATGCGTGTCGTGGAAACGATTCCAGGGAAGACCTGTATGGCTTTGGAATTGCCAAACCCTACACGTCAATCAGTTTACCTTTCTGAGATTTTGACCTCGCAGGTCTATAACGATAACCATTCATTGCTGACCTTGGCTTTAGGAAAAGATATTTCTGGTAGCCCAATGGTTGCAGACTTAGCGAAGATGCCACACTGCTTGGTTGCTGGTACTACTGGTGCTGGTAAGTCAGTTGGTATTAATGCCATGATTTTGTCGATCCTCTTTAAAGCAAAGCCGGACGAAGTACGTCTAATCATGATTGACCCAAAGATGCTAGAGATGGCAATCTACGACAAGATTCCGCATCTCTTATGTCCAGTGGTAACGGATATGAAGCAGGCTTATAACGCTCTCAATTGGGCGGTCAATGAGATGGAGCGCCGCTACAAACTGATGAGTAAGTTTGGGGTACGTAACCTAGCGGGCTTTAATAAGAAAATTCTGGAGGCAGAAGAAAAAGGTGAAAAGCTCACCAATCCATTTAGCTTGACTCCGGATGATCCTGAGCCAATCTATAAAGCACCAGTTATCGTAGTGATCATCGATGAGTTGGCTGACTTGATGATGGTCTCTGGTAAGAAGATTGAAGAATTGATCGCGCGGATTGCACAAAAAGCACGTGCCGCAGGTATTCACCTGGTATTGGCAACACAGCGCCCGAGCGTAGACGTCATTACTGGTTTAATTAAAGCGAACGTACCAACCCGGATTTCATTTCAGGTTAGCAGCAAGATTGACAGCCGCACAATTTTAGATCAGCAAGGCGCAGAAGCGCTCCTCGGTATGGGTGACATGCTCTATATGGCTCCAGGTACTGGCTTACCAGTTCGTGTGCACGGCGCATTTGTATCTGATGATGAAGTACATCGCGTAGTGGATTGGCTCAAAGAGAAGGGCGAAGCCAATTACATCGACGGTGTTCTTGAAGGTGCTGATGAATCCAATATGGATGCCTTAACAGGTGAGGGTGGCGGTGAGGCAGACCCCCTCTATGATCAAGCAGTAGCGATTGTTCTAGAAAACAAACGTCCATCCATCTCTTTAGTCCAACGGCACTTGCGTATTGGTTATAACCGTGCAGCTCGCTTGCTTGAGGATATGGAAAAAGCAGGGCTCGTATCCAAGATGGGTAATGGCGGTAATCGCGAGATCTTGCGCCGCTCTTCCGAATAAGGCAGTAATTTTGCAAACAATCTTTTCTGCAGTATGTCTTGGGGCAGCAATTCTGTTTTCAAG
>Ga0194045_1000863_pt1 | contig 10096 bp, 11 predicted proteins | sample JunL6211m_MetaG_FD_161686 | JGI IMG/M metagenome (GOLD analysis project Ga0194045, IMG submission 161686) | Anoxic zone freshwater microbial communities from boreal shield lake in IISD Experimental Lakes Area, Ontario, Canada - Jun2016-L626-11m | ecosystem: Environmental > Aquatic > Freshwater >...
GTGCGAAACCAAGTGTTCAAACACTATGCACGTAAACGGTTGGCTTAGCTGTGAGAACATCTCAAGCTTTGCCCATTTCACGAAGCTTCAGCGGCTTGACTGCTAAGTTTATAATAGTGAGTGTGATTACTTTCCATCTTCGGTAAACTGTGCCGTTTGAATTTGCTGTAGGAAGAACTGTCTCAAGATCTGAAATTTCATGATCAAAGTTTTCCGGTGGGATTCCACTTAGCGCAATTGATTTCAAGAGGAGCTTCCGCGACCATTTTACAGGAGTGTTGAATTCAAGGCATACAAGACGGCAGTTCCTGTCAACGTATCCCAGATTGTCGTTGATGCGGTCAACGCTTGCTTGGTTGTCTGAAAATGACTTGAAGACAAGGACTGCCCCCGATATTGCACACTTCCCATCTTGATCCGTGATCAATTTTTTTAGCTTGGCTGTCGTCAGCGTAAACTCATGATTTCGGCCCTTCTCGTTCCTCCACTTTGTGTTTCTCCTGGCATGCTTGACAAGCTGGGTGAGGAAACCAGCCTGAGTGTTGCTGTATGCCTTTGTTGCGGATCTGTTACACGGATTGCAGTAGGATTGCAGGCCATCTGCCGCTCTCTTACATACGTTGTACTCATCAAGCGATTTACATTCCCCACATTTGGGACAGTCTTTCACGGCAACCTTTAGTCTCTTTTCTTCGGGTTCATTGCGTTCATTTTCTTGCACATCAGTATCTCCAAGGTCTCCAACATCCCTCTTTCGTTCCATTTTGATTTGAAGCAATATTTATTTCTCACTGTTTCAAACACGGTGGCGGGCTAGGAATTATACGTAAAAAGAAAACGTTCTAAAAGTAATCAAAAAGTAATCAAATGTACAAGTAATCAAATGTATTGTATTTATGTGTGTCAAAGCAGTGCCTCCTCTCTGTACTTTTCGTACATACTCCTGTCTGAAAGAGCCATCTTGCATGCCGTATCTCGCAGCTGTTGTGAATATATTCCGTCGTAAAGATTATCAAAATCGGTGCACAGATCAAAAAAAAGATTAAGTGCGCACATGTGCATCCTGACAAAGTCCTGCAACCCCTTGATGGCCTCTGCTTCTGAACAAGATTCACGGTACATGGATTCCACAAAGAACTTGATTGTCTTTGCCACGAATGGATCCTGGTCTAGATGGCGATCAAAGAAGAAATTGATGACCGCGTTGATAATTTCTTCGTGATGAATTTCAGCCACAAAAGAGAATCTTGGACATTGTTGCAAAATATGATCGTAATAATAGGAATCATAAAATAGTGTTGGGTTTAATTTTTCAATATATGTCATTACTCGTGCGTTCAGGACAGTCATGTTTGTGAATTATTCGTCAATGATTCTGATTGCGCGGTCCCGGTCAAAGAACGGATTCCGTGTTCGTTGACTCTGATTCTGATTGGGCTGGCGGACTGTCAATCCTAAACTGTTTGAAACCGGTTCTCGTATTTTGCGCGTATCTTCTTGCACTTCTTGTCCCGCGAATCCGACAAACGCAATGCGGAACGCCTCAATGATGCGGCGCATGGTGACCAGGAAGTCCCGTTGGTCGTCCTCAGTTTTCCTTGTAAAGTTCCGTGAACTGCAGTAAGTCATGAAGGGTTCCAGTGTCTTCAAGCTCAACTTCAAATTGAAGAAAAGCAACTCTTCGTAGTTTGAGACTGCAACTTCTTGAAAGAGTCCCCGCACAGAAGGTTGTAAGAACCACGAATAGCGTTCCATGAGCTGTTCGCCATCGGACACAAACGCGTATGAATTGTACCTTGTCGACACTTCTGCAAGCGCATCACTCGTTGACTCCCGGAGCCATGAAATATTGCACCCGGATCCAACTAGGTCGTCCACCTCTTTCCTCAGAGCCGTGATGCGGTCAATGTACAATTGATTTTGCACGAATGGCGAGTCTGTTTCCCTGTGAAGAAACTCTGGATAGATGATTCGCGCAAAATAGGAAGAGTCTGTCTTCCACGCTGCAAAAGTTCTCGCCATCTTGGATCGCGTCATACGCACAGCTGGGATTCCTTCGGTATTGTGTTCGTACGTGATCTGCATGCGCCCCGTTCCAGAGAGTCCACCGACAAGCGTTGGCGTGCATTCAAGATCACACGTCTTTGTCCCGATTTCATCAATAAAAGACTTGAATTCCAGCGGAAGCAGCGTCGGTCCAAGTGATGATTCGGAATCCAAGTACGCAAGATACGACGGACGCGGGTGCACAACTCCGCTGGAAACGGCAGCTGCATGGAAGGACGCCGCGTAATGACGGAACGCGTGCCACAAGTACTGTCTGGATGCGTCCGCGTGCGCATGAAGAGCATGAAGTGCGTTCCAGAATTCCCGCGGTGATCCAGCGCAGTCACAGATGGATTTGAGATCTTCGTATCCGTGGAAGCTTACAATAGGATGGGTAGAAGACTCGGGGTCGTGGTTGGCGCCTTGGCGGAGGAGTCTCTCGAGACTGATCCGGGACAAGGACTTTAAGAGTTTTAGTTTTGCATAGCCCTTTGCGGTGCTCCGCGTGTCAATGATATGACTTTTAGTTGCATGAATCTTTGAGCGAGAGGACCAATCGTCAAGCCCCAGATCGGTTGCAAATTCATTGCAGAGATGAAAGCGTGCGTATGCAATCAACGCGTCAGCATCAATGTCTTCCGAGAATCCCTTTGTCATGAAGTCGTGGTTGTCAAATTTGATTTCGTCAAACGCCGACATCAACGCACACTTGACAAGTTTATTGTCATCATCGAGTTCCAAAATTTTGACATTCATGTTCATGGCTCAAATGACTATGACTCAAACTAAACATAATTTTAACAGTTGATGTGATGCAGTATTTCTGACTGTTTAAGTATGAAGACACTCACTTCTTCTTGATGAGTTGATACTTACACCCAGAACCCGCTTTCTTCCGGATGTGATGAGTCTTGCCAAACTTCTCCTCGAGGTAGCCCTTGTAAGTACGGCACACCGACTTGTAGAATGCTGAACCAATTTTCAGTTTTTCAAACGTATTCTGGTACTTTTTGAGTTTGTACGTCTCTTTGACCGCTTTGCGCCAGAGTTTCATCTGGTCTGATTCGTGCTTTTTGGCGTACTCGCTCTTTTTGCGCGAGACAATTTCGCCGCGCGCATTGTATTTGAGTTCGCTCTTGGTTTTTCCACCGGATGTCTTCTTTGCGGTGCCGTGCATGACCTGCGCCCTAGAGCCGCGAATTGTTGGGGTTGTTGTCATTGTTTTGCTTTGGTTACTTTTTGTAAATATTTTATTTCCGTAAAATGTATAAATGTTTCTTGATGACAAGTTTTCCCATGAGAAATAACAAAATGTCTAAATTGTTCTTAGAGCCGTTTGATCCCGGAAAATCAGGATCTTCACACTCCAAAAGCACAATGATGTTTAAAAACTACAAACACGAAATTGAAGAACATTTTGGATTACATTCTAGCAAACATGCGCGCCCAAGGAGGCATTTTGACTGGAGCGTGTGCAAAGATAGATCAATAACCAACGAGGGATTAACCGATTCAGGCACTCGGGCCGACAAGCATTCTGGCGACAAGCATTCTGGCGACAAGCATTCTGGCGACGACGTGATGTTTAAGGTGGCCACCAAGGATCCGTGGCACGTCCGCTGTTCCAGATGCTGCAACTGCAATTCGTCCATTGCAATCGGGAATCTCATCTACGAGTCATCATTCTGCTCACGGCTCTGCTTGACGTCGTGGAAAGTTGCCAGATACAAAAGAATGTTTGAGGGCTACGAAAAGCACGAAAGTAAACTCGAGTTAGAAGCGGCGGTGATAGCCCATAGGAAATCAACTGGCTCGACCGACTCGACCGACTCGGAATCAGAAAGAGTAAGGCATGCGCCGATTGACATCCCTCGTCATTCGTACCATTCTAGGAAATAATATTAGTTAGTCAATACATGACGGAGCCAAGATTCTTTACATTCTTAATGCAATGCAGCGCAGACTCATGTGGATTCTATCCTGAAATGCCGATTCTCATGGAAGATCATCCCTTTGTAATGTCTTATTGCCAAGACATTGCAGAGACAAAAATTCTGCAGGAGGCAATGGTGTCAATATGTCGCAAGAGAATGCTCCAGCAAATCATGGACCTCTTTCGAGAATGCGGGATTAGAATATTTCAAGACCAATTTGGCCATAGAATAGAGACGATGGCGGACGCAGGAATGGGAAATAAATGCCTTGCGGTCCCTGAGAGGTGGGATGCTATCAGCGCATCGCTCGGTGCAAAGTTCTGGATAAAGATTAGATCCTCGGGTGTATCCAACACCAAGATAATACAATTGCGTGAAACAATGATAGATACGCTTGAGTGTGCCATTTGTAAAAATACAATGCAGAACTGTATCGTGTTTGGATGCGGGCACGGTGCATGTGACGCATGCAGTGGCCAACTCACAACTTGTCATATTTGCAGACTCGTCATTGGTCACAGGGCACCAAATTATACTGTTCGTGATTTCATGAACGAAACAGTTTAGTACGAAACAGTTTAGTTCTGAGTTGTTGCAACATATTTCACAATCAATAACGACGAGACTATGCCACCCAAAGTTCTTGTTGCCACACCAGCTTATGCGGGCCAGCTCACTACAAATTACACGACATCTCTTCTAAAATGTATCGGCGGACTGAACGGGCGGCTCGAAATGTCCGTCCAATTCCTTGCCAGTGAATCACTCATCACGCGCGCACGCAATTATTTTGCAGCGGCCTTTCTGGCTGATGAAACGCTGACGCATCTGTTGTTCATCGATTCGGATATTGGGTTTGAACCCCAAGCCGTCTTTGATCTCGTTCAAAGCGGCCTTGATGTCGTTGGGTGTGCCTATCCCATGAAAGTCACAAGCATTGCAAACATCAAGCACGCCTTGATCAAGTACCCCGATGCTACCGAGGAGGAAATCAAAAAGAAGAGCTCCGTATTTGTGTGGAATCCCCGACCCAACGCGCCACCGACATCTTCAAAGGATTTCATTGAAGTCAATGCAGCTGGGACGGGATTCCTATGTATTTCAAAGGACGCCGTGAAACGCATGGCTGAGGCCTTTCCCGAGCTCAAGTACACAAATGACGTCAGTGGGTACTCTTCCGTTGACGCAACCACGTATGCGCTATTTGATACCATGATTCACGAGGGACGGTACCTCTCTGAGGATTTTAGTTTTTGCGAGCGGTATCGCAGCATTGGTGGCAAGATCTTCCTGTGCTCGAATCATGTTCTTACGCATACTGGACCTAATACGTTCAGTGGTAAGCTGTCTGACCAGCTTTCATGAGATTGGGTTGGTGAGGGAGAGGAGAAGGTGGACAAAGCATTAAAATGAAACAATTAAACATTTTTTGGTGTAATTATTTGTTGACAATTGCACTGCGTTCTTCATCTGTCTTCATGAATAAAGAGACGCGTTGCTTAAGTGCCTGTTTTCCAGTTTCAATGGTCATGTCAAACATCTTGTCAGTGTGATCATATTTGTTCCAGTAGAAGGACTTCATGCCCGTTTTGTAGATGTCCTTTGCATCAAACACATATGCGGAAACTACTTGCGTTCTGTCATTCATATCAAATTGAACTGCAACCACAATGTCACAGTGATGTGAATTAGGTGCCTTGCTGAGCATAAAGTTAAATCCGACGTATGAATGTTGTTGCCTGTTGAGACGGGAATATGTTGCCGTTTTCAGTGAGATTCGCACTGACTTCAAATGATGCCAAAACAGGATGTCAACAGTCTCACCCTGGCGCAATGGCGCACGAGCTTGAAATGGTGCCAGAGCATCCGACACCGCTTTCATACCACGCAGTTCCGTCTGTTGGGTTTTAGCAACTTTTGTATTGGGCGATCCATCTCCAAATGTGTAGAAGCATGCGTCTCTTGTCCATGCGCGCCTTGTATGAATATCAGTGATGTTTGATTCCAATGACTTCATCAGTTTGTCCAGTTTCTCAGGGTTGTCACGGCCAATGACGTACCGGAATTCCTCACAGGAGTTCTCGCGGCCGCGCTTGGATCCCGGCTTGTGGTCGTATACGATTGGTTGGAAATTGGATTTGATGTCAGAAGACTTCATAATATAGGCCTCCAAGAGATCAACGCTTGGAAGCTGGTCAAAGTCCTTACCGTTGTCTTCCACATCAGAATTAATAATCAGACAAATCAAAATGTGATCTTCGTATCGCCCACCGGCAGCTCCATCAGCCTTGTTCACATGGAAATGAACTTGCGTGCCTGGAGGTCCACGTGCGGACTTGACTTGAATTGGAGCAACATACGAGCCAAATGTTGCGCAGTAGTCAGCAATAACGCTATCTAGCATGCGCTCAAATTGCACCATGGAGTAGCCACGTGATTGCATGAATTCTACATAGCCTTTGAATGATGCGCTTTCAACCCAGTTTTTTTGACCAAGGTCACGAGAGACGTGTGTTGCACTTGTTTTCTGTGCTGTTGTCGTCTTTGCAAGCCGCACCTCTTCTTCAGTTAACGGGGTTGCCCGCGAGTGACCACTTTGTAGATCATTGTAATTTGGTGTTTCGGTGCCGTCCTCATGACGGAATGTTCGTTGTGATGGCTTGCCGCTTTGAGAGTTCCAATGAAGACGCTGCTGCTCGTCACTTGCCAGGGGTTCTCGCGTGTAGTGCTTCCGAATCCACTTAATGAAATCATCCACAGTTATATTCTTTTTCTTTCCAACGCCAGGTAAGCGTCTTGACTGAGCCTGTTCCTTCTGTTCCGTAATGATCTCATCCCGCGTCTTTGCCGCGACCCGTGCCTTCTTGGCAGCTGGTTCCATGAGCTCACTGAGGCTCATCGAATCGATTGGGCCAGAGCTCATGTGATCGATACCCCCTGCACACATTTTAAAGCTTTCCACTTGAACGCACCCAATTACTTGCCAGGCCGGGCGGGTTGGCCGTAGTCCGTCAAGTCGCTGATGATGCCGTATGCACCGCAATCGGAAACGCGTACCCGTTCTCCCGCGTGATTGCACGTGAATACCAGCACCCTTGGACCAATCTCCTGAATACGGTTGACAGTCTCACGAGAGATTGCATCAATATGCATGATCACGTAATCAAGCCTGAAATGTTTGTCCGCTTCACTGAACATATCCAACACAATGCTATTGGTAATGAGTGCCTTTTTGTGCACGCGACCCGTTGATTTCTCCACCGCAAGCAGATCTTCCAGATGATATTCATTGAAGGAAGCAAATACACATCGATCTGCCATGCCCGCATTATGGACGACTTTGGACACCGTGCTTGCCAGCTTTGATGACGGACGAGGGTCTTTGAGATCCAGAATGATGTTCAATCGATTTGGGATGCGTGCCAAGAAATTGCGCAGGGACTCTGCGGCCTCAAGTACGAGCGATCCAGTCCCTCGGTCAAACGTATCGTGGCCAATAACGGGTTCCAACTCAGACTCAATGGGCTCAGACTTGGGCTCAGACTTGGACTCTGAACTTTCAGTTGAATGTCCCCATCGCACGTCAACCTCAATCCATTGGAATCCATACGGCAGTATTTCATCAAGGATGCGTGCGCTGTTGACAGCGTGCCGTACAACCATCTCGTAAGAAGCCCCAGCACATGGCTGATAGTGAGACCTCATGTACATATTTATGTTTATAAAAATTGATTGGAATGGGCCGCAACCAGTCACAGAATAGTCCAATTTTTGTAAATTTAATGTTGCAAAGGGAAAACAATATGTTCCCTGGCGTTCCTCGCATGAATTCGGGAAAGATTAGAATATATTTGTTGAGTGGATGTAGGTTCTGTGACGACCAAAAACATGTGCTCGAGTCCCTCACCGCCGCTGAACTCAATCAATTGGAGTTGATACAAGTGACCCATGCCGTGCAATCAGGACCAGTTAAAGCCTTCCCAACTACCATTACCCCGGATGGGAAAGTTTATGAGGGTTCTCAGCCCGCAACAAAGCTCCGAGGTATGATCAGACAGTTCCGTAAATAATTTTGATCAAGATTCCATATAAATATATTGTGTACGCTTAACATGGAGGCGACCTGGAGTCATCTTTTTTTATTTATAAAGCTGTGTGACATACGACCTTCAAATGACCTGACGGCGGAATGGGTGGCCCTCCTCGAAGAACATCATGCGCATTCATTGCCGTTTACGCTGTGGCCTCTCACGTACAGAACCAGTGTGGTCACGGCAAGCAGTGCAGTGGAGTCTCCTCATGAGTTTCGGGCCTCCGATGACGTCAACGTGCGCTTCTACAGATCTAATGATGTTCTTGTCATTTGCACGTCTTCTCCTGATGAACTGCTGTCAAAGTATTCCCCGCACGCACAAGAAGACTACTGTCACAGGATGGCCATATTTAACACCACGTTTGGAGAAACGACCTTCCGCAGCCACAAATCCATTCATCGGTATGATCCGCGCGAAATCCTCGTTCCATGTGACTTTTTCCAGACGTATTGCGAAGCACGGACAGTAATCATGCGTGAACTCATCAAGCAGCTGGAAGAAAGTGACCGTGAAGGTGTCTTGACAAGCATCGTGTGCACTGGATTTCGTGCGGGCGCAATTCAGGCGGTCTATTTGGCATACGACTTGGCGCGAGAATTTGAGGAGCAGCGCCGATTCTATGCGGAGCCACCCACCGATGGGTCCAATCCTGATGTCTCAGACTCGGCAATTCCGAATACGATCCGCGTCGATTGCTTCACCTTTGGGGAGCCGCGGGCCGGGAACCGCGCGTTCTGGGATTCCTTTGATTCGATCGTTGGATCGCACACGCGGGTGGCACACACGAGGGATTCCATCGTGGACTCAAACTTTCACGATTGCACCGTATCGTCGCATGACGTCATCTACGTCGATGACTTGGGACCCATCCCACGGACGTCATGTGCTTCATTCTGGCATCTGACTTCCGAACTCTTCCAGCGAATCTTTGTGCGCATCATTCCCAAATCACGATTCAATTACGTTGACGTCAGCACGTACGGCAGGTCCATCGAGAAGGCGGTCAGAATAGATCGAATACCATAATATTAGACTGTTGGTTCAAGTACAGTAGTGGTGCCGTTCTAGGGCCTGTAATTCCGATGACACACCGTTTTTGCAATTGTAAAGTGTTCAGTAGTTCAAACTGTTTAACATGTACCAGACTGAATGCTTACATCACTCTTCATTATCACCATCAGCCTTTGAATAAATGAGACCGCCCAAGTCGCGCGACACCATTATTGCCGAAAAAAATGCGAGAAGTCAGGCTCGCGAATTACCTCACGCCAAGAGCAAAACAGTCGACGGTTTGTATGCATGGTTTGACAAGCACTACACGCGCAAAAAAATCAAAGGCTACGACGCGCAAAAAGCACATTGGGAGAGCAAGAGCAACGCTATGTGGTTTAGCCATAGGACCTTCTTGCTTGTCGATGGGACAGAGACACCAATATACTCCGACCTCCGCCGAGGTCAATCCCCGGCGGGTGCCTCAACGCTCGAGGACAAAGAGGCAGCTAACCGCAAGCGAGCGGCAACTCGGCTGGATCGTAATCTGGCACAATCCCATCTCTACGAATCAGCCTGCATCAAGGCAATCGGCAAACTTCTTGACAAAGGTGGTTTTCAAGACATCAAAATCATTCACATGCTCGATTCATGCATTGTCGACGTCGCCGTCACGTTTAAAGGCACCATCTTTCCCGTCCAAATCAAGACGGCCACTTGGGTCGCAGGCTGTCGCATGAACTTTAGCGTGAAAGAGGCTGACGGCACCGCCGGTGGAAAGTACGAGGATCACATGCTCTTGTGCATCGGATTCGAGCATTTTGACGGCAAAGTTCCAACGGGTTTTGATAAACTTTTTGATCTGGTTATCAAGGAAATGTACATCATGCGCTCGTCGGACATCAAGACTTTGTTTGTGCCCATCGCATTTGATCCAGAATCGGACACGCGCGGCGTTTCATCCAAGGCATACGGCTCATTTCGGTACATTGTTGGCCGCGACAACCCTTCGGTCTTTGAAAATCTTTTGAC
>Ga0194045_1000864_pt1 | contig 10088 bp, 9 predicted proteins | sample JunL6211m_MetaG_FD_161686 | JGI IMG/M metagenome (GOLD analysis project Ga0194045, IMG submission 161686) | Anoxic zone freshwater microbial communities from boreal shield lake in IISD Experimental Lakes Area, Ontario, Canada - Jun2016-L626-11m | ecosystem: Environmental > Aquatic > Freshwater >...
ATATATTCATCAGGCTGCAATTTAAGTATCCAGTTAGAGAATTTATCTGCATCAAATGCAGTACCTAATTCAAATATACTATTATCTAATAAAACCATACGACCAAGATTCTTAGATTCAACAAAGTAATCAAAATATGCAGGATATTCTTCAAATAAATGTACTAAAGCATAACAATAATCTGTTAGTTCTCTAACTCGAGGCATTATACAAAGAGGGGATTCGTGTGCAATTTTAATCATAATCCAAATACGCTAAATAAGTCTGTTTGTGTTTCATGTGCAAAATCTGGCAACCTCCAGCCGATTGCGTCATATACATTTGAAATTAGAGGCGTAACAATTTTAGTAAACATTTCTTCATAATCTACTTTAATTTCTTTAAATTCCTCAGGATAATAATCTGTAAATGCCATACTCTTAATTTTATATCTGTTTGGTGCAGTGTAGAAATATTTTACCTTGTTACCGGATTGAATAGGTTCATATTTTGTGCTCAGCCCAAGCTTTTCAAGCATTTGATTATAATATATAGAGCTGCTAACATGGATTGGTGTGCGCTTTGCTAGTTCATAATTAGTAGCTTTATTAGCGTATTTTTCATATTCTTTTACATTTTTTCTAATAGCAATATCTTCAATAGGTAAAGATTTAAATTCATTATAAACAGATCTAAAAATTTTATTACTTTCACCGATATCTTCTGTTAAAATAATAGTCTCAACTACTCTTTTAATACATTCTTTAATAACTGCGGGCGTGCTTGACCGAGCAATTTCAACACCAACATACTTAAAAGCATTTTTAGGTACTCCTTCCTGATCAAGAACATGCAAAATATATCTTTTTTTTCTTAAGAAGATGCCTGCATCACATATTACTTCTCGTTTAAAAACAAACCGAGGGTCTTTTGCATTTAATGCTTGAATTGCCCATATTTTAATTTGAGAATTTAACTCTGTATCTAACTCTTTTACAATTTGATGCATTTCTGGAGTAACTTTACTCTTTTCATCTTTTACAAGTATATTAGTAGTCTTACATACCTCATTTAAGGTAATATATAGAGAGTCAGTATCATTGTATATAGTAGTAGGGGCTGTAGTTTTATATTTTTTTTCAAGATATCTGTCTACAATAATACTTGCTTGTTTTACTACAGACTGGCCTGTAACTGTTACCGAAGCTGCATGATCAATATCAAAAAACGGAGAATGTTTTTGAGCAAAAATTCCGTAAATAGAATTAAGAAGAATTTTAAATGTTAATTGAAAAGTATCATATTGCTCAGCTAGTAGCTGGGTTTTTTCTTCGTTAAAATCTGGCATACTACCAGGGTCTTGATGATATTTTTCTATTTGACTTTTATATTGCAGAGAAATGTTCTTAGCTTCTACACGCTCTTTATAAAGCCTATCAATAAGATTTGGTACAACCCCTCTAAATTTTTGAGTATAAAGTACTTTGTATTTAGATACAGACAGCTGCTCTTTTTGTAAAAGTTTTGTAAATTTATTGTTATCAATAGTTACATCTTTATTGTTAGCTAATCGCAAGGTGACTTCATCATCGGTCTTGTTAATAATTTTACCTACCTTTGTTTCAGGTGAAATATTTAAACTTAAAATAACGCTCGGGTATAGACTATTTGCATCGTACGATACAACCGCTTTGCAAAGTGATCGCACAGGCTCTTTTACAAAGCCACCATCATATTCTTCTCTAACTTTATCATTTTTAAACGTAGGTATAATATAATTTTGCTTAGCAGCCTGCAGAGCAACTGCTCCAGTTACAATAGACACCTTACCTAATGCTCTTTCAAATTGAGTTAAACCTTTATATGCTAAAATACGCACAAGTCTGAGAATACTTCTCTTTTCTTCTAGTCTAACTACAAGATCAACATCTTGAATGTTATAATCAACAAAATTTTCCCAGTCAGTTTCTGAAAGATTAGCTAAATTTGTAGCATTAATAGCCAGTTTACCCTCCCCAAGCTCAAGCTGAGATATAAAATTAAGAGAATAAGATTCTCTTTCACCAGGTGTAAAAGTTTTATAAGCTTCTAGATAATCGATGCAGCTTATACCATGGATATGCCATCTACCAATAGCTTTGCCGAACTTTGCGGCGATTGCTTCTTTATAAAAAATACTACCTACTGGAGACAGTTCTTGTGCTTTAAATTTATTAAATAAATTTATATATCTGTTAATAATATATGGTATATCAAACTGTTCAATATTCCATCCTGTTATAATATCTGGGTAGTCTTTTTTTGTAAAATTTAAAAAATCTAGCAGCATTTCTCTTTCATTTTTAAAGTAAAAGTACTTTGTATTTTCTTTTTTAGCTGTGTATGGTTTTAGCCCCCAAGTATAAAACGTTTCATTGAGAGAATCATAAATTGTTATTAAATTGATTGGGTATTTTGCTTTATCAGCAGTTGGAAATTCATCTTTTGCATATACCTCAATATCAATATACCAAATTTTAAGCGGGTTTAAAGCAAATTCAGGAGAATCTACCTCTGTCTTAAACGTATCTAACAAATACTGCTGTTCAATCCCGATATTGTGAAATAACCGAACAATTGATGTCTCATTTACAAATTTATATCTTTCATATGAATTTCTAAAAGTAATTTTTTTAAGGTTAGTATTAAAAATAGAAGTCGCAGTATTATCTTCATCGATAATCTGCGACTCTATGTAAAGATACGGCTCAAAAGTGTTTTCTACTTTTATTCTATTACCATTTTTGTCCCATGTCCAGAGTACAATTGCATTGTCTTTTGATGAATAATAGATATTTCTATAGCCCATACTCTATTATACTGTATATTATATAGGAACTCAAACTCTTTGATCAGGATTATTCTTAATAAGAGTAGGAGACATGATATTTCTTTCTTTTGAACCCCAGTCAGTAAAATACACTGCCATTGACTCGTCAAGATGATCTTCTAACCACATAGTCTCAGCATATGCTCTACCTTTCTTAGAATATTCCATATATTGCCCTATGTCTTTGGTAATAAATTTAAGTTGATCAATTAAATCTTCTCCAGATTTAAACTTTAAATCGGCTTCTTCATATGTACACATATCTTGAAAAATACCTGGCATGCCTAGCGCCCCTGCTTCTATCATTTTAATATTACTTTTTGATCTATTAAAGATATTATCTTGTAAGGATGCAAACGCAACGCTTGCTCCTGCATCGTACAAACCTTGCGGATAATCTTGAAGATCACTCCAAGATAAAAATTCCATTTCTCCATTGTCAACAAAAGGCTTACACGAAAGAGGAAAACACCCCTTCCATACAAATTTAAAGTCTTTACGGGCTTTAATAATTTGCTGTACTACATGTTCAAAATCATCTTTTTGATTTGCTTTGTTTACAATATCAGCATGTACCCCTGAACCAGAATATAAAATACGAGGCTTTTTCTTATTTTTTTCAAAAGTCTCTTCTAGCTTTTTTGGATGATAAAATCTGTCTAGCCAAAATTTTGGCGCGTAATTTGGTAGTACGTTTATTTTTTTATTACCTGTTTTACTAATGTAATAATCTTTCATGTACTGACATGTTACAGAAAATTCATCAACCATACCCATAATCTCTAAAATTGTCCGTACAACTTCAGGATTATCAAAAGCTTCTTTACATCTATTAAAGTCAGGAATATCATCTTTAAAAACAATATCATCTACTTCATATATAATTTTAAATTTAAATTTTTCAGATAAGCCTTTTAATGCTTTAATAAATTCTCTTTGATGTGGTGTAGCTTGGCGCTGAAAGCGTATAGATTTAATATTTTCATAAAAATTCTCACTTAATACCATTGATGTTAATCCTGTAATACTTGCTCGTTGTTTAACGTTAAGTAAATATTCAGACCACCCCATTCGCCAATACCCACAACCTCCATGATCAGCGTAGTAATTTAAAGCTCTTGGCACAGAAGCTTCTGGCATTGTTATGGGCGGCGGGGCAGGAGAATGTATTCGTGTCATATTAACATGATACAGATTTGGAAAGCCTCCCGGTACGCCAGGTTTAAGACCAGGTACACTCTCTTGTACTACTTGATACTGATAAATAGGGGTATTTTTGTGTTCTTCTTTTATTCTTAAAGCCATATACTTAAATTATCATTCTATACACATAAAGCTCTATCCCAAAGCAGTAAATGTAAACGCGGACTAAAATTAACTTCATATTTCTTAGCAAGATCAGCAACAGACGGAGCAATTTCAATATGTTCTGCACGACTACCACACATAGGCATAAACCACACAGAATGTTTACTAATATTAAACTTATTAATATATTTTGTAAATATTTCTTCTACATCTTGTTCATCTTTTACAACAAATTTAAAAGTAGAATGATTAGTGCCTGCATTTTTTGCATGCCATTCTAATACTTCAGGTTTATATCTTTTATCTTCAGGGTCTCCGTTTGAAGCAAGTTTTGGTGAAGTGGTAAATGTAGCTATGTATTCATTATCCCACTTAAGTAATGGCATAATAGTAGCGTTTGTTTCAAAATCAATACGAGGTAAAAAACCCCAACGATTAGCAATAAATTCTGTAAATTCTAAAAGAGCTTTTTGCTGAATAAGCGGCTCACCGCCTGTGTATTTTAATATAGCTCCAGATTTTAAATTTTGATTGTAACCTTCAGTTTCAAACATTCTAGCTATCTCTTCATATGCTAATTTATTTTTAATTGACCAGCTAACAAAGCTATCACAGCCGTGAGGAGAAGATTCAGACTTAAACCCCTGACACGTTAAATTACACATTGACATACGCATAAAGACAGAAGGCTGACCGACATATTTACCTTCTCCTTCAAGGGTATAAAAAATCTTATCGTTAGATAAAAATAGAGTACTCATATTTTATTTATTATAGCTTTAATTTTTACTGATGCAATGTTTATATTTTCAATACTATAAAATTTTAATATCTGTAGCCCTGTTGTATCGAGTTCATATTCATCGCAGTATATAACGCGTTTAATATCATGCGCAACAATAAGAGTGGCGCATGCAGAGCAAGGAGAACAAGTTAAAGCAATAGTTTTACATTCTCCTTTTTTAAAGAGAGAAAGTAAGTTTGCTTCTGCATGGATCATAAAAGGTCTTCTTGCATCTCGATCTACCCAAAAAGAAGACTCTACTGTTTTTTTAGACTTTAAGCCGTTGTAAGCCACACCTAATACTCTATTATCATAATCTAGAGCACAAGCTCCAACTTGCCTGTAAGGGTCTTCTGATCTTAGTTTAGCTATGTGTGCTAAACTAAGTGCATATTCATCCCAGTTTATTCGCATAATAGTGTAGTAAACCCGTTATTTTTTTCTAGCTGTAGTATATTATTAATACCTGATTTAACAGTGTTTTTATTGTGAGACACAATATAAACTGATTCATTATTTGTGTCTACTCTTTCTTTTAAAAGATTTAAAATACACTCTGATCCACGCTCATCAAGCGCAGAATCAAATAACTCATCATACATACTAAGATTAATAGATACATCTGATTGCAAACGGCGAATATCTTGAAACATAAATAAAACTGCTAAATCAATACGCTTTCTTTCACCGCCACTAAAATTAAAATATGAACATTCTTGCTTTCTGTCATTTATAATAATTTCTTCAAAAAATTCATTAAAGAAACATTTGCATGGTGCTTCAAGTTTATTAAGGTAATGATTTAATTTATTGTTAAGTAATTGAAGCATTTTTTTAACAATAAAACTTTTTACTCCTTCTTCTGAAATAACAAATCTAGCAGTATCCAAAACACGAAGTTTGTGTTGTAATTTTTCTACTTCTAATTTTGTTTCAATATATTGATCTTTAGCAGTATTAAGAAGATCTACAAAATTATTCGTTTCGTTTAAAATACTTTCTTTGTCTAGCTGCAGCTGACTGTTCCAATTTTTAAGCTGTTGTATTTTTTTATGTTTGTTTTCATTATCATTAGTAATTAAATCAATTTTATGTTTAGCTTCTTTATCTCTATTTAAATTACTTTCTAGCTCAGTTATTTTAGAACTAGTAGTGTATATTAACCCGTATATTTTTTCGTATTTTCCTTCTAGTGTTTTAATAAGAGATATAATGTCTTGTTTTGTTTGTTTTATTTGTTCTTTATGAGAGTGTGGAAGCTCTTGCTTACAAGTAACGCAAACACATTCATCAATATTAATATTAGACAAATCTGCTTTTTTCTGTTTAATTTGAAATTCTAATTCATGAGAAGCTTTTGTTTGTACTTTTAATAGATTTTTTTCGGTAGTTATAACAGAAGGATATTCTTGAATATTTTTTGTTAAATTACTATAATTCTCTTTATCTATTTTTTGTAGAGTTTTTTCGGCTTCTTCAATTTCTGTAATATTTGAATTAATGCGCTTGTCAAGATCTTCAATTCGCTGCGTTTTATTAGTGTTTTGTTTTTCTTGCTGTTCTTCATATAAAGTAATATTATTTTGTAAAGTTTGATTTTTGTCAAAATATATCTCATAAGATTTACGAGTTTCTGTAAAATCATTACGAATTAAAAGAGACATATCTCCAAAAACACTAAGACGCAACATATCTTCAATAAATTTACGCTTGTCTCCTTTTTTTTGAGCCATAAAAGGAATAGTATTATTAGCAGTCATTATAACCGCATTTTGAAAAATATTACCATCAGCATTAATAAGTTTAGTAATATAATCATCTGCTTTTGAAAGAGTAGACTTTGTTACATCAGTGCCGTTTTCATATATAACAACTTTGCTAGGTTTAGCTTCTCGAATTATATTATATTGCTGAGTTCCCTCGTTAGTGGTAACTGAGAATGACAATGATACAGCACATTCTTTTTTGTTAATATTATTAACAACTTGATCTTTTTTAATTTCTCTCATAGTGTCTCCAAACAGACACCAATATAAAGATTCAATAATTGTACTCTTACCTACACCGTTACGACTGTCTTTATCTATGTTAAGACCTGTAATAAGATTAATCCCTTCTTTAAAAGAAATTTCAATACCAGGTTTACCAACAGAGAGAAAATTTTGTATATAAATTTTCTGAAAATTAACTCGTTTCACAATTTAAGTTTAAATTAACTTTTTATAAAATCTCTTATTTTATTTTAGTATTTAAAAACTCTTGATGCATTTTACCATGTAATCCAAAAACAGTATTATAGTTTTGATTATATTCATTATTAGAGCTCTCAAGAGAAAACTTGCAAGCTGTAATTATGTCAGCAAATTTACATCCTGCGTCTTTAAAAAAATTATAATTCAATCTACACAAAAAATAATCTTCAGGGTGGTTATCGGTATTTTTTAAAGTACTAGATAGTGTTAAGAATTTTTTACTACGTAAAGAAAAACCACCGTTGCCTACTCTATTTAAATGATAATCCCACGGCCATGGCGCACCAATATAATCATATAAAAAAAATGTGTCTTCCCACAATTGAGGGTTAATAATAAATCCATCATTTTGAATAATAAGAACATGAGAAGTATGAACAAACTTAGGCAATTCATACATTATAAAATTATTATAATCTGCTATACTGTTAATATTAACAGATATTTTATCAATTGTAGCTAGCTGCTGCTTGCAATTATCTTCACTAGTAAAAAGTATATTTTTTTTAATATTACTTAAAAGTTTAGAATTATATAATATTGTTTTAACAGCTTTTTCTACATTAATAGTTTCAGTTAAAATTAATGTAATATCATTCATATTTTTCACCAAACACCATAAAAGAATTGTTAAGGTCTACACCAGACGCAAATATTGACTTATAATTATTTTCTGCCAAATAATCAACAAGTATACTTGCGGTAAATATATTAACATGCTTTCTATTATTCCATGGCCTCCAATATTTTTGAGAATAGTCAGGTAAATATAAAAATAAAACACCGCCAACTTTCAAACAACTTGACCAATAATCTAAAACAGATACCCAATTAGATATATGCTCTAGACAGTGACTTGAAAAAATATAATCTACATTTTTTGCAGGTAAATGTAAGGCATCCCACGGATCATCAAATGATAGATCAATAGGAATTGCACCAGGAAAAGCCCACTCTTTCTTCATACACCCTACATCATACCCCATACCTTTACATACATGTTTTGCATAAGGTATTGCAAATTGAGAAGCATTACCTTCTGATTGAAATTTTGGATAAATGTTGTTATTGAATGATATTGTTTGAACGCTCATATTTTATAAACTTATATAATTCATATTTTTTTTGTGTTCAAAAACACAGCTAGGCACTGGGTTATATAATTCTTGCATTATAGGCACAGTTCCAAGGCCTATGCCGACAGATAGAGCAAATGTACCATTTGATATTAATGCCGTACAACCATTTAAAATTTGTGCTAACTCATAAGCATCTTTTACAGAATGATATGGTATTTTTATATCAAACATATATTCAAAAATTTCATGCTCTTTGGGTAGACCTAAAAAAATAGCTTTGTCTTTAAGCTCTTTTTTTATCATATGAAACCACAAATAGCTTGATTGATATCTTGCAGACCTACACACTATAGTCTTTCTATGTAAAGAGACAGAATTGTCAACGGTCAGCCATGCTGTGTTGTGATCCCATTCAGGTAAATTAAAAGCTTCTAAATGAAGATCTAATAGATTTTTTTTGCTGTTTCTTGAAGTAATATTAAATAAATTTCTAAAAGTATCTAAATTATATTTAATTTGTTCACCGTTGTAGATTTTAACGTCTTGAATATATGGTTGTTTAACTAAAAGCGGTCGAATAAATTCATAGCTAGATTTATTAAAGGTAGTTTTATGATTATAACACTGCGCAATACAGGCTGGTTCTTTTTCTCCTCCTGTAATATCTAAGTACAGCACTCCGCCTCCAAGAGACTTAATTGTTGGGAGAGAATAGATAATATCTCCTAAATCTCCTGAGTGTTTAAATGTGGTATGTTCCATGTACTATAATTATATTTCTAATGTTTTTTTCCACAAAAGTAAAATTTCATTGTTTGTTAATGAGGAGACTTCGTGCTCTGTTTCTTCATTACCAAAAAATTTTGTGTTAGTTTGCGCACACTCATCTTTAACTAAACATGCTACTTCTCCCTTAGAAGAGTGATACACTCTTCCTAATACATCATACATTTTTTGTTTGTTATTTTGGTACGGTACCATTAATACTGAGTTACTTAAGCGGGGCTTTATATATTGGTTATAATAATCATTATCCATAATATGGCCAATTATAAATACTTTTTCACATCCATCAGCAATTGCTCTATCTATAGATATATGTGTTTGTTTACGGTCTTCAATTGCGCCTATAATACCTGCAATTAATTCTTTTTTACTTTTATTGCTTGGCAATAAATCTTCTTTTAAGTTAGGGATTATAGAATATTTGCCAGTGTATGTTGAATGATAATTTCTATGATGTTCATGCAAAAAAACAACTTCATCACAATAAGGTTGAACCGCACTAACATTATACCACCATTTTTCATGGCAGGATAAAACAACTTTTTTTGCTGTTATTTTTTCTTTGAGCTGTAAGAAATGAAAAATAACAGTATCGGTAGGTTCTACTGATAGAGTTGATATATTTGCAGATTTGCATTTGTCAAGATGCCATGTATGTGGGCCGTATAAAGTACAGTCTATATTATTAATATTAAAATAATTAGTTAAACGAATAAAAGCAACAGTAGACCCGCCTTTTTCAGAATAACCAGTTATAATTTTAATTTTTGGCTGCATATATTTTTTGTATATTTTCTAGTATAGTTATTGCTTTATCTTTAGAAGCGGTTTTATGCTGACCCGGTATAAATTTATTATTATAATAAAACTGACCATACATTCTTGTAATATTGTCTGTATTTTTATCTTTTAAGTTTGGTCTTAAATGAGCTGCTTTTATTTCAGTAATTTTAGCCAAAGACATCTCTACATCAGGAAAATATCCGCGAGGAACATAGTTCATTTTAGATTCAATTTTATTATAATAATCA
>Ga0194045_1000865_pt1 | contig 10073 bp, 6 predicted proteins | sample JunL6211m_MetaG_FD_161686 | JGI IMG/M metagenome (GOLD analysis project Ga0194045, IMG submission 161686) | Anoxic zone freshwater microbial communities from boreal shield lake in IISD Experimental Lakes Area, Ontario, Canada - Jun2016-L626-11m | ecosystem: Environmental > Aquatic > Freshwater >...
ATTATATATTTTGGATATTTGCAAAGAAAAGAGAATGCGCCATTTGATTCAAATATGAAAAAGGATTTTGAAGAATCAATGGATGTAGATAGATCAAAAAATGCTATGTATAAAATTCAAGTTCCGAAAAATAAAAAATATAAAGATTATAATTTGTTGGAAAAATTTATATACAATTTCTCTAAAGAACAGAAAAAAGAGTGGTAAATGGATAAGCTAATTAATTTATTTATTGATCGAAGACGAGCTACTTTACTGTTCTTATTTATTGTCATGCTTCTTGGGTATTTTGCTTATGTCAATATACCGAGAGAGAGTAATCCTGACGTAAAAATACCAATGATATACGTTTTGATGAAATATCCTGGAATTTCTCCAGAAGATGGGCAAAGATTGCTATTGCAACCGATGGAAAATGCTCTGAGATCAATAGTAGGCATTACTAAGATGACCTCGTATGCACAAGAGGGAAATGCAAATATCATTTTAGAATTCAATGCTGGATTTGATAATGATAAGGCCTTAAGAGATGTGAGAGATAAAGTTAGTGATACAAGCTATAAATTACCAAAAGATGCTGATACTCCAATTGTTCAGGAAATAAATTTAAGTTTAGAGCCTGTATTAAATGTAATAGTCAGAGGTGATGCCGATGAGAGAAGCTTAGTGACTTTGGCGAGAAATTTAAAGGATGAACTAGAGGGTGTGGATGGTGTATTGGAAGTCGAAATAGGTGGAGAAAAAAAAGATATTGTTGAAATTATAATTGAGCCTGCGATGCTTGAAAGATATGGGCTTCCAATAGAAATTATTGCTCAAATTGTTTCTTCCAATAATAAATTAGTTCCAGCTGGTACGCTAAGATCAGAAGGTGGTAATTATGCAATAAAAGTACCAAGTTTAGTAAAGAGTGTTAACGAATTTTTATCATTTCCAATAAAAGCTGATAAATATGGAGTTTTGAGGCTTGGTGATATCGCGTCTGTTAGTAAGACTTTTGAAGATGCCGAAACTATCGCTAGAGTTAATGGTAAGCCTGCTGTTGTTTTAGAAATTTCTAAGAAGACCGGCGCTAATATAATAAACACAGTAGCGGCAGTTAAAGAAATGGTTGAAAGGCATACAAAAACGTGGCCAGCGTCTGTTGAAATTATATATTCTCAGGATAAATCAGATGAAATTCATGAAATGATATTGGATTTAGAGAATAGTATTATTCTTGCAGGAATTTTAGTTATTATAGTAATAGTGCTGTCGGTTGGTCTGCGATCAGCTTTAATTATAGCACTCTCATTGCCTGCTTCATTTTTATTTGGCATCTTATTGTTGTCATATTTTGGATTAACTTTAAATATAGTTGTGTTATTCAGCTTAATCCTGACTGTTGGAATGATAGTTGATGATGCTATAGTAGTGAGTGAGTATGCTGATAGAAAGATGGTTGATGGTCATGAGCCACAAAAGGCTTTTTTAGAGGCTGCAAGCAGAATGTTTTGGCCAATTATCACTTCAACTCTTGTGAAAATGGTTGTTTTTATGCCACTTTTATTTTGGCCAGGAGTCATCGGTCAATTTATGAAATACATGCCAATTACAGTGATAGCTATATTAAGTAATTCATTATTGTTCGCTCTATTCTTTCAACCGGCCCTTGGGCCACTTTTAGGTCATGCAGGTAATGAAGATGAAGAAGTTGTCAAAGCAATGCGTGCAGCAGAAGAGGGAGATTTAAAAGATTTGAGAGGGTTGACTGCTAGATATGTAAAATTGTTAATGTTTATTTTGCAAAAACCAAAGTTATTTGTTTTGAGTATCTGTGGATTTTTAATTGGTGTGTACATATTTTTTTTTATTGCTGGAACTGGTGTTGAATTTTTTCCAAAAGTAGAGCCAACATCAGCAACAATATCTATAGGATCACCTGGCAATTTATCTGTATTACAAAAAGATGCGTTATTAAAAGAAGTGGAAGCAAAAATTCTAGATTTAACTAGTGATATTAAGGTTTTTTACGCAAAAAGTGGCAAAGTTGATGATAGAGGAATATTACCAGAAGATACAATTGCTACTATTCAACTCGAACTAAATGATTGGAAAGAGAGGAGGAAGGCTATAGAAATTTTTGCTGAAATTACAGAGAGATTGAAGTCAATAGATGGCATAAATTTTCAAATATTAGAGCCAAGGAGTGGTCCACCTTCACAAAAACCAATCGAGATAAATTTTTCTTCTTATGATTACAATCTACTCTCACCATTTGTAGGGCATTTTAGAGAAGCATTGAATCAGATTGGTGGGTTTAAAGATACTGAAGATTCAAGGCCAATAGCAGCTATTGAATGGAGTTTGATTTTTGATAGAGAGTTGGCTGCCAAATATAAAGTTGATGTTGGTATGGTTGGCAATATGGTGAAGTTAGTTACAACTGGCTTAAAATTATCTACATATAGAGCTGATGATTCTAGAGATGAAATAGATATACTGCTGCGTTATCCAACAAATAGACGATTTCTCTCAGAACTGGATAATCTTATTATTATGACAGGTGATGGTAAGAAGGTTCCTATAAGTCAGTTCGTGAAGAGAGTCCCAGCTCCTCAGATCAATAAAATAAAAAGGCTTAATCAAGTGATTACAATTACTATGAAATCAGATGTTATGCCTGGAATTTTGGTAGACGATAAGATAAAGGAAATTAAAGAATGGTTAAAAAGCAATGCAAATGAAGGAATTAGTGTTAATTATGGTGGAGATGATAAAGAGCAAAAAGAGACAGGTTCGTTCTTAATAAGCGCTTTTCTTTTGGCATTGGTCATTATGTTCGTTGTTATGCTTGTGCAGTTTAATAATTTTTATCACACATTTATAGTGATGAGTGCTGTGTTTTTGTCTACAGTTGGAGTTTTAATTGGTTTAATTATTTCTTGGCAGCCATTTGGAATTGTGATGTGCGGGATTGGGATTATTGCTCTTGCTGGAGTCGTACTTAATAACAACATTTTGTTTGTGGATACTTATCAGCACCTTAGAAAATTGAATATGGGGATTGAAGAAGCAGTAATCAGAACTGGAGCCCAGAGGATGCGTCCAATTTTATTGACTGCTCTTACTGCAATACTTGGCCTGATACCCATGGTCTTAGGACTTACTATAAATTTCTTTGACAGGGAAGTGACATATGATGCTCCATCAAGTCAATGGTGGAGGCAATTGGCAGCATCTATTGCTGGAGGTTTGAGCTTTGCTACGATATTGACTCTTTTCTTTACACCATGTTTATTGATTTTGGGGAAAAAATTTGAGGAAAAAATAAAATAATAGACTATATAAAATTGCAATATATAATGATGTTCACGCTATAATTTTATAAAAAATTTAATATGGCTTGGGTTCATCATATATTAAAATCTTTTACTTTATTTGAGATTGCTCAAGGTATGTTTTTAACTTTACGCTACATGTTTAAGCGCAAGGTCACGCTTAATTACCCATATGAAAAAGGATTTTTAAGCAATAGATTTAGAGGGGAACACGCATTAAGGCGTTACCCAAGTGGCGAAGAAAGATGTATAGCTTGCAAGCTATGTGAAGCTGTCTGCCCTGCTCAAGCAATCACCATTACAGCAGAAAATAGAAAAGATATAAGTAGGCGTACTGTAAAATATGATATAGATATGACGAAGTGTATCTATTGCGGGTTATGTCAGGAAGCTTGCCCTGTAGATGCAATTGTTGAGGGGCCGAATTTTGAATTTGCAACCGAAACTAGGATAGAGCTTTTTTATGATAAAAATAAATTACTTGATAATGGCGATAGATGGGAAAAAGCAATAGCCTATAATATTGTGAATGAAGCAGAATATAAATGATCAGATAATATATTATTATGCGCATAACTCAAAGAGTAAAAGAAATTATTTCTTATTACGAAAGTGATAACCCAGGTGTGAAAAGTAGTTTAGTTAAGATGCTTATGTCAGGTAGTTTGGCTGGTACTGGCAATATGGTTATTTTACCTGTTGATCAGGGATTTGAACATGGTCCTGTGAAGAGTTTTGCAACAAATCAGCGTGCATATGATCCAGAGTATCACATAGCTCTTGCAATAGAAGCTGGTTTGAGCGCTTATGCAGCCCCACTTGGTATGCTTGAGATGATTGCTTCTAGATATGCTGGCGAAATTCCTTTGATATTAAAAATCAATAGTGCGAATTCTTTATCTGCAAATTATCCTGATTATGATCAAGCGATCACTGCTTCCGTTGAAGATGCGCTGCGACTTGGTTGTTCTGCTGTTGGTTTTACTATATATCCTGGTTCTGAAAGAGCTAATGATATGATAGAAGAGTTTCAAAAAATATCTCTTGAAGCAAAAAAAAATGGTCTTGCAGTCGTTGTTTGGTCATATCCAAGGGGTAAGGGCATTTCAAAAAAAGGAGAAACAGCAGTAGATATTCTTGCTTATGCTGCACATATTGCAGCCCTTATGGGCGCTCATATAATTAAAGTAAAATTACCATCTATTGAAATAGAATTGAAAGATAACAAGGTTATTTATGAGAAAAACAATATTAAGGTTAAATTATTAGTGGAGAGAGTTCATCATATAATGAGCGCAACGTTTATTGGTAAACGTATGGTTCTTTTTTCTGGTGGCGCAAGCAAAAATAATGATGAACTATATGAGGAAGTTAAAGCAATCAAAGATGGCGGTGGAACAGGTTCTATAATAGGCAGAAATACTTTTCAAAGACCTAAAGAAGAGGCCTTAGAAATGCTGTCTAAGATAATAAATATTTATCGTACTAATTTTTAAAATTTCTTGGTAAGGAGTAAGCAATATATAGTCCTGTAAAAAGGAAAGCCATTATTATGGATAATACAGCGCTCCATAAGTCTTAGGCACTATTACCAAAACGTTTCGCAATATAACCTATAACAATTTGCTTAAAATCTTCTGTAATATTATCTCCTCTTAAAGTATAAGCCTTCTCTCCGTCGATAAATACTGGCGCGACCGGTGATTCACCAGATCCAGGCAAACTTATTCCTATATCAGCATGCTTACTCTCACCTGGCCCATTGACTATGCATCCCATAACAGCAATTTTAAGATCCTCAACTCCTATATAAATTAAGCGCCATTCCTTCATTGATTCATATAAGAATTTCTGAATATCATCAGCTAATTGTTGAAAATAAACACTACTGGTCCTTCCACATCCTGGACATGCTGAAATTTGTGGGTTGAATGACTTTATTCCAAGTGTTTGTAGTATTTCGCAGCATAAAAGCACCTCTTGAGTTCGAGATTCATCAGGGCGTGGAGTTAGTGAAGCCCTTATTGTATCACCTATACCATCTTGCAATAAAATAGAGAGCGCAGAAGAAATTGCAACAATACCCCTTAACCCTATACCAGCTTCCGTTAAGCCAAGATGCAGCGCATAATCAGATCTTAATGAAAGCTCTTTGTAAATAAAAACTAATTCCTGCACGCGACTGACTTTAGCAGAAAGAACTATTTTATTTGCAGACATTCCTATTTCTTCAGCTTTTTTTGCATTAATCAATGCCGATTGTACTACAGCCTCTAACATGATTCCTTCTGCTGATTTTTGAGTTGATGTCTTTGCATTATCATCCATCAACTTAGTCAATAAATCTTTATCTAAGCTACCCCAATTCACTCCAATTCTTACTGGCTTGTTGTATTTTAAAGCTGAGTCTATTATCATTTCGAACTGCTTATCTCTCTTTGTGCCAAAGCCTACATTACCAGGATTAATCCGATATTTGTCCAGAGCTGAGGCACATTCTGGGAAATCTTTTAAAAGCTGATGTCCATTATAATGAAAACAACCAACCAAAGGTACTTTCCTCCTCTTCTCTACTAACTCTTTTATCTTTGGCACCGCCTCAGCTGCTGCACTATCATTAACCGTAATTCTTACTATCTCTGATCCAGCATCAGCAAGCTCAAGAATTTGCTCAGCTGTCGCTATATAATCGGCAGTTTCAGTATTTGTCATTGACTGGACAACAACTGGAGCCCCTCCTCCAATCTTAACACCAGCAACATCAACTTGATCTGTTATGCGTCTTTTTTTCATTAATATCTACTGCTTATTAAGCTTAATAATTTTTGCTTTATCATCATAAATAGCCATAATTTCATCACCTTCATTTATACTGCCATTCAGTATCTCTTCAGCTAATTTATTCTGCAAAGAATGCTGAATTACTCTTTTTAAAGGTCGCGCTCCATATATCGGATCATACCCCTCTTCTACTATCCAATTTTTAACTGAATCAGCAACAATAAGCTTAATATGTTTTTCAGCTAACATATGCTCAAGCCTTTTCAATTGTATTTCTAAGATCGCTGACATACTTGATTTATGAAGTCTGTTAAATAGTATTATCTCGTCCAATCTATTTATAAATTCTGGCTTAAATGAGCCCTTAACAACTTCCATAATTAAATCCCTAACTGCTTCTATATCTTGATCCTCGGATAATTTTGCTATAAATTCTGCTCCTAAATTAGAAGTTAAAATCATAACAGTATTTTTAAAATCTACAGTTCTACCTTGCCCATCAGTTAATCTACCCTCATCTAAGACTTGTAGTAAGATATTGAATACATCCGGATGAGCCTTTTCAACTTCATCAAACAATATGATTTGATAAGGCCTCCTTCTTACAGTTTCTGTTAAAAGACCACCTTCTTCATAGCCAACATAACCAGGAGGCGCACCAATAAGTCTAGCGATAGCGTGCTTTTCCATATATTCAGACATATCTATTCTAGCAATTGCTTTTTTGTCATTAAACAAAAACTGCGCTAATGCTTTCGCTAATTCTGTTTTACCGACACCAGTAGGCCCCAAAAATAAAAAAGAGCCAATAGGTTTATCTTGGTCAGAGAGTCCAGCTCTAGATCTCCTTACAGCGTTGCTAACTGCCACAACTGCTGCACGCTGTGCGATAACAGATTCTTCTATATATCTCTCCATATTGCACAATTTTTCCTTTTCGGATGCAAGCATTTTATCAACAGGAACACCAGTCCAGCGAGATACGATGGCTGCAATGTCTTGTTCGGTAATTGCTTCTTTTACAAAAATACTTTTTTTACTATCATCAAATCCAGTAATTTTTTTTTCTAATTCTGGTATGATTGCATATCTCAATTCTCCAGCTCTATTTAAATCACCATGTCTTTGGGCGCTTTCAAGTTCATTTCTAGCACTTTCTAATTTTTCTTTTGCTGACTTAAGATCAGTTAATTTCATCTTATCAGTCTGCCACTTACTAGTTAAATCAAGTGATTTAGATTCTAATTGAGCGAGCTCACTCTTAATCACTTTCAATCTTTTTTTTGAGGCATTGTCTTCCTCTTTATTCAACGCAATTTCTTCTATTTTTAATTGCATTATTCTTCTGTCTAATTCATCAATTTCTTCAGGCTTACTATCGATCTGCATACGTAATCTGCTAGACGCTTCATCTATAAGATCAATAGCTTTATCTGGCAAAAATCTATCAGTTATATATCTCTTAGAAAGAGTTGCTGCTGCAATTATTGCCCCATCACTAATTCTAATTCCATGATGTACTTCATACTTCTCCTTCAAGCCTCTCAAGATAGAAATTGTATCTTCTATATTTGGTTCACCAATAAATACTGATTGAAATCTTCTGGCTAACGCTGCATCTTTTTCTATGTATTTTTTATATTCAGCAAGCGTTGTAGCGCCCACACAATGCAGCTCTCCTCTTGCAAGTGCTGGCTTTAATAAATTTGATGCATCCATAGCTCCAGCTTCCGCTCCTGCACCAACTAAGGTGTGAAGTTCGTCTATAAATAAAATTACACCACCACCAGCAGAGGTAATTTCATTTAAAACTGCTTTTAACCTTTCCTCAAACTCACCTCTATATTTTGCACCAGCAATCAAAGCACCAAGATCCAAAGATAATAATTTTATGTTATGCAAACTTTCGGGCACATCATCTGCTATAATTCTCTGTGCTAGACCTTCAACGATAGCAGTCTTACCAACACCAGGCTCTCCTATTAAAACTGGATTATTCTTTGTTCTTCTAGATAAAACTTGCATTGCTCTTCTGATTTCATCATCTCTTCCTATGACAGGGTCAAGTTTACCAGCTGCGGCCAACGCCGTTACGTCTTTTGTATATTTTTTAAGTGCCTGCATAGAATCTTCAGCATTAGGAGATTCTGCTGTACGGCCTTTACGTATACTCTCTATAATCTGATCCAATTTTATTTCAGTAATGCCGTATGTTTTGAAGAGATTGCTAATATTCTGAGATCTTTTTATTAGACTTTGCAAGATTCTTTCAGTAGTAACAAAACTATCTCCATATTTTTTTGCAAGCTCCTCAGAAAAATTTAAAATCTTAGCAACATCAGAAGAAATATATAATTGAGTGGCACCTTGACCACTAACAACAGGGATTTTTGATAACAATAAATTTATATCCGTTGAAATTCTTTTAACATCAATTCCAAGAGATATAATTATTTGCAAAGTAAGTTGATCATCTTCTACAAGAGAAAACATCAAATGCTCAGGCATCACCTGTTGATGCTCCATTGCAGTGGCCTTCATTTGAGCTTGTTGTAATACAGATTTAGCGTTATCAGTAAATTTTTCAAAATTCATAACTACGACCTATACATAGAGTTACTTAGCCCATTTATAAGCTCATCTTATATTTTTTCAAGTAACTTTAAAAATATAAATAAAATAATGAAAACCAAGAAATAAGCAGTAATATGCTTGATTTCATAGAAAAATAAGTTGATTATAATGCAATATTCTGATTTCTTAAATAAAGATACAATTCACTAGTAAAAAAAAATGACACGAAACTGCTATCAACGCTATGATTATTTTGAAATATTTCAACAAGAAGGATTAGATCGTTTGGATTTTTTATCAAGAATTAAAGTAGATGCAACAAATTACTTAAAATCTATACCGAATGGCAATGTACAGAAAATACCGCTCATAACGCATCATGTTTATTGCTTTTTTTCTGAAAATTCTAGACCACTAGGTGAGGTAGACATAGAAAAGACTGTAAAAAGTATAGAGAGATTGAACAAAGTTCACGAAGGTTTTATTCATCTATTATGGACAGATCGTCCTGGAAATATTCCAAATGAGATAAAGGAATTGCCTCGAATGATAATAAAAGGATTATCAGAGTTTAAAGACCATATATTATATAAAAACGTAGAGTATTTATTAGAAAAAGCCATTCACGATAGATCATTTGCATCTTCTGCTAGCAATATAATTCGTCTTATGGCTGTGAAAGAATATGGTGGCATGTACACTGATATGGATTTTGAAATTTATGATGCAGGAGCTATTTTACAACATACTCGAAATTTAAATTTCTTTGCTGCTTTTGAGTTACCATATAAAAATAATGATATTGGAAATTGTTTTTTTGCCGCTTCACCAGAACATCCAATCATACAAGAAGCATTAAGTTTGGTGGAAAGAAATTTGCCATGCTTTTATACAGACTGTATTGGCTCAAATGAAATACCACTATATGTACAAAGACCTTGCACTAAAAAGGATGGTGTAATAAATAGAGTTGGAGTTTTAGTTATAAACGTAGCATATGAGAAAGCTAATAATCATGATGATAACATGGACTTAGTTTTTCCATCACCATATGTTAATGATGTTGATTTTGCAAGAGCTATAACTCCCAAATCTCGATGTCATAAAGAGTGTATTCTAGATTGTGAGAACCATATTGAAAAAGAATTTGAACAATATGTATGTCTTGAAGATACAGACATATGTCTAGAAAGATTAGGCTCTGATCTGTTCTGCAGTACTTGGGGGCGGCCTGATTTTACAGATCAAATCAACTATCCTCCTCATGAACTAACTGAGCATATTGAGCTATAGACTTTATTAATTTCAAAGAGATAGATCGCTTTTTTTTGTCACGTTCTTTGTACAATGTTGTATTTTTTTTCGTGCAATTTTCAATTCTCTCAAAGCTAGCTATAT
>Ga0194045_1000866_pt1 | contig 10067 bp, 7 predicted proteins | sample JunL6211m_MetaG_FD_161686 | JGI IMG/M metagenome (GOLD analysis project Ga0194045, IMG submission 161686) | Anoxic zone freshwater microbial communities from boreal shield lake in IISD Experimental Lakes Area, Ontario, Canada - Jun2016-L626-11m | ecosystem: Environmental > Aquatic > Freshwater >...
CCTTGCGGGTCCAGCGCCCTCTTTATCGAGTGCATGACCGCAATCGCTCCTGGGCCAGCCTCCTTTTCAAGGGATGAAATCTTGCCGGCACCGATTCCATGCTCACCGGTGCACGTCCCACCCATACCAATAATCGCATCCGTCAGGTGATGGGTCAGTTCGCGCACCTCAGGCAGCTCTTCCGGCTTCTCTGGATCGGTAATAATGAAAGCGTGGAAGTTTCCATCTGCGACATGGCCCAAGATTGAAAAGGGGAATGGGCTCTGGCTCAGAACGCTTTCAGTGAGTGCAACAGCCTCTGCCAATTTAGAGAGTGGGACTGCTGCATCTGTGCTGATTGCACGTTTTCCAGGATAGGCAGATATCCCCGCCCAATATGCATTGTGTCGAGCTTGCCACAATTTACGACGCGCACTTTCTTCTGAAGTCCATTCAAAATTTGTACCTTTAAATTCTGCAGCAATCTCTTGAACAATCTGAGCATCTTCTTCAACACTTCTTGGACTCCCATGAAATTCAAAGAGCAAAGTTGGAGCCTCTTCTAAGTTGAGTCCATCGTGTGCATTTACATTCTTGATGCATTGTGCATCTAAAAATTCACAACGGGCGATTGCAATACCCGAGCGAACTATTGCAATCGCTGCTTCTACACCATCGGCTAAAGTTGGAAAACGGGAAATGGCAGCAGCCATTTTTTCGGGAATTCCAAAGACTCGTAGAGAAATTTCAGTTACGATGGCAAGTGTTCCTTCAGAACCAACAATAAGTCGAGTCAAGTCATATCCAGCAGATAATTTTCGAGTTTCACGCCCCGTATGAATAATAGTGCCATCTGCTAATACGGCAGTTAATTTAAGTACATTTTCACGCATTGATCCGTAACGCACTGTCGTCGTTCCAGCTGCACCTGTTGAAACCATTCCACCGATAGTTGCATCAGCGCCTGGATCTACTGAAAAGAAAAGACCATCTGATGAAATTTTCTTATTCAAGGCCATGCGCTTTACTCCAGCTTGCACGCGCACAGTTAAATCATCTGGGCTAATCTCAAGAATTTTATCCATCGCGCTCAGATCGAGAGAAATACCCCCAAATATGGGTAATACATGGCCTTCGAGAGATGTACCTGCACCAAATGCCACAACAGGAATGTCATGTGTATTGCAGTACTTCAAGACCTCGGAGACTTCTTCAGTTGACTGCACGGTGACAACAGCAGATGGCTTTACTGGCGGGAAGGCTGATTCATCTCTGCCATGAAGATCTAGAACAGAGTCATTGGTGGAAATGCGGCCGCCAACAAGGGCACCAAGGTCAGAAATCTGTTCTGGGGTGAGTTCTTTACGTGTTCGCATCTTTTTATTTTGGTACGTTCAAACTGTGGAGTCCGCCATCGACTGCTAACACTGTTCCCGTTGTTGATTTTTGTCCTGGGTGTGCTAAATAAATAATTGCATTCGCTACTTCTTCCGCACTGACAAGTCTGCCGATCGGTTGACGTGCTTCAAGCGCTGCACGCTCCTTAACTGGATCTGCAGACTGTGATAGTAACCGCCCAACCCACGGAGTATCCGCAGTTCCTGGGTTTACACAATTAACTCTAATTTTTTCCGAAAGTAAATCTGCTGCCATTGCAAGAGTTAAAGACAAAACCGCACCTTTACTCGCACTATAAATTGCACGATTAGGTAGACCAACTGTTGCTACTACAGAACAAGTATTAATAATTGCCGCATCTGTGCTGAGGCGCAAAAGTGGAAGGGCGGCAGCACTTACTCTCGATGTTCCAATCACATTAATATTAAGAACTTTATTCCACTCTGCCGTAGTCGTTGCCTCTACACCACCTTGTGCGCCAATTCCGGCATTATTAATAAGTACATCAATTTTTGAAACCTTACTTGCAATACCTTCAAATGCTCTTTTAACAGATTCATCGTTACCAATATCGCATTCGATCCATGTACCCACACCATTATTTTCTAATTCGCCAGCGCTGAGATCTAGCCCAAAGATTTGAGCTCCCTGAGCGCTTAACTTCTTCGCGACAGCCAAGCCAATTCCCGATCCGGCTCCTGAAATCACGACCGCAAAGCCTTGAAAATCGGTACTCATCTACCTCTTGCCTTTCACATAGGCAACGAGTGGCGATTCAATCTCGCCAATCCCCTCAATCCCAGTGCGCAGAATATTTCCAGCACGCAGATACTTGGGGGGCTTGAATCCAAGACCTACCCCGAATGGAGTTCCTGTATTGATGATGTCTCCAGGATGTAGCTCCATAAATTGGCTTATGTACCAGATGATGTGATTAATCCCGAAAAGTAAATCGTTGGTATTTGAATCCTGTCGCATTTCACCATCAACGCTGCACCATAAGCGAAGATTAGAACCATCAATTTCATCTGGTGTTACAACGCATGGCCCAATCGGATTAAAGGTTGGGAAAGATTTACCTTTCACCCACTGACCTGAGCGTTCGAGTTGCCAATGCCGTTCACTTACATCTTGGCTAATGGAATATCCCAAGATATGTTGGGCTGCCAGCTCTGGCGATTCAAGATATAAGGCGCTACTGCCAATAACGATTGCAAGTTCAACCTCATAATCTGTGGCATCACTATTGGGCGGTATCACTATCTCATCGTTTGGGCCAACAACGCTGTCAGGTGCCTTCATAAAAATAATGGGTTCTTTTGGTGTCTCGGCATTAGATTCTTTTATATGGCCTAAATAGTTTAGTCCTACACAAATTACCTTAGTTGGATTCTGGATTGGGGCACCAATCCGATTTTTCCCAATGGGTTCTGAAGGAAGGTCGGATAGATCTGTACGAACAATTTTTTGTAGAGCACCGTTCTCGAGTTCGTGTCTATTCCAATCAGAGATGATCGAATCTACAAAAATTGCACTCTGCCCAGATAGCACAGCGGGGCGTTCTTCCCCAAGTGCTCCTATGCGTGCAATTCTCACGTTGACGACCCTCTCTTGAAATCTCTGATGAACTTAACCATACTGATGTGTCGGTAGTCCACTAAACCCTGAGCCAGTTATTGCAAGAATTTTTCCTGCTAGGGGTTCAACTGTTCGATTGATACCCTGGCTGGCAGTTGTAACAATGAGAATGTCTTGATTAGCGCCACCAAATGTGCATGACGTAGGCCTGCTTACATCCAACCTGATTTCGGATACTTTTGCGCCAGAAGGTTCATAAATTTCGATGCGGCTTCCATCCCACAATGCAACAACAATCTTTCCATCTGAACTCACGGTCATACCATCTGGAACTCCAGATGACGTATCAAAGGTGATGAGGTCTACTGGATTACTTATATGTCCGTCAACCAATCTGTAATCAAATCTCTTGAGAACTCCCGGAATGCTATCGATGAAATAGAAATATTGAGCATCTGGACTCCAGCCCATTCCATTTGAAAGCGAGAGGTCTTCTAATACGCTGCGATACGAGCCGTCCTTCTCCAACACATAGAGAGAACCACGGCCTTCTTCAAATGAAAGTTCCAAACTTCCCGCCCAAAAACGGCCTGCTGGATCTACTTTTCCATCATTCATTCGCATATCAGACGATAAAAAGGAATGCATCGGAGAAAATTTTCCATCAGAACTGACGTGCGCAAATCCTTCTTGTGTAGCTGCCACATAATCTCCATTTTTAGTAAGGCCTAGAGCGCCAACCATGCTTGGAGCGTGCATACTCTTGGTGGCACCAGAACCTATATCTGCAGAATGAAAAACATTTTTTGTGATGTCTGTCCAGGTTACGCAGTTACCTTGAGGAACCCACATTGGGCCTTCACCTAAATCTGAAACTACCTCAGAGATTGCTCGGATATTCATCGCTAAATAATTCTGGGGTCTATGTGATATTTCGGACCATTATTGGCGCCTTCAATCTTCTTGCCCGAAAGAACATCAGAGCAGTGAGATAAGCCAACTGTTGCAGCAACTATTGGTCGCGGATCGATCTCTCCACGAGAATAGAAATCAATTGCTCCCTTTAGTCCTGGGGATGCCGAAAGGATTCCAACTGCAGTCACATCTTTCAGCACAAGTGATCGACTATCGAGTGTGCTGGGCTCGCCAGAAACGCCAATATAAACCACACGTCCACCTGGTTCTACGCAGGCAAGTGCTTCTGCTGGAATCGCTGGGCTATTTGTGGCATCAATAATTGCATCATAACCGCCATCTACCTCTTCAAATTCTTGAGTAGAAAAGTGAACTCCCAAATCGTTTGCAAGTGAAAGAGTCGCGGGATTACGGCCGATGATATGTACATCTGCACCCATAGCAAGTGCGAATTGCGCAGTCAGTAAACCAATTGTTCCGCTACCCCATACCAAAACTCTCTTTCCAGGCCCAGCATGGGCCGCTTGTGCGGCACGTAGAGAATTTCCACCCGGCTCGATGAGTGCACCTATGGTGTCATCAAGAGAATCCGGTAATTCATGAAGTGCAAACTCTGGAACTTCTAATTGTTCAGCTAGAGCACCAGGCCATCCATTCCTAATTCCTATTTCGAATCTATCAGCGCAAACGTGCTGTAATCCAGATTTGCAACGCTTACATTTTTGACATCCGAGCATCGTGTCACCCGTAACACGTTTTCCTATCCATGTGCGAGCCACACCATCGCCAACACTTGAGACTGTGCCACACCATTCGTGTCCGAGTCGCATTGGGTATTGAGCGTCACCAGTTTGGAAATAAGCCATATCCCCATTAAAAAATTCAATGTCAGTTCCACAAACTCCCGCACGTGCGATATCAATGATTACGCAGCCAGGTTTAGCTAAGGGTGCTTCAACTTCTTCAATGCTTGATTGACCTGGCGAATGAACAACGAATGCCTTCATAAGAATCCCAATACTAGACGAAGTATTTGCGGCACGGCTATGCTCATGACACTTATTAGAAGGAGCGTCTTGCGTGAGAAGTTCGCACTGGTACGCCGGAGAAGGTAGAGATGCCTACATTCATCGCGCATGGATGCGACGCGGGAATCCAGATTCTGCATTTGACGGACGCCCACAGATAGCAATCATAAATACAGCTTCCGATCTTGCTCCGTGTAATTCTCATTTAGATGAAGTTGCACAGAGCGTCGAAAACGGAATTTGGGAAGCTGGTGGCGTACCACTCAATCTTCCTATGATTTCATTAGGTGAAACTCAGATGCGGCCAACAGCTATGTTGTGGCGGAATATGGCAGCCATGGCAACAGAAGAACTGATGCGAGCAAATCCCATCGACGGCGCAGTCCTATTAGGCGGTTGCGATAAGACTATCCCTGCCTTGTTAATGGGTGCATCGTCAGTAAATCTGCCATCGATAGTTGTTCCTGGTGGTCCAATGCTCACTGGAACTTTTAGAGGATCACCGCTTGGGTGTGGAACAGATGTATGGCGCATGAGCGAACAAGTTCGTGCTGGATTATTGAGTAAGGCAAAATTTTTAGATTCCGAATCAGCAATGATCAGGTCACGCGGTCACTGCAACACAATGGGAACTGCATCCACCATGGGAATTTTGGCTGAAGCACTTGGCATGACACTTCCAGGAGTTGCAGGGACTCCCGCACCAGATAGCAGGTTGCTGCAAGCTGCACATAACTCTGGACGTCGGATTGTCGAGATGGTTACGGCTGACCTCAAACCAACTGACATTATGACGAAGGCATCATTTGAAAATGCAATCATTACTCTTGCATCCATAGGTGGTTCTACAAATGCAGTAGTTCACTTGCTCGCAATCGCAGGTCGACTTGGTCTTGATCTCACGCTTAATGACTTTGATCGCGTAGGTTCGCGGATTCCATTACTTGTAAACCTGCAACCAGCTGGGAAATACCTTATGGAAGATTTCTATCGTGCAGGTGGTTTGGGCGCAGTATTTAGGCAACTTTCACAAGTGCTCAATTCGGAAGCAATCACAGTGACTGGTAAATCAATTACATCCACAATTGACGATGGAGAAATTTTTGACCCCGAAGTTATCAAAACTTTCGATGCCCCCCTTCAAAAAGAAGCTGGGATAGCAGTTCTCCATGGGAATATCGCACCTCTTGGGGCAGTCATTAAGCCTTCTGCAGCAAGCCCAGCGTTGTTAAAACATTCAGGCCCAGCACTTGTCTTTGAAAGTTATGAAGATTTTCACGCGCGTATCGACTCTGATGACTTAGATGTCACTGCGGATTCAGTTTTAGTACTACGGGGTTGTGGTCCAAAGGGATATCCAGGAATGCCAGAGGTGGCGAATATGAAAATTCCTGGGAAGTTAGTGGAACTTGGAGTCACCGACATGGTCCGAATTTGTGATGGACGCATGAGTGGAACGGCTTACGGAACTGTCATTTTGCATGTCGCTCCGGAGTCGGCTGCAGGTGGCCCACTATCCAAGATTAAATCAGGTGACATTATTGAATTAGATGTTCCTGCTCGCACAATTAATGTGAAGTTATCAGATACTGAACTAAATTCTCGACCTGTGTCTGCTTTGACAGAGAATGCTTATGCGAGACCAGACCGTGGATGGCAAAGGCTCTATATAGATCATGTGATGCAAGCCGATACAGGTGCTGACTTAGATTTCCTTGTTGGAACTAGTGGTTCGGATGTGACGCGCGAATCTCACTAAATTTGTGAACTGCCAAACCTGCCAGTAATCCCCAAAATGGTGCGCCGACTCCCCAGACGGAAACTCCAGAGATCGTAACTAGGAAAGTAATCACTGCAGAATCTCTAAAAAATTTGGATTCAAGTGCGTCAGAGAGTGAATTTGTAATAACTGGCAGAAGTGCAAGTCCAGCAAGAATTGCGGTGAGCTCTGCTGGGAAGGCTCCATACAAAGTAGAGAAGATTCCGGCAAAGAGTGCGGCTAGGCTATAAGCGACACCGGTTGAGACACCTGCAAAGTAACGAGTTTTTGGATTGGGATCACTGTCGGGTGAAAGCGCCAACGTTGCTGTCATGGCAGATAAATTGACACCTGCACCACCAAATCCCGCACCCAGTAATGACAAAATACCACCAACATGCACAATTTGATTTACCGGAGCCTTGAATTGAAATGTCCTAAGTACTGCAAGCCCAGGTGCATTTTGTGTCGTCATCACCATTAAGAAAATAGGAATAGTGAGTGTAAAAAATGAACCTACGGAGAAAGTTGGGCTAGTCCACACAGGTTTTGTAAGTTCGAAATTCAAAGAAGGTAAATTTATTTTTGCTTGAGCAATTACGATAGCTAAGCCAACTCCAAAGGCTGCTAACAATGGTGCTCGCCATTTCAGCTTTCGGCCCAAGAAGAAAACAAAAATCATGGCTAGCCCTAAGAGTGGATTTACCCGAGTGGATGTGAAAATACGGATTCCGAATCCAAGTAAAACTCCTGCGAGCATCGCCATAATTATCGCGTGAGGGATTGCTTGCATTAACTTATTGAAAATTCCTGTGTAGCCAACAATCATCAATAAAATTGACGCACCAAAATATGCACCAATGACATCTGAAAACGAGTGGTCAACTAAACCAGTGACGAGTAAGGCTGTCGTTGTGGATGCCCATGATCCAATAATTGGGATACCGAATCGAAGTGTGAGTAACAAGCCAAAAAGTCCAGAACCCAGAAAAACTGCAAAGAGCCAAGAGTTCACCAATTGGATTGGCATTTTCCCAGCAGCTGCTGCCTGATACAAAATAGCAATCGGGCCAGTTGTCGAAACAAATACGACTAAAAATCCAGATAGCAGAGCTGTCCAGGATGCAGCTTTAGGGAGATGACGAAGATTCGTTCCAAGCGCCTTGAGAAATGGGATGTCTGTAGTTCCAGATTCCAACTCAGTCATTATTTTACTATCCCCGCCACGAAGTACTTAAAGGGCGACCTTCTGCATAACCAGACGCAGATTGAATCCCAATAACTGCACGTTCTGCAAACTCTGCAAGATTATGTGCACCTGCATATGTGCACGATGAACGAAGTCCAGAAATGATTTCATCAATGAGATCTTCAACTCCTGGGCGATTTGGATCAAGAAACATTCGTGATGAGGAGATTCCTTCTTCGAAGAGGGATTTGCGTGCACGATCAAATGCATCTTCTTGTGATGTGCGAGCGCTGACTGCCCGCTTTGATGCCATACCGAAAGATTCTTTATAGGCGCGTCCTGAACTATCGCGCATTAAATCACCAGGTGATTCATATGTGCCGGCAAACCAAGAGCCAATCATTACCTGCGATGCACCTGCTGCGAGCGCTAGTGCAACATCGCGCGGATGACGTACTCCGCCATCGGCCCAGACATGTGCACCTAACTTCTTTGCCTCGGCAGCGCATTCAAGGACAGCAGAAAATTGTGGTCGGCCAACACCAGTTTGCATACGTGTTGTACACATGGCACCTGGCCCAACACCAACTTTAATAATGTCCGCACCTGCTGCAACGAGATCACGTACGCCATCAGCTGTCACGACGTTTCCTGCAACGATTGGCACGCCAAGGTTAAGCTTCTTAATCGCTTGCAACGCTTCAATCATCTTCTTCTGATGACCGTGCGCAGTATCGACAACAAGCACATCAGCACCAGCTGCAACGAGCTTTGCAGCTTTGTCGGCCACATCGCCATTGATTCCAACTGCTGCTGCAATACCCAGCTTGTTGTTCTTATCTACAGCTGGTGTATACAAAGTCGCGCGAAGTGCGCCAACCTTCGTGATAATTCCAACGAGCTCACCGTTTGCTGAAACGACGGGTGCCACTGTCCGAAGGCGTTCATTAAGGAATTCAAATGCTTGGCGTGGATCAAGGGTGTCAGGCATTGTCGTCAGCTCTTGCGTCATCACTTGACTCAGCTGAGTAAAGCGATCTACACCTGCTAGGTCTTCCTCGGTAACAATTCCAACCGGCTTCTTGCCATCCACAATCACGATTGCTCCATGCGATCGCTTATGTATAAGAGAAGCTGCATCAGCCACAGTCTCTTTCAACGTCAGCGTGATGGGTGTTTCAAAGAATGTATGTCGAACTTTTACGGATGCGATGACTTCTGCCACCACGGGAATCGGAATATCTTGTGGAATAACGACCATGCCCCCACGTCGAGCCATTGTCTCTGCCATGCGGCGACCAGCAATCGCGGTCATATTTGCTACAACTAAAGGAATCGTTGTTCCGCTGCCATCATTCGATGAAAGATCAACATCCATACGACTGGTGAGCTCTGACTTGCTGGGAACCATAAAGACGTCGTCATAGGTCAGGTCGTAGACCGGCTGATTAATGAAACGCACGTACTGAAGCCTACCTAAAATGACGAAAGAAGGCGCCCGCGTGAGCAGACGCCTTCTTTCAATCGAGAGGCTGTTAGCCGACCTTCTTCACACGCCCATCAAGGACTGGAAGCTTGGTGACTTTGCCAGCTGCCTTATCAGCCATAAGCGCATCGACGAATACATCGAGAAGCGCACCATAGACCTTGGCCTTTGATGGTGAGAATACATTTGCATAACCATCGCCACCATAAATGATGTAATCGAGAGTTGTAAGTGTGTATTCCGTGCTGTCCTTAGCGATTGGTGTTCCATCAGTCTTTGTCACATCAACAATTCGGCTGCCAACTGGCTTAGAAGAGTCGAATGAGAACTTGAGTCCTGATACTTGTGGGAAACGTCCATCTGCTGGGTAGTTACCACCGACGCCATTTTCAAGCGCCTTCCACAAGTTTTCGCCTGTAACAACAGTTGTTGCTACCTGGTTACCGAATGGATAGACGGTGTACGCATCTCCAAGCGTGACATCGAGCGCACCAGTTCCAGTACGTACCAGCGTTGTATCTGCAGGGATGTATGTCTTCGCTGGGAAGGTATCGCGAATTCCGCCACCATTAGAGAGTGCGAAATCCGTCTTGTACTTAGCGCGCAAGAGATCAGCGATGTAATCTCCCATTGGGTTTTCACCTGAGCGTTCAACCGCTGGTGTTCCACCACGTGGGAATACTTCTGAAACTTGACCGATCTTGACGTCAAGCTTTGCAGTGAGCTGATCCTTGT
>Ga0194045_1000870_pt1 | contig 10043 bp, 9 predicted proteins | sample JunL6211m_MetaG_FD_161686 | JGI IMG/M metagenome (GOLD analysis project Ga0194045, IMG submission 161686) | Anoxic zone freshwater microbial communities from boreal shield lake in IISD Experimental Lakes Area, Ontario, Canada - Jun2016-L626-11m | ecosystem: Environmental > Aquatic > Freshwater >...
CAGATCTGTTCATTGAAGGTTTGTGCGATCTTGATGTGCCATTAAACGACGCGTCGTTTAATGGCACATCAAGATCGCACAAACCTTCAATGAACAGATCTGTGGTCTTTTGAGAGGTATTAACAGATTTCACCAAACCGAAAGTATAGTTCGATATACTGGGAGTGAACATCGTGGATGATGAGCTTGAGGAGAATCCGGTTTTTCCTTTATCCAAACCTTCACCATCACTATCTTTTTTATAATAGGCTAGAGATAGTTCGCCTGGAGTGAATGTGGCTTTAGGGTGAATAGGCTGATCTGTGACGACCAATACACTTTTATTAGCCATCTGGGCAAACTTATCATACAGATGCTGATCTCTCTGTGTGAGCTGATCGATAGGTGTATTCAACGTACCTTGATCGATACTGTCGCCATCATTAATTCTTGTTACTGTAGGTAACCATGGGGTAACACTCATAATAGTATAACTTAAGAAGGTAGCAAAATCCTAACTCCCCATGTGATAGTGAAGTTGTATGTATTGTCGTATTTAATTTGATTAAAATTTGTTCTTGAGAAGACGATATCGCCGGAGGGAGGAGAAGCGATCAACGCCACCTCATAGATGTAGCTATTCGTGTTGAATGGTTGCCCTCCTGCACTGGAAGAGGACGTTATCATTGTAGTAAACAATGCTGTATTTTCAGAATATCCTCCTGTCGTAGAAGTGTAGCTTGCATCAAAAGTCAAAGGCTCCTTAAGATATCCAAAATTGCCTGTAGCTTGTCCGCTAAACGTACTACTGTACTCTACATCTATATTAGGTTTAGTAAACGAACTTGTGTTATTGTAGCCGATATACATCCCTGATATTTTATGTGTACTGTCACCAGCTAGTACATGTGCAAGAATCTTAGTGCCTCCTCTTAAAATCAAATTGGGTTTATCGACTACTAAGGATGACTCTCCTGTAGCTGGATGTACTTTCCAAATCTTCACAAAGCCTGCTAAGGCGTTGTCTACGGCTAAAGTTTCAATAGTTGACATATGATAATTCTATTTCTTTTCTATTTAAAAGTCTATCAGTAAGATCGTGGGGATCTCTCTATTAGTGGGGGTTCTTGGTGTTGTTTCCCCTGGAGGCTGTACAGTAGTAGGTATGTTTGTACGCAGCAGCCCACACTTGATACTGCCTCCTGCTCCTGTGGCTCCTTCCACTAAGGTCGAAGCGCTTACTGTAAGTGTTTCTAGATTAAGCGTACCTCCATACTTGTCTGTACCGTCAGCGTAAAGAGGGTAATTTGACCTCAAGGGGCCTTTAGATACACAAAACATACGATTAGTGTAATCTTTGTAATACAAAGGGTCGTCTGGGAAACTTCCTGGTCTTGCACCTGTACTTGTGGAACCATCCGCACAAAAAGTTTGCCCAGGATACGCCGCAATGGACACAGATGAATTAAGGTTGGTTAAATCTTCTGAAGGTTGCCGAAGATTGATATATAATAGCAAGTAGACATGTGGGGATAAATACGGGCGTATTTCTTCAAGTAAACTAAAAAACACATTCAGCTGTATGTTGGAATAAAACACAAGTCTGAGAAACAAAGTATTGTTTTTGAAAAAATTATTGAACACGAAGTCTAGAGGAGTTATAGGTACTGTCGTGATCGCGCTCGAGAGACCTAAAGAAGACATGACCATTGCTTTATTCTCAGGAAGGTTCACATAGTCTTGAAACGCTTGAACGTCCGTGGGGCTTCCTGTCACAGGAAAAATAATCCGGTCTGTGTTAGAACTGTACGTGATGAGCGATATAGTGTTAGCGAAAAATAATTGTCTCGTTAGATTAGCGGCAAACACATGACTTGCAAAACCTAACGTACCGGAGGCTATTTCTTTTTTCCACCAAGCAGCATCTATTGATGTGTCGTAAATTCTAATATTGTCTGTTAAAATATCTCCTGCGTGTAATCTCGAACCTACTTTAATGTTAGGGTTCAGGCTATATTCTACAGGAGCCCTATAAACATTTTTGTCTGTGACTACATACGTATACGTATCCAGGTCATAAAAATCTTCTACGATTTCGCTGGGTTCTATAATTACAGGAACAGCCATCAGCGAGGCTAGCGATTTGTTCAAGGCACTTATCGTAGGTCCTTCGACTGCCAAGTTCATAAGAGCCTTCAGCAGATCTTTATAACTTTGAGAAGACGGTAGGTATAGGTCGAAAAGGGAGCCGAAGTTGTTGTATAAAGATTGGTTGTCTTGTTCTGCGGTATATAACCATAGGACAATAATTTCATCGTCAAGGGTATCGCCAGATGTGTTTGTATATGTGACCTGTCTACCGTCCGAGGTTATCAGCTTGGCTCTAGGTATGTTTGGGTTGTCAAAAAGGTTCTTATTGAATAGTAATGCATCGTCTTTAAAAATAATGTCAACACCAGGGATCAAGATAAGTGAGGGTGAAAGTATTCTGTTAGCTAGTGCCCCAAACTTCTTTAGGCTAAACGATGGTTTAAAACTATAGGCATTCGAACTTTCTTTTGGATAACCTACACGAAATATTTTGTTTGCATATAGGGTGTCTGTAACAGGCTGCTTCCCGAACACTAAATCATCGCCAGCCAGTACAGTGAGTGCGTTAAACTCTGACTTTTTAATTGTCAAAGCTTTCCATTTTTCCCTGTGCAGTACATCTATATCTTTCACTGAGTATTGTCTGACTACCTCTACAAGATTAAGGTAGGACTGTATCAGTTCCTCGGCCATACCTAACGTATAGGCTTTTAGGGTTTCCTTATCAGAAAAAAGCTGAGTCCAAAACGAGCCTAGCGAACGATATAGAAACTGACCGTCTGTAACGTTGTTTGCAGGATAATCAGATGATGGAAGAAAGTCTAGAGTCATGTTAAGCAATATTTAGCCCTATATTTTCCTGAGGGGTATGCATACCTTCTACAATTTTATAGTAGTCAATAAAATACAGTGTTGTCCTGGGTGTTACACCACGCGCTAGATTATTGGGTATGGTTAATACATCCGTGTCTGTGATAGTGATAGGTGCACCATCGTCAGGACATAAAATCTGGCCGGTCATAGCTATCGGCAAATCCACTCTCTTGATATCGTAATTGTGGCAGATGTCTACAATATTTGAAGCGTGTAACTGACCTCCAAACGGAATTGAGTTCACATACGTGAATATATCTTTTTTTAAGTTTTGCAGGTTTAAAGAAGTGTACGTATCAGTACTTCTTTTTTTAATTAGGTTTATGTTTAACGATACCATACAAGGCACAGCTGCCTTGACAAGATAGTCAGCGCACGCAATCCTTTCGTCGTCTTGCAACAGCAGATTCTGCATCTCTAGAATGTTTGGCTGGTATGTTGCGGAGATTTTGAACTTGGCAGTGCTGTTGGTTGCGACCTTGGGTACCTCGGTGTATGTAAATGTAGCTGTAGCTGACTGATATTTTGTGAATCTGGAATCGGCTTTGGTCGAAATTTCATTATTCCTTTCGCCTCCGTAAATAGTTGTAGAGTAAACCACAGGTGAAGCTAATACGAGAGTTCCTCCTAGATTTGAATTTTCGACTAAAGGTATAATAGTTTTAATCTCGTAGAAGCCGGGAATATCTGAGTTGTTGAGTGTAACTTGCCAAGTATTATCAGCTAATTTAGTGGCTGTTTTTACAATTTCCAATGTCTCAGGTCCGAGGCTAGATCTGACATAAACATCAGCCTTACCGAACGTGGAAATACCTAGAGCGTTTCGCTTGGATCTCACCATTTCTTCATCATTAGCTCCGCATACCGACAGTGTTTGAAATCCTGGAAATAACGAACTGAATCGGTTGGCTATGCCTGTGGCTGAAGTGAGTCTACTGTTTCCAAGCTTGTAATGTATATTAGCGACGAGCTCTTTATCGGTTTCGGGAGACTTGCCTGAGGCAAAGTTTCCGTAAGCCTCAGCTTTCACAAAGTTACTTACGTAGCTGTCGGTTGACACATCGAAAGTTGTTCCTGAGGAAAATTGATACTCGGCTCCCTCATTTTCTGCAACCACAGGCAGAATAAAGTAGTACAGCCCGTTGTCCGTATATAGCTGTAACTCACCCAGTGAAGCTGAAGGACTGGGACTAATTCTAACGTCTGAGGTTAGAATGTAGTTCAGTCCTAGGGTGGGCTGTACAAATGTAAGCCCTGTTCTAAAAGTATACCCCACATTTTCGGATACGGTAACTTTAAGTTTGCCAGTGACTTTGAGTCCTGCGCTTCTGGTTGTATTATAATTTGAAGCTATCAGGTCGATTAAAGGCGAGTAAGTAGCGGTGTCTGCCGAATCAAGCACAGCTTTAATTGAAGCTCCTTGTGATAGGATGGTGATAGTGTTGTATTGGTCGTTTTGTATTTGAGCGGCTAGCTTAAGCAACAACTCACTGATAACTGAACCTGGTCCTGTTTCAACGTCTGAAAAGCTTTGCTCTATAAATGCGGTAAGCCTGGTAAGTGTATCTGTAAGTGTCTCAGCCATAAAATTATCTCGGTAACGGAATTAAAAAAGTCATAGAGCTGCCTGCTTCTGTGGCTACAGCTACATCAAAAGAAGCGGACCCATTATTTAAAGAAATATCTCTCAACGTGGCGGATACGATGCGCTCATCTTGCGGGATATCGTCGCGGGTGGTTTGGTATGTCTTTAAAAGATTTACCGCATCATAGCTAGCCAAGTTAAAGATTTGTGAAGCTCTCAGCTTATCTATAGGAGAAAATCCTGCCTGTAGGGCAAATAAAAGATTTGTTCCAAATGTCGGGTAACTGAACTGAGACCCTATATTGGTCAACAAGACAATAGCATAGCGCTGAATAATTTTTTGTAGTCCTGCACAAAACTGCCCGTTTTTCCCAAAAGCTACTGTAATGTTCTGTGGACCCTTCTGGGTAGCGACAGGTGAGTGAAACACACTGATATCTTTTTTCCTTCCTGTGTAGTTGGTGCTAGTTGATGCAATCATAGTTAAGCCATATTTTTGTCGAACTCATCAAACAAGGCCTGTGCTTGAGCACAAGAAGCCAGATTTCTAGCACCTTTCTGAGACAGATCATCGCGATAGTAGTGAAGTCTTCCTTTGTAGCGTTGCACGAAACATTTATTGAAACTGTACAAGCAGCTAATCTCTACTTTGAGTGCGCTCATACCTTTGGCAGACTTCACGTCCGTTTTCAAGTAACGCTCTTTAAACTTACTGTTCAGTTCACTTCTATCTGTATAGCCTCTGAGGTCTTCCAATTTCAAAGTATCCTTGTATTTCACAGAAGTTAAAAACCATGAGCGTCCTGTGGCGTCATTTTGAGAAACGCGGCCAGTAGGTATCTCGGTCTGCATCCAGACTTCAAACTTTTTAAGCAACTCATGAAATTTTTTAATCATCTATTTCCACCCTTTCGCCAATGTTGTGTTTATTAACTTTATTCTATTATTTAAAGTACTTGTAGACAAATTTAATTTGCTGGCTATTGCTTTATTGTCTAGTACAGGTTTGCCTCCAAACCCTGTCATATGCTCAAAAATTAATTTGTCCTTGTCTGAGAGATCGTGATATACAAAATGCACCCACTCATCATTTTCGCTGTGAAATAATGCAGGTGCCTCAAACAGCGAGGATATTCCTGTGGAGTTTTTCCTTGTACGGAGCATACTCTCAACAGCCTTCATACTAAAACCTGAATGATGCGCCAATTCCTCAAGCGTGGGTTGTCTACCTAATGTATGTTCTAGGTCTTTTTCAATTTTCTGTATTTTATTAACACCAAACTGAGTATTTTCAGGGACACGCAAAACACTACCGTATTGTGTGGAAAGTCTTGAGAGTTTCTTCAAGCTATTCACAAGGTGTGTACTAAATTTAAAGCCAGAACTTGGATCGAAAGTTTTTGCTGCTTCTCTAGCCAATCTGTGCGCTTCGATCTGTACAGTAATCAGTGGTAGATTGGAGGCATATCTTGAGGCTTCCAGATCGATCAACTTCTTATTATCCTTAAGCAGTTTTTCAACGTCATTCATACTATTTATTGTCGGCGATAAAAGCTTTCTGTACAGCTTTTTCCTTATCTAGATCATAACCCAGATAAACATCTTTTTTAACACCTAAAGGTTTTGCGCCCATACGCCCACAACTGAAACTGACAACGGTCATGGCGGAGCCTGAGTTGGCCGGGCTCATATCTATTCTGTGTGTGACATCAGTTACATAAAAAGCCACGAACATCTCAGTCTCTCTGATATATAATGAACCACTGGTGCCTGGTACCCAATCTGGGTTGAAATCCATGGTAATCGATCCTCTGCGGTCGTGGAACCTTTCTTGATAGTATTTAGTTTCAGCGTAGTTTTCCAGGGTTGTTTTTAAGTAGTCTTTGTATACATCCTGTTTCTTTTTTTCGCTCTCACCTATCATCGAAGTTAATTTACCTACATAAGAAGAGTAAGACAAAGCCCCGATATCAGGCATCATGGATGCGTCGGATTGATCGAACTTTTGACGACTGGTCTTGGCGTCGGACACTATAGGAGCTGTCGCAGACAACATCATGAACGGGTTTGCGCGTACAACAAGTACTCCGGAGGCATTAGAAAGTTCTTTGGGAGCCGTGTAATGCACAGTCGCCCCTCTTTCAAAAGAAGCTCCTCCTATATATGTGCCTCCGGTGTATCCTTCGATAGTCACAATCACACTTGCAAGATCTCTATAGCCGGTATCGTTATAGGTGTAACTGCTATAGTCTGCCGGGTATGCTGCGTTTGGTCGATCCTGTAGTTGACGATCGTTTGGGGGTTTGTACTCTTGATTAATTACAGAGTTTACAGGCACAACAAAAATTTTAGTGTTACTGAATATCAGCGTACATCCTATATGTGCCAAAAAATTCATATAGTTTTCAAGCAGTATGTTTGGACCGCTTGTGAATATTCTGGCCATTTCTTTCATGACAAGACCTTTCGTGGCTGCTGCGTCTTTAGATGTGCCTGTGGTGACTGCCGAATAGTCTACGTTGTTAAATAACTCCTTAGCGTCAGATAAAGCTTTTTTGTACCTCGGGTCGTCAAAAATTTTAGCAAATGGTAAGTCTCCACTGGCTAACTTTTCGGACTGTAAGTAGTCCCGCCATTTACTTTCTTGCTGAGAGACGATCCACTTCATGACGTCTGTGTAAGTCTCTATAGGAGATTTAGAAAAGTCTACCTGTCCTCCTCCTTGTATTGCTGCCCATGATCTAACAGCCTTGTTGTCATCCTGGTCTGGGTCGTAAGTCACTCCCCATGTAGGTACCCTGTAGACGTTTATGGAGGCAGGCAGTAGCCCTGGAGTTAAAGTGGTGAGTTCCAATAAACGCTGCGCCTTATTTTTCAGCACAGCTTGATACGTATTTCCTCCTATAACATTACCGATTGTAAGCCCATCGAGTAATCCTATAAATTTAAGTTTTGAGGTTTTACGCTTTCCTATTTCTCCAGTGAATGTACTTACGGAAATATCTATAGTGATGTCGTTCTTCCTTTTATTGGCGTCAACATTTTCTAAAATGCCTGAAGGTTTGCCGTCTATTTTTATAACTCCCGGACCGGCAGGTGCCAAGTCTACATGTGCTGTAGGCACACCTCCGACAGCATAACTCACAGTTACGCCTATGGGTGTAACCCCAGATAACCCGGTAAGTGTCAGGTTTACGTCGCTCTTTTTTGCCATACAAGATTAACTCTTTCTACATAGGCCAGCAAAAGCCCAGCTAGGCGATACACTGGATTATAGTGCGTCTCCCATAAATTTTGATACGTCTGCTGACAGCTGGTCCGCCGGTAATTGAACATGGTGTCTACCACGGACCCGAAGGCTTCTAAAGTTTTCAGTTTATCCAGAATATTGAAATCGATCGGAGAATCTACAGCAAACGACCATGTTTTATTGGATGAGGCTGTAAACGCATTCTTGCCTCCAATAACACAGGTTAGCCCTGTATTGCCTATAGTTATAGGGTTAGATATAAGTGCATCTTTTGCACTAGGTGTCACGAGCACAGTCATGCCTTCCGATAGCTTTGCACTGCCCTTTGTTGGGTGATAGTATTCTCCTTGTGTATTGGAATATATCAATACTGTGGCGGTATTGGTTTGTTGGGAGATAGTATAAAAATTGGTAAAGCTTCTTGAGCTTTCATTGCTGGTCCCTGTACCATATACCAACAAAGGGTAGCTCGAATCACTTGGTGAGCCTATCGATATGTTCCTGAACTTGAAATAGCCGAACAAATCTTCTAGGGAATAAGATATGCGGTTATCTACAATTTTAATATCGTCAGCCCTGTCGGTCAAATCAACAACCTTCAAATAGGAGTATAGTAAAAACTGTTTGTAATGTATGCTGCAACCTACAGGAAAAAGTATGTTGTAAACTCGTTGCAGTTCTATAGGTAAAGGTAAAAAAGTATAATTGCGTGCGACTAGAGGTAGAAGTAGCCTGTTGTCTGTAATTGCTGTATAGTGACCGACACTAAGCACCCCTCCAGGCACCGAAACACTAGAGTTTCCTCCTAGGATTAACTCGTATTTTTGAGCTACCGAATCGACCGAGGTTAGATCGATATTACTTAGTAATGATGCAAAATGATTAACCATATTTATAAGGAATGGTTAACTACAGAAAAGTTGAAACTGAATTGGGCCATGGTATCAGGGTCTCCTACAATGTTAACCTGCGAAGCGGTCATCACAGCGGTCACTACTATGCCACCTATATCGATCTTCTGTTCTTTACCTCTCAAAGCACTTATTGCTGATCTAAATTTTGAGATTCCCGGAATATTACCATAGCAATCACTAAATAAAGTTCCCTCGGCAGTAAGTGTACCCACCCCCTTACCAAAATGGATAAATTTGATAACATCATCAAACGTTAAAAAGTACTGGATGGTTTCTGATAGCTGAAGACCGACATTGTTGTAAATAGCCAACCCGTTACTTCCGATTATGTTGTCTACTTCAGGAATAGAAATAAGCGACTGACCATAACCACTACTTTGCTGAAATAAGTCATTTGAACCTAGCGTAAAAAAAGCGGCGGGCATATATTAAATTTTGTGTGTTGTTAAAACGCCCCGTTGATGGCTCCTATAAGTTCTCCTAAGCCTCTACCTATACTTCCATTATCGCCCAGTACATCTATAAGATCTTTCATAACATTGCCTAAATCTTTACGTGATTCCAGGTCTGGACTAGTTTCATTCATGATGCCTGTCTTTGTAGCGACGTTATTTATCTGGTCTTGCGTTGTATTAAGTATATCACTTGCCTCTCTATTCTCCCAATAAGCTTTTCCCCAACCTGTTGTGTCACCAAAAGCGCCCTCACCTTTTTGTTTATCTTTTAACATCTTAAGCAAGTCAACACTGCCTGACTTGCCTGTGTAGTAGTTATTAAGATATTGGGCATCCGCAGCTTTTTGGGAGTCTACTCCTGTGAGGTTGCTTAGCGCATTTAGCTGCTTTCCCATGCCTCCAGTTAATTCTGCCTGCGCCGCTTCAAAATCTTTTTTGTAGTTTGCGCTGGCGGCTGCCTGTACAGTTGCAGCCGATAATGCTGCTGCTCCCCCTCGTTGGGCTATATTTAAAGCTTTGTTGTCTCCAAGTACACCTAGTTTTTTCCACGAACGCAGTGTGGTTAATCTATTTCTACTGCCTAGATACTCGTCTGAGTTCCAATTCTTATTTTCGGAGGACTCTTTCTCAAGCTTTTCCAACTCCGCCTGTGCGCTCTCCGTGTCTTTTATCTTCATCTGCCCGCCCATTTTTGCTGCGGTTATTAACTCCTGCTGTTTGACACTTCCCAGATCTGCGGTGGCAGAAGTGTCCCCCATTTCATTTCCTACAGTTATTCTATCAGCTATAAATTTATTTAAGGCATCTGTTAACCCTCCTTTTTTAAATTTAGTTTCGTCTGATACTCCCTTGGCTCCAGCTGCTTTGGCTATTTCTGCTCCTGACGCTTGCGCTGC
>Ga0194045_1000872_pt1 | contig 10029 bp, 6 predicted proteins | sample JunL6211m_MetaG_FD_161686 | JGI IMG/M metagenome (GOLD analysis project Ga0194045, IMG submission 161686) | Anoxic zone freshwater microbial communities from boreal shield lake in IISD Experimental Lakes Area, Ontario, Canada - Jun2016-L626-11m | ecosystem: Environmental > Aquatic > Freshwater >...
GACCAAAAGAAGACGCAGACGACCAACTGTTGCTGCGACACCTTCTGGCTGACGTTCCAATGACTTTCCTAGTTCTACGAATAGAACATAAAGGATGTAAAGGAATGGGATTGTTGACAGAACGCCCCATAGAATTTTAGTGCCGGAATCTGCTGAAATTTCACCTGGATAACCAAGTGCAATCATTGCTGCTGATGCAGGAACAAGGCGACCAATTAGCGAACTTGCTGCCGCCTTAGCAAGAGCAAGAACTGCGATAACTTCTACAAGTAGAAGTGGAACAGTCAGAATCCAGTCAACATAGCGATAGGCCTCGTTGAATGCACCTTTTGCGGTACCAACAGTTATTCCACTCTCGGTTGAAGCTTCATTGAATGAATTGAAGATTCGGTAGTAGTGATATGAAGCAATGAATGTAACCATTGAAGATAGAACGAGTGCATTGCGGTATTTAGGTAGAACTCTTGATTGTGACACCAATGTGTAAACGGTGCATGCAAGCATCGAAATCAAGCCAAAGGAGAACATGTTGTACAACGTGCTCCATTGACCGTTTGTTAGATTTACCATCTATAGCCTCCGTGGGGCGTTTAGTTCTGGGCCTCTTTTGAGGGTCCAGCCGCAAAAATTGCAATCCCATATGAAGAACACAAGTTCTGCGTACAAAAATTTTAAGGGTGTATGACAAAAATTTCTCGGTGAATTCACAGATATCTACGCTTGGAATGGGGTTATTTTCTGAGGCTGTGGGCGCTGCCCGCTAGCCTTCGGGGATGGCTAAGAAGGCAGCTCCGGCAAAAGACCCGTTTCGTTGTACCGAATGCGGATGGACGAGTACAAAGTGGGTCGGTCGATGCGGCGAGTGCCAGGCCTGGGGTGTTGTTGAAGAGATCGCAGCACCAAAAAAACTTTCGCTAGTTGCAGGGCATGTTACTTCGCCAGCACTTCCAATTGGTGAAGTCAGTTTAGAGAATGCGAAAGCGAGATCAAGTGGTGTTAGCGAATTAGATCGGGTACTTGGTGGTGGCTTAGTTCCCGGAGCCGCAATTTTATTGGCGGGTGAACCAGGTGTTGGAAAATCTACACTGCTTCTAAGTGTTGCTGCCGAAAGTGCCAGAAAAAATATTAGCGCTCTTTATATAAGTGGTGAAGAATCTGCCTCGCAAGTTCGCCTTCGCGCCGAACGCCTAAATGCGATTGATCCGAATTTGTGGCTTGCATCTGAGAATGAATTAGGTTCAGTGATCGCTCATATCGATGCGGTTAAACCTCAATTACTAATTATTGATTCAATTCAAACCATCGCGAGTGTTGCCGTTGACGGTGCGCCTGGTGGTGTAACTCAAGTTCGAGAAATCGCAGCGGCGCTTATCCGAATAGCGAAAGAACGTTCAATAACTTTAATCTTGGTTGGGCACGTAACAAAGGATGGCTCGATAGCAGGTCCAAGACTTCTTGAACATATCGTTGATGTAGTCCTTAACTTTGAAGGCGAGCGACATTCTAGATTGCGTTTAATTCGCGCTATCAAGAATCGTTTTGGCGCATCTGATGAAGTTGGCTGTTTCGATATGAATGAAAATGGAATAACTTCTCTTCCAGATCCAACCGGGTTATTTACAACTCGTCATGGCGAGCCAGTTCCTGGAACTTGTGTAACTGTGACACTTGAAGGAAGACGGCCACTTCTTGCAGAAATTCAAGCGCTTGTTGGTGCTGCCGTTCCTGATGGCCGCGACTTTGGTAACTCCCGGCGAGTTACATCTGGCCTCGATAACCCGCGTACAGCAATGACTTTGGCCGTTCTCGAGCTACGAGCAAACATTCGAGTTTCTGGTCGCGACGTTTATGTTGCAACGGTTGGTGGTATGAAGATTTCCGAACCAGCAGCAGATTTAGCAGTTGCCTTGGCAGTTGGCTCTGCTGCAAAAGGCTTGGCGCTACCAGCAGATTTAATTGCAATTGGTGAAGTTGGTTTGGCCGGTGAGATTAGAAAAGTTACTGGTGCAACCCAGCGTATTGCCGAAGCGGCACGTTTAGGATTTAAAAAAGCGATGGTTCCGGCAGGAAGTGATATCAAGATTGCCGGGATTGAAATTATGGAGGTCGCCCGCTTAGAGCAGGCGATCGCTCGCGTAAAGATTAATTAATCTAATAATTAACTAGGGGTTGGTGCTTCAGCCAAGTCGCCAGGAGTATCTGGCATCTCTGCTTTAGGCATTCCTTTGAAGGTGAAAACTTCTTTCTCATCTTCAACTGCAACGCCAACTAAAATTATTTCTCCAGCTTTTAAATCACCGAAGAGAATCTTTTCAGAGAGCATGTCCTCTATCTCACGTTGAATGCAACGACGTAGTGGGCGTGCGCCAAGAAGAGGGTCATATCCCTTTTTCGCAAGAAGCAACTTAGCTTCGGTTGTAAGTTCAATTCCCATATCGCGTGAACGTAGTCGTTCATCCAAGTTTGCAACCATAAGATCAACAATCTGGACGATCTCATTCTCACTTAACTGGTGGAAGACGATTACATCATCGATACGGTTTAGAAATTCTGGACGGAAGTGATTCTTTAGCTCGTCGCTAACTTTGCCCTTCATGCGTTCATAATTTCCTTGTTCATCTGAGGCATTGGTAAAACCAAGATTCAAAGTCTTAGAAATATCACGAGTACCAAGGTTTGTAGTCATGATGATGATTGTGTTCTTGAAATCAACAACCCGGCCTTGAGAATCTGTAAGTCGGCCATCTTCAAGTACCTGCAGAAGTGAGTTAAAGATATCTGGGTGAGCTTTTTCGATCTCATCAAATAGAACAACTGAGAAAGGTTTACGGCGAACTTTTTCTGTTAGCTGACCACCTTCGTCATAACCAACATAACCTGGAGGTGCACCGAATAGTCGAGATGCAGTGTGCTTCTCAGAATATTCAGACATATCAAGTTGGATTAGTGCATCGGCATTACCGAATAAGAATTGTGCAAGCGTTCTTGAAAGCTCTGTCTTTCCCACGCCTGATGGACCAGCAAAGATAAATGAACCGCCAGGACGCTTTGGGTCTTTTAGGCCGGCGCGAGTACGGCGAATCGCTTGTGAAAGCGCTTTGATTGCTTGATCCTGTCCGATTACGCGACGGTGCAACTCTTCTTCCATCCGAAGCAAACGTGCAGTTTCGGCTTCGGTCAATTTGAAGACTGGAATACCAGTTGCATTTGAAAGAACTTCCGCAATTAGTTCCTCGGTAACTTCAGCAACAACATCTAAGTCGCCAGCTTTCCAATTCTTTTCAGCTTCGTGCTTCTCGGCGATTAAGGTTTTTTCATTGTCGCGGAAGGCTGCTGCGCCCTCAAAGTCTTGGGAATCGATTGCAGATTCTTTTGCTTTACGTGCTTCAGCAATTTTGTCATCAAAAGCGCGAAGCTCTGGCGGGGCGGTCATACGGCGAATGCGTAGACGTGAACCTGCTTCATCAATTAAATCAATTGCCTTATCTGGAAGGAAGCGATCCGAAATATAACGATCAGCCATTTGTGCGGCGCCAACGAGTGCGGCATCCGTAATTGAAACTTTGTGGTGTGATTCGTAACGATCACGAAGTCCCTTAAGAATTTCAATAGTGTGTTCAACAGTTGGTTCGGCAACTTGAATAGGTTGGAAGCGACGTTCAAGGGCCGCATCTTTTTCAAAGTGCTTACGGTATTCATCAAGAGTAGTTGCACCAATTGTCTGTAATTCACCGCGGGCAAGCATTGGTTTTAAGATACTTGCGGCATCAATTGCACCTTCAGCGGCGCCAGCACCTACAAGGGTGTGAATCTCATCAATGAAAAGAATGATATCTCCGCGAGTACGAATTTCTTTTAGTACTTTCTTTAGACGCTCTTCGAAATCTCCACGGTAACGACTTCCAGCAACTAGCGCTCCAAGGTCAAGAGAATAAACCTGCTTGTCTTTAAGAGTTTCTGGAACATCGCCCTTAATAATTGATTGGGCTAATCCCTCGACAATTGCAGTCTTACCAACGCCAGGTTCACCAATTAGTACTGGGTTATTTTTAGTACGACGAGAAAGAATTTGCATTACGCGTTCAATTTCTTTGTCACGGCCAATAACGGGATCAAGTTTTCCTTCACGTGCAGCTTGTGTGAGGTTGCGACCAAATTGATCAAGTACTAAAGATGTTGAAGGAGTTCCTTCGGCAGGTGCGCCTGAAGTTGCTGCTTCTTTACCTTGATAGCCAGAGAGAAGTGAAATAACTTGAGTGCGAACTCGATTTAAATCAGCGCCGAGTTTTACTAAAACTTGCGCAGCAACGCCTTCACCTTCGCGAATTAAACCAAGAAGAATATGTTCAGTACCGATGTAGTTGTGGCCAAGTTGTAGCGCTTCGCGAAGTGAAAGTTCAAGAACTTTCTTTGCTCGAGGCGTAAAAGGAATATGTCCGGAAGGCGCTTGTTGTCCCTGTCCGATGATTTCTTCTACTTGTGAGCGAACTGCTTCAAGTGAGATGCCAAGTGCCTCAAGAGCCTTTGCGGCAACGCCTTCGCCTTCGTGGATTAAACCAAGAAGGATATGTTCGGTGCCGATGTAATTATGGTTGAGCATGCGTGCCTCTTCTTGGGCCAGCACAACAACACGTCGGGCTCGATCAGTAAAGCGCTCGAACATCGGTCTGCCTCTCTTCTAGTCTTCTAGCTAATTTCTAGTCCACCAATAGGTCAACTCTAATGCGAAGGGTCGTAATGGGTCTAACCCAATATTGGCCCTATTTATGCCCAAGAAACTGAGATTTTGCCCAATATTTAGTGGTTGGCGCGAAAGATTTAGAGAGTTAGGAGCATTCGGATATTGCCAAGGCTATTTGGCTTTACGCTCTCAAGATCCAAGAACTCGGCAACACCGCTGTCATATGAATGTAGAAGTTCGGTGTAAACCTCTGGCGAAACAGGAGTTCCCTCAATTTCTACAAAGCCATGGCGGCCAAAAAAATGAGTTTCAAATGTTAGGCAAAAAATTCTTGCAACACCAAGTTCGATTGCGCGTTTTATTAGAACTTCCAAAATTCCATGTCCAACACCTTTGCCGCGCACATCTTGCTTAACTGCAACTGAACGCACTTCAGCTAAATCTTCCCAAAGTACGTGGACTGCGCCACAGCCAACAATTTTTCCATCAATCTCGGCAACTGTGAATTCTTGAACACTTTCATAAAGTGTCACAGTCTCTTTTGTTAGTAACCTGCGGCCAGCTGCATATTCATCGATAATTGCGCGAATATCTTTAATGTCGGATGTACGAGCTTGACGAATAATAAGTGACATTATTATTTAAGAATCTTCTGGTTTTACTAATGGAAAGAGAATTGTTTCGCGAATTCCAAGACCGGTTAGTGCCATTAGCAATCGATCTGCCCCCATACCCATGCCGCCCATTGGTGGCATTGCGTACTCCATCGCTCGTAAGAAATCTTCATCAATCTGCATTGCTTCCAGATCACCCTTAGATCCAAGTGCTGCTTGTTCGGTTAAGCGTTCTCGCTGAATTACTGGGTCAATTAATTCAGAATATCCAGTTGCTAGTTCAAAGCCGTCGATGTAGAGATCCCATTTTTCGGCGACTCCAGGAATTTCGCGATGTGCGCGCACAAGTGGTGAAGTATCGATGGGATAACCCTTAACAAAAATTGGACCAGATAATTTATCTGCTGCGACATGTTCGAATATTTCTTCAGCTAATTTTCCAGTAATCCACTTTGGATCAATCTTCATGCCTAATTTTTCGGCGATTTTAACTAGTTCTGGCCGAGGTGTAAGTGCAGTTACCTCTTGGCCCACACTCTTTGAAATTAAATCGAATAACGAAACTTCTTCCCATTTACCGCCAAGATCAACTTCCCTACCATCATGATGAGTAACGACATGACTGCCTGAAGTTGCTATTGCTGCATCTTGGATTAGTTGACGAGTTAAATCTGCGATCGAGTTCCAGTCACCATATGCTTCATAACTTTCGATCATTGCGAATTCTGGTGAATGGCTTGAATCTGCGCCTTCATTTCTAAAGTTTCGGTTGATTTCAAAAACTTTCTCTATTCCCCCAACTACACAGCGCTTAAGGAAAAGTTCGGGTGCAATTCGCAAGAAAAGTTCCATGTCATATGCATTACTGAGGGTTTTAAATGGGCGGGCTGTTGCGCCACCATGCATAACCTGAAGCATTGGAGTTTCAACTTCAACGAAGCCTCGGTTATGGAAAGTTTCACGAAGCGCCCGCATTACATTTGGGCGTAACCTGGCATTCACTCTTGCTTCTGGGCGAACAATTAAGTCCACATATCGCATACGAACTCTGGTCTCTTCAGATAAAGGTTTATGTTCAACCGGAAGTGGACGCAGAGATTTTGCAGCCATCTTCCAGCTCGATGCCAAAATAGAGAGTTCGCCACGCTTTGATGTTATTACTTCACCGGTGACGCTAACTAAATCGCCTAAATCGACTTCTGATTTCCAAAGATCTAATACTTCTTGGCCTACTTTATCGAGAGAGAACATAGCTTGAATTTCAGTTCCATCACCCTCGCGCAAAGTTGCGAAACAAAGTTTTCCGGTATCTCTCTTGAAAATAATTCGCCCTGCAATGCTTTCGATAATTCCAGTTGCGACATCGATCGCTAAATCTTTATGCTTTTCACGAATTTCTTTTATGCTCTTAGTCCGCGGAACTTCTACTGGATAAGGCTCACTTCCACGCTCAATAATCGCGGCCCGTTTTGCTCTCCGGATCCGCAATTGTTCTGGCAGATCATCTGCATCAGAAACTGGCGGGTTGCCCTGAGAATTGTTTTTTTCGCTCATAAGGTTGGCAAGTCTATCCTTTGGTTGGGTTAAGAATTGCGTTCATGAACTAAACGAAGTCCGATTAAGGTCAAATCTGGCTCGTGGAAATCAATAGTTTCGCTAACCCCGATTACTAATGGCGCTAAGCCACCAGTTGCTATAACGCTTACTTCTCCAGAATCTGGATAAAGAATTTCGAGTTCATCAGAAATGCGATTTACCAATCCATCCACCTGACCAGCGAATCCATAAATTGTTCCTGACTGCAGCGCTTCGACCGTATTCTTACCAATCACATTTCGAGGTTTCACTAATTCAACGCGCCGCAACTGTGCAGCTCGCGCCGCAAGCGCTTCAACTGAAATTTCGATTCCCGCAGCAAGTGCGCCGCCTAAGAATTCACCTTTTGGTGAAACCACGTCAAGGTTTGTTGAGGTTCCAAAATCAACGACAATGCATGGCCCATTTTCGCCATAAAGTTCATGCGCAGCCAGAGTATTAACAATCCGATCAGCACCAATCTCTTTTGGATTATCTACTTGAAGAGGAACTCCGGTCTTTACTCCTGGCTCGACAATTGTAGTTTTTAGTTCTGGATAAAAAGTCTCAATCATCGTGCGAAGTTCGCGAAGAGTTGAAGGAACGGTTGAACATATTGCAAGTGCTGTAACTTCGAAACCTTGCATAAGGGCCGAATAACGAATCCACAATTCATCAGATGTATCGCGTGGATCAGTCTTAACACGCCAGCTTCTAATTAAGGCTTTATCTTCGAAGACCCCAAGAACTGTATTGGTATTTCCGACATCGATAGCTAGCAACATAACTACTCCATTCTCAAATCTAATCCGATATCTAAAACTGGCGCAGAATGCGTAAGTGCACCAACTGCTAGATAATCGACTCCGGTTTCGGCATATGCATGCGCATTATTTATAATAAGTCCGCCCGATGCTTCTAACTTTGCTCGCCCGGCAACAATTTCGACTGCTGCGCGACATTCTGCAATAGACATATTGTCGAGCAATATAAATTGCGCACCAGCTTCTATTACTTCATGTAATTGCTGGAGTGAATCGACCTCGACCTCGACCGGCAAATCTGGAAACTTAGTTTTGACTAATTTATAAGCTTCGACAACGCCACCAGCAGCAAGAACGTGGTTGTCTTTAATAAGCGCGGCATCGGCCAATGAAAAGCGATGATTAACACCGCCACCGGCGCGAACTGCATATTTCTCCAATTCGCGTAACCCTGGAGTTGTTTTACGAGTATCTCTAATCGCAACATTTGTACCAGCAACTGCATCAACCCAAGATCGCGTAATTGTTGCAATTCCACTTAGGTGACCTAAAAAGTTTAAGGCACTTCGTTCCGCTAAAAGTAGCGCGTGGGTCTTTCCTCGTGCTGAAAGTATTAAGGAATTTGCGGATACAAATTCACCATCATTGTGCGCAATTTTGTAATCAGTAACTCCGCAAACTTCAAGTACAGCGCAGAGAATTGGAATCCCTGCTATCACACCCGAATTTCGATTTTGAAATTGCGCAACAGCGAATTGTTCTTCAGGGATAGTCGCAACAGAAGTTACATCTGTCGCCCCATCCAAATCTTCATCAATTGCGGTGCGAGCCAATTTCTCAATATTTTCTACGCTCAAGCCAACGCTATTTATAAGTTCAATTAACGATTTGCTTAGTGTCATTACTTCACCACTTCCAATTTAGAACTCCACTTGCCGTTGGAATCATAATTTTGCACAATCCGCTTCACCCAGTCTTTGCTTGTTTCAGGAAAATCACTTCGCCAATGAGATCCTCGGGTTTCTTCACGTTCTAGCGCGGCCCGAGCAATTGCGGTGGCAAGCAAAAATAGATTGGAGACTTCCCAAGCTTCGATACAAGGCGCATCACTTGTACGAGTTGCTAATTGATCCAAGGTAAGAAGAGTCTCTTTAAGTGATTGGGCACTTCTCATAACGCCCGCACCTTGGCTCATTGCGAGTTGTAAGGTCATTTTGATCGCTGGATTTAGTAAGAAATCACTCGAGGGCTTCTCGCTTGGTGTTCCTTGCCCTGCAATATTCTCTGCGATATCACTTGAAATTCTGGTGCCAAATACCAAACCTTCAAGTAGAGAGTTCGAAGCTAATCTGTTCGCACCATGCGCACCAGTGCAAGCTGTTTCACCGCAAGCATAAAGCCCAGAGATAGATGTTCTTCCTAGTAAGTCAACCTTTACCCCACCGGATGAATAATGTGATGCTGGTGAAACCGGAATCATCTGTTTTCTTGGATCAATGCCATTTTCAATGCATGAAGCAAAAATGGTTGGAAATCTCTCCGGAAAATCTTTAACTTTGGTTGTATCTAGCCAGACATGCGGTGAATTACTCTCTTTCATCTGTTTAAAGATTTCGATTGCAACAATATCGCGCGGAGCTAAATCACCTTGTGGATGTTTATCTGCCATAAAGTGAACGCCTTTATCGTTAACAAGAGTTGCGCCTTCACCACGTACTGCTTCGCTAATAAGTGGTTGTTGCCCACTCAAACTATCATCGCGCCATAAGACTGTTGGATGAAACTGTATAAATTCAACATCAGCAATCTCTGCACCTGCCCGAAGTGCAAGCGCCACGCCGTCGCCGGTTGAAACTGAAGGATTCGTTGTTTGCGCATAAACCTGACCGAGTCCGCCTGTTGCGATTACAACTGCACGAGCAAGTGCGCGACCTACTCCATCACGACTGCCAGCACCAATAACGTGAAGTGAGACGCCACAAACTGCGCCTTCATCAGTTTTTAAAACATCAATCGCAAGTGCATTTTCTATAACTTCAATACCTTCGTCATCATGTACAGCAGCTAAAAGCGCCCGAGATACTTCCGCTCCAGTTGCATCACCACCAGCATGCAAAATACGGTTACGTAGATGTCCGCCTTCCCGCGTAAGTGCAATTTCACCAGACTCAGATTTATCAAATACCGCGCCACGTGCAATTAATTTACGAACCGCCTCTGGGCCTTCAGTAACTAAAACATTTACCGCTTCAGTGTCACATAAACCAGCACCAGCAATCAAAGTATCTTTCTTATGTTGATCTGGTGTATCTCCAGGTCCAAGTGCTGCAGCGATTCCGCCTTGCGCCCATTTCGTAGATCCTTCATCAATCTTTGCTTTTGTAACTAGTAGTAC
>Ga0194045_1000876_pt1 | contig 10004 bp, 10 predicted proteins | sample JunL6211m_MetaG_FD_161686 | JGI IMG/M metagenome (GOLD analysis project Ga0194045, IMG submission 161686) | Anoxic zone freshwater microbial communities from boreal shield lake in IISD Experimental Lakes Area, Ontario, Canada - Jun2016-L626-11m | ecosystem: Environmental > Aquatic > Freshwater >...
CTTACTAGATCAAGGTCAAATATGACAATTTCACCTTACAAAATTAATTAAAAATATTTTGTTTAGCGCTAGCAATGTCACATTACTTTGAATAAACTAAAAGCTAGTTATGGAGACTGTAGAGCAATCCTAATCGTTGCTGGTTTGATTGGTTTGTCCTACAGCCCATAGCTAACCAAGCTCAATAATCTTGGGGGGCTTGGCATATAGTTTTTTGAATTAAGTATTCGCTGGGCCGGTGGTGGGGCTTTGGTTGGCGATCTCTTTACTGACACTTTCTGCACTGTTAGTAGATGCCTTTGGGCCTAGTGGGGTGGCTTTGGTTCGGGCTTTTTTAGCCACTACCTTTTTAGCCACTACTTTTTTCGCAGTCACCTTCTTAACAGGCTGTTTTTTAGCACTAGCTTTTTTAGCTTTAGTAGCCACTTTCTTGGCTTTAGTAATTACTTTCTTAGCTTTAGCAGCCTTTTTCTTGCTTGCTTTTTTTATGCTTTTCTCGGCTGTAGCTGCTGCCTCATTCACTAGTTTGCAACCTTCCTTAAAAGCATTAATTCCGGCATCAGCAATCTCATGGGCTACTTGCCCTAATTGCTCTGCGCCTTTGGGGATTTTCTTTTTAGCATCTTTATACCAAGCAGATAACACAGTACGGGCATTTTTTAAATGCTTATCGTTTGATTTAGTACCCAATTGATCCAAAATAGTTTTCACCTTCTCTTGATAGACAGCCATGCGTTTAGCTGCCTCAGTGGCAACAGTGCTTTGTAAGGCCTTTAATTGGGCGATATCTTGGTGAGCGGCAGTTTTGGAGTAGCTAAGCGCATAAGCCATATTGTTTTTAAGTTCAGTAGCATGGTATTCGCTAAAGTTTTTGGCAGCAGAAAATAGTTGATTCGAGAGCGTAAAAAGCTCCTTGCTGCGTTGTTGCTGGGCTTGTTTTTTATCCTGGGATTTCATAATCTACTCCTTGATATTAATGTTATGAATTGGGGGCGTTGAATATTGCCCTTAACTTCTTGGGATCGCGATTGCCGTAAACACGCCAGCGTTTAATTTCTTCACACAAATAATCAAGATCTACGTAAGGTAATTCTTGGATGTTGGCCAGACTAAGGCAAGCGCTACTCTGGAGATCTAAGATCGCCATCTCGTAGCTATATCTACTAATTGCATCGCTCGTGACAGCAGGTATTAAATTTGAATGCATCTATATTTACTTTTTAAATGTACGAATCTAGGGGGATACTACAATTCCTCCCTGCATTTATGACAGATTTGTTACTAATTTATATATATTTGCTTAATCAATGCCAATTTTAAGTTGGCATTTAGGGTTGGAGGCGTCATTAAGTCGAACTGCCCTGTCCTACATGTCTGTTTTTTGACCGAAAGTTGCCCCCAAGCATTACTTAAAGTAACGCTCAAAAGACAAAACCCCCACCATTGCTGATGAGGGTTTGCTTTTCTGGTGGGCCCACCAGGACTTGAACCTGGGACCAAAGGATTCCGGTCTACGCAAACCCAATCATTTACTTTACATGGCTAGACAAAAATAAAACCCAAAAGAAAATTTATTGGGCTTTTATACCAGCGATATCAGCAATATTTAGGAATCTCCTATATTCATCTTCCTGAAATGAGCGCATAGCAGCAGGTCCTAACGGCATTAATTCAGTACCTGACTGAGCTACAAATTTTTTGGCACCATCAGTTGCTAAAACTTTTTTCATAGCTTCTGCTAGTTTAGCCGTCACTTCATCTGGGGTTTCTGAGCGGACGTAAAACGCATTCCAAGAATATGAGACTAAAGAAGGGTAGCCACTTTCTTTAACTGTTGGTACATCCGGAAAATCTGGGTGTCTAAACTCCCCAAAGGTTGCGAGCGCTCGAAGTTTGCCTGCCTTGATCAATTGAGAAGTGCCAGCAAGCTCAGCTATAGCCCCATTAAGTATCCCACCAGCTACATCGTTATAAACTGGGGTACCACCCTTATAAGGAATGACGTTAAATTTCACGCTGGCAACACTTGCAAACCACTCGAGAACTATCTGGTACCCAGCAGCTGCTACACCCATACTTACTGTTTGTTTACTAGACTTAGTAGTAGCTATAAGCTCAGCTAAGGTTCGCAACGGTGAGTTTCCTGCCACTATAACCACATTGGTATTTCGAGCAAGTCCTGAAATCGGCTTTAAATCTTTAAGCGGGTCATATGAAAGATTTTTCACCATTACTGGATTAACCGTCATAGGTGAATTACTTCCCAAGAAAATTGTACAGCCGTCCGCAGGCGCACTTTTAACAGCATTAACCGCGATTGCACCCAATGCGCCCGGTCGATTTTCTACTATGATCGGCTGACCAAGAACTAGACCTAACTGCCGACCGAAGTATCTGGCAGAAATATCGGCGCCAGCTCCAGGCGGAAAAGGAACAATTATTTTTATTGGGCTATTCGGAAATATACTGCCCTGACACAAAGCATTCGTGGATAGGGCTATAGAAACTACTAAAATCCAAAATTTAATCTTCATTAGTAAAATTAATTTTTCGAATTAATTCAGCATACCCTTTAATATCTTGGTTAATTCTGGCTTGAAACTGTTTAGGGTCTGAATAAAGTGGGTACATACTCATTCCTAATAATTGATTGGTATATTCTGGTGCATCAACCATTTTCTTAATTACTTCGGCAATACGATTAACGATATTAGATGGGGTTTTAGCTGGAGCTAAGATTCCATACCAATTTTCAAAATCAAATGGTACCCCTGCTTGCATTGTGCTAGGTACATTCTTCATATCTGGATAAGGTCCATCATTAAAACCCTTAACTGCTAACCCACGTAACTGACCATTTTTCACCATTGGAATCGCTGCAGGATCAATAACTAAATCAACTACCCCTGCAATAGTGTCATTTATAGAAGGGCCTGAACCTTTGTAATGAATAGGCTTGATCTCAGCACCTAATTTATACGCCAAAATTGAGCAGGAAAAATGAGTACCACCACCTTGACCGGAAGTACCACATGTCACCTTCCCCGGATCTTTTTTAACAATATTTTTTAAATCTTTTATATTTTTAGCTGGGAAATTATTATTAACCGCAATGATTGAATAAGAAGCAGAATAAATGGCAATAGGTGAAAAACTTTTTTCAGGATCGTAACTTACTTTCTTTAATTGTGGTGTCATGGTAATTACAGTAGAGTTTCCCAATAAAAGAGTATAACCATCTGGGGCTGCAGAAGCTACATACTGGGAGCCAATTGCAGCTGCCGCTCCGGGCTTATTCTCTATTACTACTGCTTGATTTAAAGCTTTACTTAATTCATTAGACACCATACGAGCCATACGATCACTACTTCCCCCCGGAGGAAATGGCACGATTAATCGTATTGGCTTTATTGGCCACTCCTGAGCATAAACGGAAGATAGGGCTATTACAAAACTTCCAAACACAAATAAGAATACACGCATAAAAATTGCTACTTTTCTTATCATTAGTCCCATTTACCTCAAATTAATTTTAAGCAGGAACAACAAGCCCATCACGCATAGTCATCCCTTTAGGTAAAAAACCTTCACGCCGACTCCAACCGGTAGCTTTATCAAATTCAATTTGACGATCATCTAAACTACGAATGGCCTCTAACTTTAGCCAAAGCCTAAGCATATGACGATGCTTACTGGGATCAGAGTGATCTTTATATTCGGTCCGAGAATGAAGGACTAGATAATTATTACAAAATTGAATATCGCCTGGCTCAAGCATCATTGAAAAAACATTGTCTGAATTCGCAGCGGCTGCATCAAAATGATTTAATGCATCGAGCTCTTCTTGCGAAAAAGCAATCCCCGTCTTAATTCGGGCTGTCTTAATTGCCTGACGCACATAAGCTACGCTAAGTTGTCCATTTGTAATTGAAAATACAGGGCGCCTGTCGCTGATCTCTTCTTGAAAAGGGGCAGCTTCACCTCGACGATCATATTGAAACCCAGCAAATAAAATTGGTAAAGATTCTGGGTGAGTTTCTAATATAGTATTAAAAATAGAGTGGGCACAAGCGACAGATGAAAGACCACCCTCTTGAGCTTTACGTAAGCACATTAAACCAACTAAGTCGCTTGAGTCAGTATGGTAATTTAATTTATGGTTGGTTTGATAGCCTCGTACATTCATCTTTTCATACTCTAGGCCTTGATCAAAAACATGTCCCAAGCGGTGTCCCATGGAATTTTGTGATACTGGTAAACCCATGCAAGTCCCCATTCCCCAAAACAACATTCCTGCTAGCTCATCCGAATACTTATCAACAGGAAAGCCTCTAATTACACCAAAACCCAAACCCCTCTTTAAATTAGTCTCAGTAAAGTTATTTAAAAAATATTTTAACTTTTTAAACTGAAAATCTTCTGCGCTAATTGTGTCAATAGTCTCGCCTTTAGCTAGAAGATTTTTGGCAACAAAATCAATATCTATGAGATCTTCAGGTGTTAAGTAATGTATTAAATCTTTATGGTTTTCAATTTCCTCAGATTTCCAAGCCTCAGGAATTAAAAACTTTTGCCTTGGAACAAGTGCCTGCTTTTCCATTTTGCCTCCTGAACTATTTAATAGTTTTTTATTCTCAGAATAAATCTTACTACTTTTTTCATAAAAATTACTATAAATTAGTTTAATTAACTAAAAGATTAATAGGCTGCAACCGTTACTTTAAGTAACGCTCAAAAAAATACCAACCCTAGAGTTGGTATTAGATTATTGGTGGGCCCACCAGGACTTGAACCTGGGACCAAAGGATTCCGGTTTGTGTAGCTTTCACTACCCCCTGGACTATGCCTTGAATATATTAAGATTTATATCTTTCAATCCTTTAGCCGCGAGTTTGAAAATAACGTTTAGATGTATAGTAAGCGTCTAAATAACCTACTAGACATAATAGGATCTCATGGCTAATAATTTTCTCGTCATCATGTCGGATGAACATAATCCCAAAGTTCTTGGAAATTCTGGTCACCCCATAATTCAAACCCCAAACTTAGACGCCCTTGCTAAGAGGGGGACTGTTTTTGAGCATACCTATACAACTAGCCCGGTCTGTATACCTGCCCGGGCTGGATTTGCGACAGGAAAATATATTAATCAAATTGGATTTTGGGATAACGCCGATGCCTACGATGGCTCTATCCCGTCATGGCATCACATTATTCGGGATAAGGGATTTAATGTCACTTCAATTGGAAAGTTACATTTTCGTGAATACGATGAAGACCATGGCTTTACTGAAGAACAAATTCCGATGCACATTCTTAAAGGCAAAGGGGACTTACTCGGGCTTGTACGTGATGATCTGCCTAAGCGTGGTGGCTCAAAAAAAATGGCTGCATTAGCAGGGCCTGGAGAATCTCAATATACGTTCTATGACAAAGAAATTTGCTCCAAGGCTCAAATCTGGTTACATGAAAAAGCAATCAAAGAAAGGGCTTTAGATAAGCCTTGGGTTCTTTTTGTATCTTTTGTAGCGCCACACTTTCCGCTAACAGCTCCTCCTGAACACTATTACAAATATTGGGGTAAAAAATTACCAATGCCCTTAATGTATGCCCGCGAAGAGCGGCCAAATCACCCCTATTTAGAGGACTACAGAAATTCGTTTTGTTACGACGACTACTTTGAAAATGAAGATCAGGTTAAGCGTGCACTATGTGGCTATTTTGGACTCGTTTCTTATTTAGACGAGAATATAGGGAAGATACTTAATACTCTGCAAGAGCTTGGATTTAACGACAACACCAATGTCATTTATACAAGTGATCATGGCGACAATTTGGGCGCAAGAGGTCTTTGGGGCAAGTCCACAATGTTTGAAGAAATTGCGGGCGTACCTTTAATTATGGCTGGCCCTGATGTTCCCAAAGGAATTAGGATTGATACGCCAGCAAGTCATGTTGATTGCTTCCCGACTATTCTGGAAGGAATTGGTATTGATTTTGAATCTGTTAAGGATGGTCATCTAGGTGTTTCTTTATTTGATCTCGCCAAAGGATATAAACCAGATAGAACGGTACTTTCTGAATATCATGGAATGGGCTCTACAACTGGGGCCTATGCAATTCGTAATGGGAAATGGAAATATGTTTATTACGCAAAGTATCCGGCGCAGTTATTCGATCTTGATAATGACCCAAATGAAACAAATGATCTTGGACAAAATACAGAATACAAAAACATTCTCTCAGAATGTCACTTAAAACTTCTTAGCGTCTGTGATCCAGACGAAACAGATAGAAGAGCTAAGGCCAGACAGGCTGAAAATTTAGCGGCCAATGGAGGACGTGAAGCCGTGATTGCACGTGGGGACATTGGATTTACTCCAGCGCCTGGCGCTGCAGCTGATTTCCTTTAATAAAAATAATCGAGGGGCAATATATGAGGGTTAATGCTATGGGAAGATTAGTAGTCATCTTTGCGAGCTGTCTATTGATTGCTAACACTGCACTTAGTGCAGCTTGGCCAGATAAACCGATCAAGATCATTGTCCCTTATCCACCAGGGGGTGGGGTCGATGCAGTTGCGAGAACCTATGCTCAAAGACTTGGCGAGGTATTAAATACAACAGTAATAGTAGAGAACAAAGCTGGCGCGTCAGGTGCTATAGGTGCTGATTTTGTTGCTAAGAGCGCCCCTGATGGGTATACCTTTTTAATAGCTTCACCCGCAGAGGTTGTTGTTGGCCCCATTGCAGGACAAAAAGTTCCATATGACCCAAAAACTGATCTGATACCAATTTCGCTTATTGGTGAAACCCCCTTAGTAATAGCAGCCAACCCAAGTGTTCCGGCAAAAAATATATCTGAATTTATTACTTTAGCAAAAGCAAATCCTGGTAAATATTCATATGGAACTCCTGGCGCCGGAAGCTCAATGCAATTTGCGGGTGAATCTTTAAATGCCATTGCAGGGCTAGATGTTTTGCATATCCCTTACAAAGGTGCTGCACCCGCATTAGCTGATGCCTTAGGGGGTCAAATTCCAATAGCCATCATAGGTATGCCCCCCACTATTGCTCATGCCAAGAATGGAAAAATAAAAATTCTAGCCGTAACTAGCGAGAAGCGATCATCAGCAATGCCTGACGTTATGGCTGTTGCGGAGTTGCCAGGGATGAAAACATATCGCTTTACTAATTGGATGGGCCTTTTTGCACCCTCTAAAACACCTTCTGACATTCTCAGTAAACTAGCAATAGCTACTGCCAAAATTGTACGGGAGCCATTGGTACGAGATAAATTACTTGCTCAAGGTGTTGAGCCTATCGGTAATTCACCAAAAGAATTTTCTGATTTTTTAAGGCAAGAATATATAACCTATTCAAAGATAGCCGTTGAGCGCAACATCAAAGCTAGCGACTAAAAAGAGTCTAAGCGTTACTTTAAGTAACGCTCAAAAGACAAAACCCCAGCTGCCACTAACTGGGGTTTTGCTTTTCTGGTGGGCTACTAATAACCTATAAATATATTTTAATATTACGTTAAAGTAAATTTAAGATTACCCAATTTTTCAATTCGAGTCTCTAATTTATCTCCTGGCTTTAGCCAAACTTGCTTCTCTTTTGAATAGCCACTGATAACGCCTTCGGGTGTCCCTGTAAAAATAATATCACCAGGTTCAAGAGTAAAAATCTTAGACGTATAACTCACAATCTGCGCACAATTAAAAACCATGTCATTGGTATTTGATGATTGACGAACTTCGCCATTAACGTATTGCTCGATCTTTAACTGATTTGGATTTCCAACAAGATCGGCCGTAAGAATATATGGGCCAATTGGCGCAAATCCGTCATTTGTTTTTCCAATCATCCACTGACTACTACGCTGTTGTAAATCACGTGCAGTAAAGTCTTGACCGGTCGCATAACCAAATACATAAGACAAAGCATCTGCTTCAGATACGTTATATGCCCTCTTACCCATCACGATGACTAGCTCAGCTTCGTAATCAAATTTCTCAGCATTAACTTTAGATACGGCCACCACGCCATTATGCGAATTTAATGTGTTATTAAACTTATTAAATAGAATCGGCAGCTTGGGAATAGGGTTATTGGTTTCTTTGGCATGCTTGGCATAATTCAGACCTACGCAAACAATCTTTTCTGGATTGGTGACGGCTGGTGCATATTCAATCTTAGATTCATCAAGAAAAAGAGCTGCTTTTCCCTTATTTAAGGCTAATAAAACCAATTTACCTAGCCCCTGATCGCCATTAGCAATTAAGTCATCTGTATTAACGGGTGCCTTCACCTTGAATTGCTTTGCAGCTTTTGCTACCTGTAAAATGCCCTTATCGGTTTTTACTCCAAGAATATATTGGTTGTCCTCTTTATAGTTAAGCACAACCATATTCTTCGCCATCTCCGGATTGGCTATCCTAACTGCACCAGCACCTGGTCCCGCTGCCACCGCCTGACTTGAAATAAATGGTGTCGCTAATGCAGCGCTGCCAGCTAAAGCGGATACTTTTAGAAAGTCACGTCTTTGATTGCTCATAGTCTTTTCCCCTTTGATTATTATTAAAATTATAATTTTTTATATTGTGACTATATCTTAGTTTTGTCAACCTAAATAACTCGGGGAAAGTACTAAGTTAGTGAGAATGAAGATATAACTGAATTCGAGCTAACCATAGGGCTAACTTAGTAAAGTTTTTGATAAGTCAACAATCGTCACTTAAAGTAACGCTCAAAAAACCAAACCCCCACCATTTCTGATGAGGGTTTGCTTTTCTGGTGGGCCCACCAGGACTTGAGCCTGGGACCAAAGGATTCATAACTTAAAATGACTTATTAATTGTCAGCGCAATAGATTGGGTTAAGACTTTTCCACTTGAGTTGCCCACTAAAGTTCCTGAGGATGATGCCCCACTTGAATTTACAGGGTTTGAAAATGCACTGGAATAGTTACCAATTTGATTGTTAGTCTGAGTATAGGTATAGCTTAAATCTAAAAACCAGGAAGGACTCAAAAAATAAGTAGCACCAACCAAGGCGGCAGCACCATAAACCCAACTAGAACTACTAAAACTTTGAGGTGCGCCAGAGATATTTGTATTTACGCCATTAATCGTTGCGTATCCCACTAAATTATTGATATTCGTTTTAACCTGAGAAATAGTGGGTCCACCACCAATATAAGCAAATCCTTTATTAAAAGAATGGCCAAAAAATGGCATGAGCTGAAGCTGGTTATTCATGGTGGTTTGGTAAGAATTAGCCACAGCATTGCCTACAAATAAGACATTTTTATTGGATGATGGATAGTAATAATTTCCAACTTGAGGAATATTGGCGTTTTGGACTGTGGAGCTAGCCCCAAGATAGCTATAGGTTACCTTTGCACCCCATAAATAGTGGGTATCGGCAATATACTGAAAGTAACCAGCCTGTAAGGTGGGTGCCCATGCTGTTTGTTTTCCCATATTGACAGAAGTTGGGCCCCATGCTGAACCAGACGAAGTCAGCACATTATTTGTGTAATTATTTGAAGTTCCCACAGCATAAACATTTTGCGCGCCAAAATTGACTGAGTTATAACTACCACCAACGCCAGCATAAAAGCTAGATTGAGGAACAATCGTTACCGAGGAAGATTGTGCGTGAGCTATCGAAATAGCAATCCAAGACAGTCCAACTGTTATTAGGAAAAGTGCTATTAATTTAACCTTCATATACCTACCTTTAGTTATAGTATTTATATTAAATATAGAAAAATTTACGACGTGATAGCAACAAAAGTATATAGATATTTTTAGCGACTTGCCCTGATGTGAGCATAAAAAACCACTCTGAAGAGTAGTTTTCGTGCATTAAAGGTTTATGTAACTTTAAGTTACGCCGAAATGATAAAACCCTCACCATTTCTGATGAGGGTTTGCTTTTCTGGTGGGCCCACCAGGACTTGAACCTGGGACCAAAGGATTCCGGTTTGTGTAGCTT
>Ga0194045_1000877_pt1 | contig 10004 bp, 7 predicted proteins | sample JunL6211m_MetaG_FD_161686 | JGI IMG/M metagenome (GOLD analysis project Ga0194045, IMG submission 161686) | Anoxic zone freshwater microbial communities from boreal shield lake in IISD Experimental Lakes Area, Ontario, Canada - Jun2016-L626-11m | ecosystem: Environmental > Aquatic > Freshwater >...
AAATCTTCACAAATACTAGAACTCTCCAAGAGATTCCAGGCTGCTAAATTACCGTTTAGAATTTTCAGAGAGCCCGATAGTCAATCCGACCTAACTGCAAGAGCAATTAGACAGTTAACTCAGGATCCACACTATCCTATGAATACTAGGACTGAAACTCTTTTATATAACGCAGCAAGAAGTCAGAGTTTACAAGTCATTAAAACTAGCATTGAAGAGGGAATAAATTGCATCGTGGATCGAAGTTTCCTGACAACTCTTGCAATCCAGTATTATGGTCGTGGTGATGTAGATGATTATCAGAAAATTAATCAGATCATAGACTTTGCTGTTGATGGAATGTATCCAGATTTATGTATAGTTTTGGATGCTCCAACAAAAATCCTAAAAGAAAGATTAAATGAAAGAGATGGAGGAGAAAGATTCGATCATTTAGATTTAGCTTTCTTAGAAAGAGTACGTTCTGGATATTTATGGGAAGCAGAACAAAGAAAATATCCAGTAGTATTCACGATTAATTCGATTGAAGATGTAGCTAATGAAATATGGAACTTAGTAGCCAAAACACTAGCTATACGGGATACTAAAAATGAAAATATTTCTGAACCGACAAGCATTAAGGAAATTATTAAAGAAAAGAAAGAAGAACTCACTGAACAATCTAATGAGGGAGAATTGCTTACAAAAATAGATGGCAAAATGAAAATCACACAAGAAGGTAAAGCATTTCTAGATAATATACTTACCGATTCTAGTGGAGACGTATACGTATTCAACGATAAGATAAGCCCGATTACAGTAGCTGCTGCGATGGCTAGATTATCTAGAAGATTTGATGATCTAAGAGTAACTCTGCTAGATGAATTTGCTGGAAAAATGGGTAAAGATAATTCGTTGTTAAGACGAATAATAACAGCTTATGGAGACGATTCGGTTCAACAACTAGCAGGAATTCATTTAGTCGTAGAGAATGCTTCTAATCTCTTAACTAAGAAATTAGAATGGGGAAGACTAGCAGCTTACCTCGAACAATCCACTAGATATATTTTCTATGACGAAAAGGATGAGAATGGTAATTATAGATACATTGTACCCGAAAGTTTGAATGGTGATTTAAAAGCTAAATATATTTCTATTATGGATAAAATTTTCGATAATTATTCTGTAATAGTAAAAAAACTTACCGATCATGTAAGAAATAATTCTAAAGTTCCTGATGAAGAAAGAGATATTGCATGGAAAGGTGCAACTAAAGCGCAGGCTTGTGACGCAGCTAGAAACCTTCTTCCGGTAGCAACTTTGTCTACAGTAGGAATTTACATATCTGGGCAGAGTTTAGAAAGTCTTATTTATCATTTGTGGAGTGATGAACTACCTGAAGCTAACATTAAAGGAGATCAAATTCTAAAAGAAGCCAGAAAAGTTATTCCAATGTTTCTAGAGCGCGCAGACAAACCAGAGCGCGGAGGAGCTTTTGTAGCTTACAGGTCTGAGAACATGAAAAATATTAAAAAATTAGCTAAAGAATTACTACCAGAAACCTTCTCGGCGGGCGAGTATAAGGAAGTAACTTTAAATAATTACTTTCCAAAAAATGAGTTAGATTTAGCTGCCGACATGCTTTATTCAGAAAGCGATAGATCTCTTGAAGAAATTAAAAATATTGTAGATGAGTTACCATACGATAAAAAAATTAAAATCTTTAATACATACATAGGTGAAAGACTAAACCGCAGACATCGCCCAGGAAGAGCATTAGAAAAAGCATATTATTCTTATGATATAGTTTGTGACTTTGGTATATTTAGAGACCTTCAAAGACACAGAATGGTATCAGATCTTGACTGGCAAACCCTAAGTCCAAGATTTGGATATAGTGTTCCAGAACTAATAGAGGAAGCAGGATTAGTGGATCTATTTGAAGACTGTTTCGTTTTATCACTATCTCTTTATTCGGAAATGCTTGCTGACGGCAAGGAAACAGAAGCTCAGTATGCAACATTAATGGGGCATAGGATGCGATGGAAGATAACATATAACGCCAGAGAAGCTATGCACTTCCATGAACTAAGAACAGCCCCTCAAGGACATCCCGAATACCGAAGAATAGTAAAAATAATGCATGACGAATTAGCTAAAGTGCATCCAATACTAGCAGAATCTATGAAATTTGTGAATAAAGACGAAGATCCAGAACTTACTAGACTAGCCGCTGAAAGGTATACTCAATTTAAACTTAAAAAGCTTAATAAAGAATAAATATATCTTTTTTGCAAGTTTTTATGTTAAAATACATCTTCTAATGAACAGTTTTGAACAAAACAAAGAAGATATTTATAGAATTTCTGAAATTCAGTCCGAAAGAATATCTATAGCAGAAAAAATTATTGGTCACTCAGCCAATATTGAAGAAATTGAAAATTGGTATAAAAGTTATGATTTCATCGATGACAGACTGAATGAAACATTCATTGACGTACATAATGCTGCAGCTACCGGCAATAACGAAAAACTTAAAATTTTTAGTGAACAGATATTACCATCACTGCAAATTGAAGACACAAGAAATAAAATAGCGCTACAATATGGTGCTGAATTTATTTTAGAACAAATTCTAGAACTAGATAATGAATCAGGTGATGATAAGCCAGAATTAAAAGATATAGCTACTCCATACATAGCTAGCAGTACCACGAAGATAGAATCGATGATAGCAGATTGTTATGATAGAGAACTTTCTCAATCCGATATGGAAAAAATATTCTTAGCATCCGAAATGTTAATTCTAAGTTCAGGTATTGATTTGCATGGTGTTCCGGATTACGAATTCTATAATAACTGGAAAATAATCACGAGGGTTCAAGCTTTTAAACTACTTAATTTAAATATGGAGTTATTGCCTGATATTTGGGAGGCGTCTGCTGAATCGAAAAAGTTATACTTCGATACAATAAATACATTTTATACTTACGGCATTTCAGATAATTATTATAGATTCGAACAACTAGCTAATTCTATAGGATTTAATGACGAGAATTATGATTCTATCAGCAATAGAAACTATTGGCTTGGCGGATATCTAAATAAACTGAAGGACTCTTTTTTAGGAAATGAAAAGATAAAAAGAAATATACTTGATGATGTGGATATATATCCCAGTCGTAAAAAAGGTATTATGCATGAATCATTGTGGCTACTAGACATGATGATGCTTCGTGAATTTATGGGACTAGATTATTCAATTACTTCATCTACATCAAACGCTGATCGACCATTAGTTGGTAAACCAAAAAGAAACCACGGATATGATGCAGTTATAGAATCTCCTGATGAAGATACCAAAATTATTAGAGCACAATTAAAATCTGGTAAACTCACCAAAAGAACTAAAGAATACAATCCTGCAATTACTGTTTTTATAGAAAAGGATTTTAAACCAGAAGACCTAGATGCTGTTGAAGCTAAGTTAAATGCTTATGAGAAAGCTATTGAAAATAATTTTTCAGAAGAATCTTTCGAAGAATGCCTAGAACACATTCTACCTACGGCCATTGAAGCTATTAATCACTACAGAAGCATAAGACCACTTAGTAGTATTGCTCTTACTGCAATACGTAATAAAATACCGATAGTATTAAGAACAGATAGTATTGAAACATTGAGATTAGCTAAAGCTAACAATATACCTATTATAAATAATCAAGCACCTACACTTAACAGAAAGCAACGTCGTAAACTAGAAGTATTAGAAGCTCGAAAAGCTGCAAACAACCAAACTCTTATTAGAAGAAACCCTAGATATAGATAATAATTGAAATTTTAATCAAAATACGTTAAAATAAGTACTAGTGTTGCCAAAGACAGCGACGGGGAAACCTTGATAATGTCGCCTAGGTAAAATCTATTTTTAGAATCTTACGGTCTTTGAAGCGAACATTCGCAGTAAAAGACCTTTTTCTTTTTAGACAAAGGGCAACCAATTAAAAATCTAATCCATTAAAATAACAAGGTCGATTGGATAGATATAAATCCTAAATAAGGAGAGAAATAAATGGCTTTAACAAAGCAAAAAAAGAATGAAGTTATCGATGAAGTTTCTAAATTAATTGATACTTCTAAATTAACTGTAGCCGCAAAATATGCAGGTACTACAGTTAAAGCCATGCAAGAATTACGAAGATCTTCTAAGGCTAACGGCACAACCGTAAAAGTTATTAAGAACAGATTAGTAATTCAAGCTCTAAAGAATAATCCTAAATTCAAAGACGTTGACACAAGCGCCCTTAATCAGATGCTTGTATACGCTTTCAACCCAGAAGATGAAGTAGCTCCAGCTCAAGCTTTGAATGCTTTTGCAAAAAACAATCCAAACCTAGAGTTTGTTGGTGCTTACACTATGGATGGACAATTCTTAGGAGCAGAGGACGTTAAAGCTCTAGCAAATCTTCCAAGCAAAGATCAATTAAGATCTATGCTTGTTGGTACATTTGCAGCGCCACTAAGTGGTTTTGTTAACGTTCTAGCTGGTAACGTTCGAGGATTCTTGAACGTACTAAACGCGAGAGAAGAAAGTTTAAATAATTAAGGAGAATCATATGGCAGAAGAAAAAAAGGTAGAAGTTCCTAAAGAATTTGAAAACCTAGTAAAAGAACTAGATAAATTAAGTGCTCTAGAAATTAGTAAGTTTGTACACTTCCTAGAAGAGTACTGGGGTGTATCTGCAGCCGCTCCAGCAGTAGCAATTGCTGCTCCTGTAGCAGGTGACGCAGCTCCAGCAGCTGATGAAAAAAGTGAATACGACGTTATCCTAAAAGACGCCGGTGCACAAAAAGTAGCTGTAATCAAAGCTGTAAAAGAAATTACAGGCCTAGGTCTTGGTGAAGCAAAAGCTATCGTAGATGGCGCACCAAAGGCAGTAGTAGAAAAGGCTAAAAAAGAAGACGCTGAAAGTGCTAAGAAAGCTTTAGAAGCTGCTGGCGCAACAGTTGAACTAGTATAATTTCTTAAATAGTAAGAAATAGAATGATCCTCTTCGTATGAAGGGGATTTTTCTATTTATCCACAGTTTTTTAATTGCTATTTTGACAAGGATATATAAATCTGGTAGTTTATGGATAGAAGTGTATATATAAGCACTGGAGTAAAAGCGAGAAAAACAATAACAAAATGTCAGACGTACCCGAAAAGCAAATAAAAAGATTGAGATCACTCATACAAGAAGCAGAAACTAATCTAGCTGCTGCTAACGAACTATTAATTAGTTTAGTAGGTGATGATGCTAAATTATCTCCAATTAAGTCTGAAGATACTCTCGGAAAAATCATAGAAGGTGTATTTGATGGACAAAACATGGTTGGAAGTGACGCTAAAACATATCCGGTACCAGCCAACTACGCATCTAAATCAAAATTAGTTCAAGGAGATATCCTTAAATTAACAATTGCTGAAGATGGAACTTTCTTATACAAACAGATTGGTCCCGTGGCTAGAAAACAACTTGTAGGAACACTTATACTAGAGAATGGGCACTACTTCATCGATACAGGTTCTAAGAGATTCAGAGTTCTTCTTGCTAGCGTAACTTACTTTAAGGCAAAACCTAATGATCAAATCAGCGTCAACGTTCCAGAAGACGATTCTACTACTGAATGGGCTGCGATAGAAGCTGCACTTTAAGCATCATTACTCATTGATATATAGCCATGTTTATTATATAATGTTTATCTCATGAACATTTATTACGAAGAAAAATTGCAGACGCAAGAAAAAATTCTTAAAAAAGCATCAATTTCTAAATTTATAGGAAATAGCATCCTTGGTGGATTTCTAGCTACTGGAATATATACAGGAATTAATACACAAGAGCACTTCAACTCTGGATTTGCAGCCAGCGTAGCATTAACTGCTGCCTTGTTTGCAGAAAAACATATAACAGATAGAAGTATTAACAAATTAATTAATAAATATGAAAAAACTACTCACTACTCTACTGAATTGAAAAGATATATTCCTAAAAATAGTATAGCTGATGGTGAAAATACTATTCCAAGTGAGAATATTCCTGCAAATCCTAGGATATTCACTGTCGACGGCATTAAGGAAAGTGTTCCATATGGATTACTTCTTGGAGGGATAACTGAAGCAGGAGCTTTCATATTTACAAATAGAGAAACCACAAATACTGCAACATCTTTAATCGTAGGATCATTAGCTCTAGGAGGAGCGGCTATATTAAACTATGCATTAAATAAAGTAGTTGAAGAAGATATTACAGATAGATCTATCAATACCTTAAGAGAGATAGATATTTTTTACTCAGCCTAATCTTTAACAACAATATTTAAACCACTAAACTGATATAATACTTCTTATCTATGGGACAAGTGTTGTATCGAAAATATCGATCTAAAAATTTATCTGAAGTATTAGGACAGACAGCAATAACTACTGCCCTTAATAATGCTATTAAGACCAACAGAATAGCTCACGCATACCTATTTACAGGCCCAAGAGGAGTAGGCAAGACATCTACTGCTAGAATATTGGCTCATGAGGTAAATAACTTCCCATACAGCGACGATTCATCTCATATAGATATTATCGAAATAGACGCAGCAAGCAATCGTAGAATAGATGAAATAAGAGAACTTAGAGAAAAAGTATATATTACTCCATCAGCTGGTAAGTATAAGGTGTATATAATCGACGAGGTTCACATGTTAACCAAGGAAGCTTTCAATGCACTCCTTAAAACCCTGGAAGAACCGCCTGAGCACGTAATATTCATTCTAGCTACAACGGATATGCACAAACTTCCGGATACAATAATTTCTAGAACTCAAAGATATAGCTTTAAACCAATATCGGTAGAAGATATTTCTGCGCATCTTAAAGATATTTCAAAGAAAGAAAAATTTAAAATATCCGATGAAGCTATTAAGCTATTAGCCGAAAAAGGTCAGGGCAGTTTTAGAGACAGCATAAGTCTACTAGATCAAATAAGCTCATCAAAATCTGAAATAGACGAAGAAGATGTAGTTACTTTCCTGGGAATTCCATCTACACGAACAGTAGCTGAGATAGTTACCGTCTTAGAAGAAAGTAGCGTTAACTACAAAGAACTAAATGAAAAATTAACCACTCTTATAGATCAGGGATTTAGTCCCAGTGATCTGGCAAACACAATAATGGAAGTAATTAGAACTAAATTAATAAATTCAGAACTTAAAATGAATGAATCGAAAGCTATCAATCTATTAAATCAACTATTGGATGTTCAATCATCCGTGGATCCAAAAAACAAACTTCTTCTAGTTCTTATATCAAATTTGGATAATACAGAAACTAAATCCATAATTCAACCTGAACCTTCTAAGAAAATAAAAGAAATAAAAATTGAACAACCTAAAATTTTAAAAGAAATTACAAAAAAACAAACTGAACAAACTGAACAAACTATCAAAGAAAATATAGAAGTATTAAAACCTAGCGGAGAATGGAACGAAGTTCTTAATGATCTGAAAAAAACACAGAATACTATTTATGCGATAGTTAAAAGTGCCAAGGAAGAAATAACCGATAATCTTATCACTCTTACATTCGACTATCCATTCCATCAAAGAAGAATGAATGAATCTAAAAATAAAGGAATTCTTTTAAATACTGTAAGTAAACATTTTGATAAGAATGTAAAACTAGAATTATTAGTAGATACTAACAAAAAAAATAACATATCTACAGTGAATCAGCTTTTCGGCGAAGCAGAAATTGAAGAATTATAACCATGAGCAATACCAAAAAAGACATTAACTTTATATAATCAGATTATGGATGAGGGTAAAAAAATTAAATTAAACTCAAATCTAGTCAATGTAGACGCAGAGGCTAGTTTGCTCGGAGCTATCCTAATAGATAGTGATGGGATAGTTAAAATTGCTGATTCAATTTCTGCTGAAGATTTTTCTGACAAAAAACATGAATACATATATGAAGCAATATCTTATCTTTACAACAATCGTTCTGCAATAGATATTCTTACTCTAGCAGAAGAACTTAACAGTAATAGCAAACTCGATTTAGTAGGTGGAGCATCCTACCTAACCGAACTTACCAACTTCGTTCCAACTGCTACTCACATAGAACAATATGCGGATATTGTTGCTCAAAAAGCAATGCGAAGAAAGCTTATTACCATTTCTTCAGAAATTGGAGATTTAGTTCAAGATGAATCCAAAGAACTTAGAGAATTAATTGAAGAAGCTGAAACAAGATTATTCAATGTATCTAACCAACACGTTAAACAAAACATTGTAAGTATTGAATCTATACTTGCAGATAGCTTCGAAAGACTAGATGAACTACACAGGGATAAAAGTAAAATTAGAGGCGTACCAACTGGATTCAAAGATTTAGATCATATCTTAGCTGGTTTCCAAAAAAGTGATCTAGTTATTCTCGCAGCTCGACCTTCAATGGGTAAAACTGCACTTGCTCTAAACTTCGCTCATAACATAGCTACAAAATCCAACCAACCAGTTATATATTTCAGTCTGGAAATGAGTAAAGAGCAGTTAGTAGACAGGCTGCTATCTATGGAATCTGGAGTTGATGCCTGGGCACTTAGAACAGGTAACCTAAACGATACAGATTTCGAAAAAATTGGTAATGCTATGGGTAGTTTAAGTGAAGCTCCGATATACATCGATGATACTCCAGGTATTACAGTTAGTGAATTAAGAACTAAAGCTAGAAGAGAGGCACACAAACATCCATTAGGAATTATTATAGTAGACTATTTGCAGCTTATGAGTGGAGGTAGTAAATTCGGTGGAGATTCTAACCGAGTGCAGGAAGTTAGTGAAATCTCTAGAGGACTGAAAGGAATAGCTAGGGAATTAAATGTACCGGTAATAGCTCTTTCACAGCTTAGCCGTTCCGTAGAAAACAGATCGCCGCAAATACCTCAGTTAGCCGACCTTAGGGAATCTGGATCTATTGAGCAAGATGCCGACGTGGTAGCATTCATTTATCGGGAAGAGTTCTATAAGCCAGATACTGATCGAAAGAAAATTACAGATATCTTTATTAAAAAGCACAGAAATGGTCCTACAGGCGGAGCTGAATTATACTTCGATAACGAGAAGCAGCGCTTCAGATCTATAGATAAAAGACACAGTGAATCCTCCAACTAAGGTATAATATAAATTAATGAAAAAGCTTAAAAGTTTTAAGTTAAGTAGCCCAAAAAACATTTTTAAAAAAATTAAAAAGCTAGACTGGAAAACCTTTCTTAAGTTCGTTCCTTTAATTGCTTTGTTTATATATCTATACATTTACAAGCTTTCTATATTAATGCCAAATCTTTCAATTTCCGAAAGGTTAATAAATGTCCCAAAATTAGGAATAAATTCAATAATTAATGATCCTAGATATTTGCCAATTAAATTTGTTAAATATATATTCGGTCTCACTAGCTCATCTGTTAGTATATTTGAAATTAGATTAGCATCAGTTGTCTTCGGACTACTTACTATTTTCATGATTTATGAAATTACTAGATCCTGGCTTGGAAGAAGAGCTGCAGTAATAGGCACAATATTATTTAGCTTTAGCGCATGGACACTACATGTATCACGAATTGGAACATATTCAATTATGTACATGTTTTCAGTAACTCTATTTATTTATTCGCTTAACATGTTAAAGAAATACTATTTAAATAAGAAATATTTCCTTATCATTACTGCTATTATTTGGCCACTTCTTATAACTGTTCCTGGAATGATTTACTTCATTATTTACGCATTAATTAGACATAAGAAAGAGATTAAGGAAGGACTTAAGAATATTGGCAGGCTTACTTCATTAAATATTTTAAGTTTAATTATCTTAATTGGAATATTCGTTAAATATTTAATTACATCACCAGGTAATATATTGAATGCTTTTTATTTACCGACAACAATTCATAAGCTAAGTCTATTTCCAGTTAATTTACTTAAAA
>Ga0194045_1000880_pt1 | contig 9998 bp, 5 predicted proteins | sample JunL6211m_MetaG_FD_161686 | JGI IMG/M metagenome (GOLD analysis project Ga0194045, IMG submission 161686) | Anoxic zone freshwater microbial communities from boreal shield lake in IISD Experimental Lakes Area, Ontario, Canada - Jun2016-L626-11m | ecosystem: Environmental > Aquatic > Freshwater >...
AAGCGCAACGCATTCGAACCGAGAATCCAAACGCCCCCGAAGGAGATCCGAGTCGATTACAACTCGACCCGCGTTCGTTTCCCGCGAAAAGCGTTGGGGCTCGAATGGTCATCATCAGCGCTGGCGTTGTTATGAATCTGATCTTTGGGGTGTTGATGGCGGCCTGGGCATTCAGCGGTGGCGTACCTTATGAACCGTCGGTTATTGGCGAAGTGAACCCGGGCGACCCTGCGTGGAAAAACGGGCTTCGAGCAGGCGACAAAGTCGTTCAAGTCGGATCGCTCATCGATCACGATCTTTCCTTTCGAGACATGTTCATGTCCGTACTGTTTCACGGCCTGCGCGATCCGAAGGCAGAAATTGAAATCGGCGTCGATCGGGATGGGGCGACCGTACAAAAGAAACTCGCGGGAACGACCATGCACTCCGATCCCAAAAAGGGTATCCAGCATTTGACGCTCGGGATTCGAAGTGCAGCCATGACTCGTGTGAATTCGAAGTCAGCTGTTGGTAAGCAGATCGAGCTTGGATTAGCCAATTCAGACACGCTGATGCCCAAGCTCCTACCGTCGGATGTCGTGGTGGGAATCAATGGTTCCACATTGCCAATCTCAAGTCATGCACTAGCCCCAATGGAATATTCGCTTAACGCAAAGTTGCACCCGAGATTAAACGAGTCGGTGAAACTCCAGGTTGATCGAATGGTGGACAACTCGGTTACGAAACTGGACGTCGAATGGGCTCCAATACCGATGAAAAGTTTTGGGCTGAGGTTCAAGCCAGGCGCTGTCGTTTCGGTGTTGGCAGATTCGCCAGCAGCCCTTGCGGGCGTTAAAGAGGGGGATACCCTCATATCTTTCAATGGCAAACCCATTGAGGATGGCATCACACTTGTGCTTGCGACAGCATCATTTCATGGAACCAATGTTTCATTGAAACTGGAGCACGCAGACAAGACACAGACGGTCCTCGATTGGCAAGTTCCAGACGAATTCGTTGTGGCCGCCGCCGAGGGTGTGCTTGGTCCAGTGGGCTTTGAGTTGCCTGGCTCGGGTTTGGTTTTTTCCCTTTCCAACATCGTCAGTGGGGTTGAGGCTTCGTCGGTCGCGGCTAAGAGCGGGATTATCGCCGGAGATGTCGTTCGGCAATTTCAATTTGATGCTGATTCCGTTTCTGATAAGGAATACATGGAGAAAGTATTTGTGTCGGGGTACAAGGCTCTCCTAGACGAGACGCCTGTCGATGTGCGTCACAATATCCAGTACTTCCACAACTTGGCCCAATCTCTTAGGTCGGGCATGCCTGTCCAAATCAATTATGAACGGGACGCAAAGGTGGCGACGGCGCTTGTAGATATCCATACGGAGAGCGAGTGGTTTTGGCCGGATCGTGGAGTCAACTTCAGCCCGCTTGAGTTCGAACACAAATCGACCAGCTTGGCGTCTGCCCTAACGATGGGGCTTGGAGAAATCCGCCGACGGATGGGCAATGTCCTTGAATTCCTGGAGCTGCTCATCAAAGGAAAGATGCCGTTCAAGGTGGTTGGGGGCCCCGGCGTCATTGCGGTAGAAGCGACCGATGCTGCGTCGAAAGGGATTTCGCCCTTGCTGATGTTTTTGGTGATGTTGAGCGCCAACTTGGCCATTATTAACTTCCTCCCAATCCCAGCTCTGGATGGTGGTCACATGATGTTTTTGACAGCCGAAGCGGTGCTAGGAAAACCGGTCAATGAATCGTTGCAGATGAAATTAACGATGGCTGGCGTTCTTGGCCTTCTATGTTTGATGGGAGCGGTCCTCATCAACGACACGATCAACTTATCTCGATTTTTCGGCGGCTAACGCTACATCGCTGACCATTGAGACCGACTCAACACTCGTGTCTCGGGAGATTTCGTTGTAGCTAAGAATGCGTAAATCAGGCATCGTTTCTTGCGTGATCTGTCGCAATGCCACGCGAATCTTGGGACTTACCAAGACGCAGCGAGGCTTGTTCATCTGATCCAGTTTTCGTACTTGATCGGCGATGCGATCGCAAGTTTTCGAAATCGTGTCCGGCGACATTCGAATAGAAACCCCACGATCCGTCTGCTCAGTGCCTGCCGCGATTCGGTCTTCCATCGCAGGGTCGAGCGTGACAACTTTGAGCACACCTCCCGAATCGCGATAGCGATGCGATATCGTGCGGGCCAATCGATGTCGCACATACTCCGTCAGCCAAATTGGGTCCTTAACGCGTTGAGCAAAATCGCCGAGCGTTTCGAAAATGATGCTCAATTGTCGAATGGGAATGTCTTCACGAAGCAAATTCTGAAGCACTTGTTGAACCTCCGCCAGCTTCATCACACCTGGAATAAGCTCGTCGACGACCGTTGCCGAAGACTTCTTCAGTTGATCCACGAGTTGTTTTACAACTTCTCGCGTGAGCAATTCATCGGCATGTTTCCGAGCCGTTTCTTGAACATGCGTTGCCAAAACAGCACCGCACTCGACAACTTGGTAGCCATAGCTTTCGGCTTGTTGTCGATTCTTTGGATCGATCCAAAAAGCTCGTTTACCGAAAGCGGGGTCCAGCGTTTCGTCCCCTTGGATTTGCCCGACGGTAAAACCGGAATCGATCGCGAGCAAGCGGTCGGGTCGCAGCGTACCACTTGCAATTCGGTTTCCGGACATTTCAAGTTCATATGTATATTCAGGTAGACTCATCCGGTCTTTGATTCGAACCATGGGCAAAAGGATCCCCATCTCGCTGGCAAGCGTCGCTCGCACAGTCGAAATCCTCTTCATTAGATCTCCGCCGCGATTTGGATCGGCCAAAACAATCAGCTTGGCTCCCAGTTCCAGACGCAACGCGTCCACTTCGAGGTAGTCTTCGACTTTCTTTTCTGTTGGTGCCTTCTTGATCGAATCCGCGTCTGCAATTTTCTTGTCCGCGATTTTTTCTGTTTGTTTTTTTTGTCGCTGGATCATGAAGGCGATTCCAATGCATCCGCCACCCATAGTCAACATAGGCAAGGTCGGCAACGGAGTGAACGTTAGCAACAGCAGAAAAGCACCCGACACAATCAACGCTTGCGGGCGAGAAAAAATCTGCCGCAAGAATTCGCTTGAGAATTCCGACTTTTGAGTGCTGCGCGTGGTCAGCAATGCGGCAGCCAACGAGATCAGAAAAGCGGGCACTTGGCTGACTAGGCCATCACCGATAGTGAGCTTAGTGTAAACCTTTGCGGCCTCATCAAGTGTCATCGTCGCATGCACGCAACCCATGTATAAACCGCCGACGATATTGAGCAGCGTAATCGCGATACCAGCGATCGCATCGCCGCGAACAAATTTACTAGCACCGTCCATGGCTCCATAGAAGTCCGCTTGCCGCGTAATTTCTTCGCGACGTTTTTGCGCTTCCTTTTCATCGATTGCGCCTGCGCTCAAATCGGCATCGATAGCCATTTGCCGGCCCGGCATACCATCCAAGGCAAAACGTGCAGCCACTTCGCCAATCCGCGTCGCACCTTTTGTAATCACAATGAAGTTAATCAAAAAGATGATGACAAATAAAACAATTCCAACCTCGAGAGAGTCCCCCGACACAAACTCGCCAAACGCTCGAATCACCCCACCGGCAGCATCTAACTTTTCGGTACCAGCCCTTGTCAAAATCAGTCGTGTCGTCGCTAAATTCAGCACGAGCCGTGACAAGGTGGTAGCAACCAGCATCGCCGGGAAAATATTGAACTCCAGAGGTGCCTCAATGTAAATCGTGGTTAGCAGGATAACAACTGCGATTGCAATGTTGGCCGATAGCAGGATGTCCAACAAGAATGGAGGAAGCGGGACCAGAATAACAACTAAGCAAGCAATGATTCCAATCGGAACAATCGCATGGCGATGCCTAAAAAACAGCCTGGTCCAAAAATCCATTCAGGACGTTCCTACCGCGAAAACTTGAGAAAAACTGGAAGTTAACCGGAAAACTACTCTGCTTTCTTGCAAGATGTCTATATCGCTTTTCATTTGCGAACGATAATGTAGATAAATCGGAGTCCAAACGGATTTGGGTCTTCCTCCATTTGATTTGACAGCATTGACATTCTTTACGACTTCGGCGAATGGCATCCAACGAATCGTCTCAAGACATACAGTATCCAGCGCTCTCGCCCAGATTCTGGCACGGGATGCCGTCTTGGGTTTGGTATCGCGAACTCGCCAAAAACGGTTTCAAGGTTTCCCCCTCGAAGTTGCATATTGCCCTGGGCGTTTCCTTTTTCACGCCCTTTTCGGACCTGCTGGGTTTTACGCAACATTGCGTTTTCGGCAGCAGTATTGCGCGGACAGAACTTGCCGGCCCCCCACTGTTTGTGCTCGGACATTGGCGAAGCGGAACAACGCTGTTGCACGAGTTGCTTGGCCTAGACGACACGTATGCATCTCCGACGACTTTCCAGTGCTTCGCGCCTCGCCAGTTCTTGCTCGCCGAAGACCTGGTAACTAAGTACGGTGGCTGGCTGATTCCAAACAAGCGTCCGATGGACAATATGAAAGCTGGTTGGGCCCTGCCGCAAGAAGATGAATTCGCATTAATGAACTTGGGTGCCCCGACGCCTTACTTGAGACTGATGTTCCCTTGTCACGAGTTCCCGTTTCAAAATACCCTATCGTCGGATGGTTTCACGGCCGAAGAGCTCAAGCAATGGAAGGTTCTCTTTGACTGGTTCTTGCGTGCACTGACATACAAGTCAAAAAAACCCCTAATCCTGAAGAGTCCCCCGCACACAGGCCGCTTGGGTATTCTCAAATCCATGTATCCTGATGCGAAGTTTGTCCATATTGTGCGCGACCCTCGGAAAATCTTTCCGTCGACCATGAAACTCTGGAAGTCGCTAGATTGTGTTCAAGCCCTTCAAACGGGTGACTACGAGGATCGACTTAAGCAATTTGTCTTGAACTCGTTAACCACGATGTACACATCCTTCGAACGAGACCGAATCGGGATGTCAAAAGACCAACTCATCGACGTGCATTATGAGGACTTGGTCAAAGATCCAGTCAACGTAGTGCGGCAAATTTATGAACAGCTCGGACTCGCGAATTTCGATGCGATTGAACCCCTCGTGCAGAACAAGAAGCAACAAGACAAAGAATACAAGACGAATCGGTTCGGTGTGGACACTGCCGAAGAGGCGGAGATCATGACTGCTTGGAAGGGTTACGCGACCCAGTATGGCTACGCATAGCTACGCATAACGGTACCACCCAATGCTCAAGCCGCTTCCGATCGACGAACACTTAGCAACCATTTGCAATAGTGTTACAAGCAACCCGATCACAATCATCGAAGCGCCACCAGGATCCGGTAAAACGACGCGCGTCGCGCCTGCTTTAATGGATCTGACTTGCTCGGTAGGCAAGCGATTGTACCTGCTGCAGCCAAGAAGGTTGGCCGCGAAATCGGTTGGTCAACGTATTGCATGGGAACAAGGGACACGCCTGGGTGATCGCGTCGGGTACCAAGTGCGATTCGACTCGCAAATCTCACGCGAAACACAGCTTGTGGTCGCAACGGAAGGGGTTTTACTTCGCAGACTGCAAGACGACCCTTCTATCTCCGATACGTGTATCGTGTTGCTCGATGAGTTTCATGAGAGATCTCTCGACTCGGATTTATTGCTCGGCATGCTCCGACGCATACAAACCGTCATTCGCGACGATTTGAAGTTGGTCATCATGTCGGCAACAATCGAATCGAACGCCATCCAAGCTCAGCTTGGTGGAGCACCCATTGTTCGCGTTGGTTCGCAAAACTACCCCGTCTCGATTCGATACCGTCCTCCAAAAGTACAACAACGCCCTGTCGATCATATGATCGAGACACTCAATGAGGTCGTTCCGTTGCATGGCGGTGATGTGCTTGCATTTTTGCCTGGTGCCGGCGAAATACAACGATGCAGCGAAGCGCTATTGAATTCGAGCATCGGACGCGATTGCGACGTCGTCACACTCTTCGGTGCCATGCAACTAGATGAACAATCCCGTGCAATCGAGACTGGACCTAGACGTAAAATCGTACTTTCGACCAATGTAGCCGAAACATCGCTAACCATTGAAGGCGTAACGGTCGTCGTCGATAGTGGTTTGGCAAGGATCATGCGATTTGCGCCCGAGGTCGGGCTCGATCGATTGTCGCTCGAGGGGATTAGCCAAGCCTCCGCCACGCAACGAGCTGGCCGAGCCGGACGAGTCGCGCCGGGTACATGCTATCGCCTTTGGTCCGAAGCGTCAGACCGATCGCGTCAAGCGTTCTTAGAACCGGAGATCCGCAGAGTCGATCTCGTTTCAGCCGTATTGCAACTTTATGCTTGGGGCGAAGGAGAAAGCGACGACTTTCCATGGCTGGAACCACCACGCCCTGAGTCGATTGCACGCGCCCGCGATCTTCTTGAAAATCTGGAAGCCATTCGCAATGGCAAGATCACGGAGATCGGCAAAGCCATGGCAAGCTTGCCCGCGCATCCGCGATTGGCTCGAATGGTCATCGCGAGCTACGAAGCGGGCTGCTTGGATCGAGTTTGTCTGTTGGCCGCGTTGCTTTCCGAACGAGATCCCTTCGATCGCCGCGAGGACCGACATGGAAATCGAGCCGGCTCGATGCAAACAAGAGCCCCAAAGCGATGGGATAGCGACTGCATCGAGAGACTCGTTGCGATCGAGGATTTTCTGGACGGGAATTTTTCCAGCTCACCGTTTGGCGAACTTCATAAAAGCGGTGTTCGCTCCATCGCAAATGCAGCGACTCAATTGCGTGAACAATGCGTCTCGGCCTTGCAAGGCTCCAAGAACGCCAAAGGTCTACGAAATTCGGACGATGCCGAAACCGTAATGCAAATGCTGCTCGTCGCTTTTCCTGACCGATTAGCGAAAAGGCGAACATCGGGTAAACCGAATGGCTTGATGGTGGGCGGCAAGGGAGTCGCACTTTCACCGCAAAGCGGAGTGACGGAATCGGAATTATTCTTGTGTATCGATTTAGACGCTGGTGCTGGTGATGCCGTGGTTCGGCAAGCCAGTCGAATCGACCTTGAGTGGCTTCCATCGGAAAAGCTTGTTGAACGCGATGAACTGTTTTTTCATCCCACTCAAAAACAAGTTGTGGCCAGGCGTCGCATCCTTTGGCAGGATCTCGTCTTGAGCGAGACGCCCACGAGCGTGCAGAACGGTGAGCAGTGTGCAACATTATTGTTGCAGGCGGCTCTCAAAAACTGGGAACAAGCATTTCCGGTGGACGACGAACGAGTCGAGGGATTGGTTGCTCGAGTGAACTGCCTAAGGGAATGGATGCCCGAACTGGAGCTGCCCACGATGGAGGAAACGTTTTTTCATGATGTGGCTCGGGAGCTTTGCCAGTCGCGGCGCTCGTTGAGTGAGCTTCGCTCGGCACCATGGTATGATTGGATCCAGTCTCGCTTTTCAAGTCAACAATGGCAAGCCATCGATCGAGAAGCCCCCGCAAAGATCATGGTTCCGAGCGGAAGTTGGATCAAGATTCAATACGAAATGGGGAAGCCACCCACCATGGCTGTGAAAATCCAAGAGGTTTTTTCGTGGCGAGCGACGCCTCGGATCGCGATGGGACGCATACCCGTATTGTTGCATTTGCTTTCACCCAACATGCGACCCCAGCAGATTACAAATGACCTAAGTTCCTTTTGGGCGAATGGGTATCCTATTGTGAAAAAGGAGCTCAAGCGACGTTACCCAAAACACTCTTGGCCCGACGACCCGTTAACCGCCGTGCCTGGCAAACGCTAGGAGCGGGGCAAAGCCCTTGAATCCCGCATGCCTTGTGCTGCGGATCGTTTAGGCTTTTCGGCTAAAGCCGCAGGTTCGTCTCTGGACAGCAGAGTATATTGTCACCCAGGAACACGGATTGAAACCCAGGACGATGTCGGTCGGCCTTGAGCATTGCATTCGAAAGATTGTGTTGGAGAATTAAATGATGCGATTATGGATCTTACTGATTTGCAGTCTTTCCTGTTTCACGGCCGCGCATGGCAGTGCACAAGAGCTTTCCGACATGGAATTCCCGCCGACCCAAGGACCGCCCGATCCATCGCAAGGTCAATTGATCCAATGGGAAGGTTGGTCGTTTCGATGGCAATTCCGCGACATCGAAGGATTGATGCTGAGCGATGTTTTCTTTCAGGGAAAGAAGGTTCTGAAAGCGATCAATTTGGCGGAGATCTATGTTCCCTATGCGACAGGTTGGCCTCGACCGGAAGACTTTTCGTTGGGCGGCTTTCGCGCAAACCCGATGCCTCTCCAACTAGGTAAAGATTGTGCAGCCAACGGAACGCAATGCCGTGCTTTCAATCGTGATGGGAGCCAAGCCAAAGGCGGGACGGCAGATGTAATGATCCACGAGGAATCGATCGGATTCCTCTACGCAGGAAAACAAGGGCGTGCACCTGGGAAGATGCTGGTGCTTTGGGCGATGGTGCATTTCCCTGGTCCGAATGATGGCTACACCTATGTGATTCGCTGGAAACTCAGGTCGGATGGTACGATTTGCCCAGAAGTGGGTGCAACGGGCGGGCTCCAACACCTCAACGTCGGAGTGGAATCCGGTCGCGGCTTGGTCGTTGGCAAAGATGAGCAAGGAGACAATCAATTCGCTCCCTCGCATGTTCACAACTATTACTTTCGCATTGATTTCGACATTGATGGTTCCGACGGAAACGTGGCCGAAGAATTCGGTTATGTTCTTGACGCGACGGATCCCTTGCAAGCCAAGGCGGTATGGCAACCGTTCGTGACAGAGGCTGGTCGTCCACGTCGGGAGGATATTTTTCGCTCATGGCGCGTATTAAATCCAACATCTCTCAACGCGCAAGGTAGACCGCGTTCGTATCAAATCATGCCAGGCGGCAGTGGAGCATGGAAGGATGGATTGCCCAATTCTGTACTAAAGGGAGATTTCTTTATTACGAAGTATTATCGAAATGAGTTTCCGTATTCCACTTCGGACGACCGTCGGATGTTGGAAGCGTTATCGGGTTATTTGAACGATGAAAATGTGATGAATACGGACTTGGTCGCATGGTACCGGCTATCGTTTGTGCATCACCCTCGCTCGGAGGATTGGCCCGCACAGCCAATCGTATGGAACAGTTTCGAATTGATGCCACGCGACTTTCTAGACGCAAGTCCTCTTGAGGTTTCAAAAGATCGCTAACTAGGCACATCCGCAACTGTTTTCAACCCAATTAGCCGTTGGGCGATAGCCCCGGTTTTCCATTTGCTCGACATTCGTCGAGAACCGGGGCTAGCGCCCTTCGGCACTCAGTTTGTTTCACCCGACGACTCATACCGATGTGCTTAGCAGGTAAGCAAGTTTAATTTAGCCACAACATGGCACCCCAAGAACTCTATCCCCCCTTCTCCTCGATTCGAGGAGAAGGGGTCGGGGGATGAGGAGTGGGACGATTTTCATTTCGCACATCCTCTGCCTTGCCAAACATATATGAAAACAAGGACGCAAAAAGCACTCGCATCCGGGATTACTGTGGGTTTAGTAAAAAGGTTGTTCTAGCGGAATCAAGTCCGTGAAAGCTCTCAGAGCATTTTCGACAACCGAAAAATCTCGGCAACACGCGTCCGACGCCCCGAATGGGGCATCAACATCAAAGCCCAGGGCAAAGCGAAGCGTCGCCCTGGGTTTCCTGGAAAACACGGTTCGTCGCCCTGAAAGGGCAAAATGCCTAGTTCATTTTGCCCCTTGCCCGTCGCCTCTTCGATCCTGCTGCTCGAAAGCATCATTGATAACAACCTCTTGCAATTTTGCACGCAAGTGCTCCAGGCGTGGGGTCCGCGAATGACGAACATGGTTGCGATACCAAATCAGTCCATGAACGATTTTAAGCCGCTTCCAAGCCGGCATCTTTTTGGCGAGTTTATCTCGCAAGAAAGCGAGGACATGCTTCTCATCAAAATTCCACTGCTGCG
>Ga0194045_1000884_pt1 | contig 9938 bp, 13 predicted proteins | sample JunL6211m_MetaG_FD_161686 | JGI IMG/M metagenome (GOLD analysis project Ga0194045, IMG submission 161686) | Anoxic zone freshwater microbial communities from boreal shield lake in IISD Experimental Lakes Area, Ontario, Canada - Jun2016-L626-11m | ecosystem: Environmental > Aquatic > Freshwater >...
CCAGAAAAAATATCCAGATTTACACGACGAAGATAAAATAAGGGCCATATTCATCAAAGAACAGAGAGCCGATCTTGTTAAGCAGCATCTTTGGATTCTTTGGACAGACTATTTCAAGCCAGAGCATGTAGAAAAACACCCTAAAATTCATGAACTATTATGGCAAACTACAAAGCAAGCTGGAGCTGTTAAGAAATCTGTAGATCCAGCAAGCGGCGAAAAGCTACTTTCTATGATTGATGAAATAACTGAAATATTCGCCGATACAAAAAAAGCCCAGTAAAATGCCTATTATTCGAAAAATATCTGGTAATTCAATGATGCCGCACCTAAGGCCTGGCAAATTAGTATTTGCTCGTCGCTCCTCTAATTATGAAGCAGGAGACTTAATAATCTTTACTCACAACGGCTTAGAAAAAATTAAAAGAGTATCTTCTTTTATTGGAGATAGCTTTTACGTATTAGGAGATAATTTAGAAAATAGTACTGATTCTAGGGTTTTTGGAAATATCGATAAATCAGATATTCTGGGTAAAGTGATTTGGCCAATAAATAAAAATAAGGAGACTCATGAAAACATTTCAACCACTTAATCCAAAAATTATACTTGGAGTAGCTGCTCACCCTGATGATTTAGAGTTCTCAATTGCAGGCAGTATTGCCAAATGGACTTCTATGGGCGCTAAAGCATATTACCTTATTCTCACAGACGGAAGTAAGGGAACTGAGGACAGGAATGCCGATCCAAAAGAAATGACAAAGCTTCGTCGACAGGAACAAAGAGATGCCGGTAAGATTATAGGTCTAAGCGATGTATTTTTTGAGGATTTTGAAGACGGAACTTTAGAGAATAGTCTTGAAGTTAAGAAAGCCATAGCTAGGATCATTAGAACAGTTAAGCCAGATACTGTTATGTGTATGGATCCGACTTTTATCTATTCAGCTGAGAGGGGCATGATTAATCATACTGACCACAGGGCTGGAGCAATGGCGACAATGGATGCTGTTTACCCATTGGCACGAGATCATTTAAGTTTTCCTGAGCTTTTAAGGGATGAACATCTAGAACCCCACAAGGTCAGTACTCTACTTATGACTAATTTCGAGAATCATAATTACGGAGAAGATGTCACAGATTACTTAGATGTTAAGCTAAGGGCATTAGCAGCTCATGCAAGCCAGATTCCTGACATAGAGCAAAGAAGTGACATGTTGAAGGGCTGGATGTCTAATATAGGCTCTAAATACGGAGTCAAGTACGCTGAAGCTTTTGTCCGGCTAGACATGAGTCTCTAATTCCTAGTTAGGCTGTATATCCTTAAACATGTAAGCTTCCATAAAAATATCTTCTAAGTTGTCTTTAAAATATTCTAGGGTTAGATTGTTCTGCGTAACTTCACCGAAAGCTTTGAGTATGGCAATCCTACCCAAGCCAATTTTTTTAGCTCGGATTAGCTCCTCTTCTGGAACTCTTCTTAGGTATTTTAATGTTGGAATTTTCAAATCATTTCTAGCAATCGACAGCGAGCTTTTTATAATAGTCTTTTCTTCTCTATTTAGATTTGTTGCAAGAGATGTCCATTCATCATTTAGGCTATACCTAGGAATATGACTATTAGTTAGACTTATAGATATGTCTATTAACTTAGTTTGATCTGGCAATGAATCAGAACTAAGTATAATCTTATCCGCAACTGAACTATATAATTTTTCCATAAACTTTACTTTTAAGAAATATATTATATCATATGTATTTACACTTATGCTATAATATTAGGATGAGTATAAATCAAGAAAATCAATCAGATAGTTCGAAAAACATAGTTCCATTTCCAATGACTGTTATTGTAAATGCCGCAGAAGGTGATGCTTTGCAGCTCGAAAATGAACTCAACAAAGATATAGGCAAGGGAGGTGTTGTGCGTACCGTTCATGTTATAGGTAAAACTGCGTTAATTAAAACTGCGCATCATCCATCAGCACATTCTCGTAATAAATAAAAAACAGCCCAGTGAAATGGGCTGTTTTTAAATATAGTTTTATTTATTTTTTAGCAGGAGCTTGTTCAAGAGCAGCTGCTAGGATTACTGGTCCACTCAAAAGTGCATATAATCCAAGTAGCCAAACGAATGCTACACCACTTGATACTGGCTGGAATAGTACCACTACACCAACTATTAGGCTCAATAGGCCTGCTACTAATAGCATGGTCTTGAGTGTTTGCGGAAGCTTTTCGGAAAGTGAAATCACAATTCGGAAAAGTCCGTTAACAATTAATGAAAATCCAATTAGTAGGATAAAAGTAGCAAAAGTTACTGCTGGGTGCCTTAGCAGATAAACACCAACACCTAACTCCAGTGCTCCAACTAGAACTTTTAGGTACCACGATGATGGGCTGGTCTTTATACTAAAGATTCCACTCATCATGTTGATTAGACCTACAACTAGTACGAATGATGCAAATAAATAAAGCAAAGTTCGAATAGTTAGTCCTGGCCAAAAGATTGCTGATACTCCGAAAAGTATAGAAGCAATTCCTTCAAATACCATTAAATTTTTTGTTCCCTGATCTAACATAATAACCCTCCGATTAAAGTTTTTATGACCTAATTTATGCTCTTTTGTTGAAGCATTGTCAACTTTTAGTGCTAGTTGAGGATATTTCAACAACGATAATTATGAGTAGAACTATCAATAAGTAAGTACCCAAAACAACTAGACTTATCCCGACAAAACAGAGCAGAATAGCGGCTATAATAACGACTGACCAATTTAATACTTTTTTATATTTACTAATAAATACTGTGTAGCTGTTTTCTTTCTTGAAAATAGCTTTATGGACATTGCCGGATAGTATCTTATTACTCATATCCTTAACTTTTTTAGATGATTTATAGTTGCCACTTAGCCATGCGATTAATGCGACTATAATTCCTAACACAAGTATTGTCATTGACTGAATATAGAAGGATTTAGTAATCAATGAATGGGCTGTCATGGCTGCGCCGCTATAATCCGGAGAAACGTTGCTCGATATTAGGATCTTAGATAATCTCAGGCCAATTATTGTGGCTAGCATTAATCCTGAATAGAGTAAGCTAATTTTTATAATAATATTACGGCGGTTTTTAGAAATCCATATAGCTGCAGCGGTGGTTGCAGCAAAAAGTATCGTCATGATGTATTCGAACGGCCTAATGTTGACTACTACATTGTGTACGACTGGTAACCATGATGGCTTAATGATTTGTATTTGACCGATATTCGACGGCAGCTTTTTATCACTTAAGAAGCTAAGTTTTGTATCCTTTAGGTTATTGGTTGCGAAACCGAATAACTCTGCTAAATCAATAGTTCCATTACCTTTATAGTTTGTGGCCGCATTTATTACTAGATTATGAGTTTTGGAAAGTGAATTATTCCAAATATCCTGAACCTTTGGATTGCTCAAAGATTTTTGAAGCTGTTGGTTAACTAAAGTTTTGAGCTGACTCGCAAGGGTTGGGGCAAGGAAAGAAGCTTTCGGAGGCAGAACACTACCGATGTATCCCTGAACATCAATATTGTTGAAAAGCTGATCTGTTCCATATTTGACTATAGATCTCTGGATATCTGGATGTTTTATTAAAGGAGAAGTTAAGGCTGTGAATTTATTATTATCTACTAGATTGTTTCCAGTCCAAAAAAGAAGGTTGCCGCTGAGTAATATTCCTCCAGAAATTCCAATCAATATTCCAATAACTAAGGATCTAATTGCTCCAGTTTTATTTTTGCTAGATTTTTTGTCAGCCATGATGTTTTACCTTGATTAATTTAGGTTATTGTATCATAGCTATCTGTTATGCCGTTTTTTCAGGGTTCCAGCAAGTGTGAAAGTTTTCGTTAAGCGCATCTATTGAGGTCATTTCATTTTCGCTAAGCTCAAAATCGAATACATCAATATTTTGTTTAATTCGATTTAAGTCTCTAGATTTGGGGATTACCACGTTGCCATGCTGTAGACTCCACCTAATCATTATTTGAGCAACTGATTTATCGTGTTTTTTTGCTAGATCGCTAAGTGTTGTGTTGCCCAGTCTCTGTCCGTGTGCAAGAGGAGAGTAGGCCTCTAATATAATTCCATGTTTATTACAAAAATCTAGAAGATCTTTTTGGTACAAAAATGGGTGAAATTCAACTTGATTAATGGCGGGAACAACAGATGTCTTGCTCATTAATTCCTCAAGATGTTTTACTGTAAAATTACTTACCCCAATAGACTTCATTCGTTTTTCGTTATACATTTTTTCTAAAGTTTTCCAGGCATCAATTCTTGTGCCAGTAACTGGGTAATGAATTAGGTACAAATCTACATAGTCTAACTTAAGTTTTTTTAAGCTTTTATCATATGCTTTTTCTGCTTTTTTATGATCCCAATTCCAGAGCTTAGTAGCTAGGTATATTTCCTTGCGATCTATACCGCTATCAGCAATCGCCTTACCAACTGAGCCCTCATTCAGATAAATATGAGCAGTGTCTATGTGACGGTATCCTGAATTTAGAGCCGCACTTACGGCTTTGTATGCTTCACCTAAGGGTTTAAGCTGCCAGGTTCCAAATCCTAAAGCCGGAATCATTTCGCCGTTATTTAATTTAATGCTTTCCATAGGGTTTATAATAACAAAGGATTCATCTATTCAGCTAAAAATAAGTAAAATCATATAAAAGGTTAGGATGAGAAATAGTAAAAAATATAAGCTATTTCCATATGCAGCGAGATGGGTTGTATGGTCTTACAGTTTACTGGCTTTAATATTAATACCTTGGACTATCAATTTGGCATATTCTCTTCCAACGCGAACGCTTGCCAGACATTGGGATATAGCATGGGTTGGCTTAGATATTTTTCTAATCTCTAGTCTTGTTGCCAATGTAATATTTGCAGTTTATAGGAGTAAGTTTTTGGTAGTATCACTGATTACGACCTCTACGCTTTTAATGCTTGATGCGTGGTTTGATGTTATGAGCGCTAAGGCAGGCAAACCATTAGTTTTAGCAATCACTGAGGCTTTAATATTTGAATTGCCATTAGCTATAATTTCATTTTCTGTAGCTCTTGGCCTAATTAGTAAATTAGACTTTCGATCAAAAAGTTAGCACGGTTGCTTTTTGAAGATTTAGCTTGTATAAATGATTATGTTAAACGAAGAAAATATAAATGTTCAGTAAAATATTAGAAAATATACAATTTCATCACATATATAAACAAAAACTCCACTATTACATAAAGAATGAGGCAAAAGAGAGTAGATTCCGTCAAATCGGCTTCATCCTTATTACTTTAGCTTTTGTTGTTCAGTTATTCGCACTGGCTTTTCCGCCTAAATCCAATGCCGCGCCAAGTCCTAATGACCTAATTACTGGCGGTGTGTCATCAAAGCAACAAATAGTCGATGATTGCAATAACAATAATCACTATGTTGGTTTAATTTATGGGTGGTACGGAGTGAGCTGTAAAGATATTGCTGCAGCAAGTTCTGTTGTCGTTAATCTAAATTCAACAGATTACAGCGGTAGTCTATGGTCTGTTGGGCATTTGCCATATGGACTGCCGAGCGAAACTCCACAAACTGTCTGGGGCTCAACTCTTTATTGGAGAATGCTTCACAGTTGGGACACAAATGGCTCTTCAAACTACACAGCTTTGAAGGTAACGGCCGACAATGGCCATACTTACTTTATATTATTCGCTTGTGGTAATTTGGTTTCTGTTGGATTCCCAGTGCCTTATACTCCACCAGCTCCTACTCCTGCACCTGTTCCCGTGCCACCAAAACCAAAGCCAACACCTTGTCCATATAATTCTCTAATAACCAACAAAGACGCTGCATGTAGACCATGTGCGGCTTCACAGTCAGTTAACGATGCAATCAACTGCTTAAACTACTCCAAAACAGCATCTAATATTACAAGATCTATTGCAAACGCTAATGATACAACTGCGAACGCAGGAGACGTAATATCCTATACCCTAACAGTTAAAAATAGTGGAAAACTGGCCGTTTCGGGGTATGTTATTCAGGAGAGCGTGGCCGATATACTCAACTACGCTGATCTTCAAAACGTCAATGGTGCTAAGTATGACTCAAAGACCGGAATATTGAGTTGGCCTGCAGTGAATATTCCAGCAAAAGGTTCTGTGAGTAAAACATTTACTACTACTATAAAGAATCCAATTCCTAAAACAGCAGCAGGCAAGGATGATCCAAGCGGCTTTAATATGGTCATGACAGATGTTTACGGAAACGCTATCAATATTAATCTAAAAGCTAGCCCCGGAGTCGTAGTAGTTCAGGCAGCCAAAACATTGCCAAATACAGGCCCCGGAACAAACATATTGTTTATATTCATAATTACCTCATTGGCTGGATACTTTTACTACAGAAGCAAGTTATTAACCAGAGAAGCTGTCATCCTTGACGATTTAACTAACGGGGGCAATTAGTTATGAGTGAAAAACTACAATCTAGTGAGCAGCATAATAAGTTCGAAGATTTAAAAAGTTTCGAAGCAAAAGAGCAGGGTAAGGAAGTCCATATTGATTCAAGTCACGAGAGAGTCGATTCAGCCCTAAAAAAAGTTCACGAGTCTACCGGGAATAATGAAACTGATAGGCTTAAAGATAGTTTTGACGGTGATGAGGATAAGTCGATTGACAGTGTTTTCGTAGACAATTCTTCTAAAAATTCCGTAAAAAGTGCCTATATGGCTAACATTAGACATAGATTAACCGGCAATCAAAAGAAGTTTAGTAAGTTCATTCACAGTCGTACTATAGAGAATGTCAGTGAGGCTGCAGGCAAAACAATTGTTAGGCCTTCGGGAATTTTAGCTGGCTCTGTAGTCACTTTGCTCGGCAGTATTTATTACCTTTATCTTACCCATAACAATAACTATGAATATAACTTTTATACGGCTACTTTATTATTCCTAGCTGGTTTTGCTATAGGCTTATTCCTAGAAATAATATTTAACTTTTTCTCTAGAAGTTCTGATTAATTATAGGGTTTAATTCCTAATAAATCAGGTACGGTTACCAATTTGTAACCTTGCTCTTTCAGGGCAGGTATAACTAATTTTAGTGCATTCACAGTTTCTGACCTATCTCCACCTACTGATTCTTTTCCATCGTGGAATATTATAATTGATCCATTTTTAGATATATTTAATACGTTGTTTGCAATTTTATCTGATTCGATCTGGCTAACTTCCATTGAGTGACAAAACTGGCCGGATACGGGAGTTAACTTCGTCTGCTTTAGTGTTCTTAGTAGCGCTGGATGTCTAAATAGCCAGGGTGAGCGGTATAGTGCAGGTGTTACACCTAGATTATCTTTTATGATTATTTGATTCTTAACTATCTCATCCTTAAAGCTCAAACTTTTTAGGTAATTGCTAAACTTGTGAGAGTAAGAATGATTACCTACTATATGACCTTCAGACAGTATCCTCTTTGCTGTAGTTGGATCGCGTTCAATACATTTACCAACCAAAAAGAACGTAGCCTTAACTTGCTCTGAACTAAGTATGTCGAGTATTTCATTAGTGAATGGACTATTTGGTCCGTCATCAAAGGTTAAGGCTATTTGCTTCTTGTTTCGGTCTCCATGCCATATAAATTTACCAAATATTTGCGAATAAGAAGACATGAAAAGAAAGTAAAGAATTCCAATAAGCGAAAGAATGCTTAGAAATAGCGCTAGCCAAACCATTTAATGCTACTTCCTAGTTTTATTAGATTTTTGGTATAAATTAAATGGAAAGCTAAAGATAGAACTAAGTCGTTTGTAAATAATTTGCCTAGACACATCTTCTCTATAGGCAGGAGCTGGCTTAATTACTTCTTTTTTGAATAATCGATTAATCTGATAGCCCAAAAGATAATAATATATAAATGTAACAAATAAATTATAGGTTAGTCCTCTTCTGAGGCGCCTAGAGGACGTAAGAGTAGGATTGTTGATAAGAAACGGAATTGGTCCCTTATTCTTCATCTGACGTATCATAGCTATCTCATCACCGCCCTGGGAGAGATTGACGTCATATCCTTCCCATGCAGATCGCTTGAACGCAAAATTTGTTGCACTTATATAATACGGGTGTTTAAAAATCCTAGAGTAAAAATATGATGATCCAAAGAGTAGATTGGTATATGGATTGCTCCACCAAGGTCCATTTCTGTATATGCAGGGGCCTGAAACTGCAACAATTGACTCATCCTTAGAAAACTCTTCATCGACTCTTTGCAACCAATTAGGAGTATATATTGTATCTGCATCAGTCGAGATTACTATTTCTCCCAAAGAAGCTAGAGTACCGGTCTGTCTGGCATGACAGACACCTGATATTTTTTCTGTGACAATTTTAGCTCCATAAGACTTTGCAATCTTTACAGTATTATCCGAGCAATTATTATCGACTACTATAATTTCGAAAGTACCTGAGTAGGACTGTTTATTGAGAGAGGCAAGTGTGGCACCTATGAATTTCTCTTCGTTATAGCAGGGGATAACAATGCTATATTTGGGTTTTTTTGATGACATAACTAAATGCTAGTTTACCAGATATTCAAGTTTTTTTATAAGATATCCTAGTTATATCCTAGCCCGGGAAAGGCTTCTAATTTTTCATCATCGGATAGGCTGTCCCAGTCCATGGCTAGTAGTACAATTCTTCTCTGAATCTCTTCCGTAGTCGATTCTCGGTCGTATGACGGTCCCAAATCTGCTTCATTTATTCTTTCCATATACATATATACTCCTTTGAAAAAAAACAGGCTCCTCATTGAGCCTGTCTTTTTTATTTTGCTATTTACGATTTTTTAACAGGCTCTAACACAAGTTGGATAGACAATAATCACTGACTTGAGATTTTTAGAAACCATGTCTGATATATTAAACCAACTTGAGTATAGCGTCAAGTCGCTAGCTGTTAGTATCTTTTTTCGATGAAAGTTAGAGCGTGACCAACTCGTCCAGCTCGTCCTGCACGTCCAATTCTATGAACGTAGTCATCATAGGATTGAGGTACTGAGAAGTTAACAACATGAGTAATGTCAGAAACATCAATTCCACGTGCTGCAACATCTGTTGCTACAAGAACTTTAACATGTGAATCCTTAAATTTCTTTAAGGCTCTTTGACGTTGTGCTTGAGATTTACCACCATGAATTGCATCAGATTTAAAACCACGATTTAAAAGTTCGTCATTTAATCTTTCTACATTCCTATGAGTGTCATCGAAAATTAGAGTCTTAGCCGTATCTTCGCTAGTAAGAATGTCATGTAATTTTTCTAATTTTTCATCTTTGGTGTTGTAGTGAACTACATTCTGATGAACGTTTTCACTAGTATCACCAGTTTTAACCATGATGTTTACTGGGTCAGTTGAGAAGTTATCGATATGAGTCTTAACTTTGCCTTCCATAGTTGCTGAGAAGAAGAATGACTGCTTTTCAGAAGCTGTTTGGTTTAGGATTTCGGTTATGTCATCGATGAATCCCATGTCTAGCATTCGATCAACCTCATCTAGGACTACGATATTAGTATCGTTAATCTTGAATGTTCGTCTTTCGATATGATCTTTAACTCTACCTGGAGTTCCAATGATGATTTGTGGGTTAGAGCGCAAGTCTCTAAGTTGTGGCTGCATTGAAACACCACCTATTAATAGAGCACCTGTAATGCCACTACCTTTAGCGATTTCTCGAGTTTGTTCTTCGATTTGTTCGGCAAGCTCACGAGTTGGGGCTAGTATTAGAGCTCTAGATGACCTGTCGTTCATAAGTTTATTTACTACAGGAATTAAGAAAGCAGCTGTTTTACCAGTACCTGTGTTAGCTATTCCAACAATATCCTTACCAGATAAAGCTATTGGAATAGTTTTATCCTGAATAGGAG
>Ga0194045_1000886_pt1 | contig 9926 bp, 6 predicted proteins | sample JunL6211m_MetaG_FD_161686 | JGI IMG/M metagenome (GOLD analysis project Ga0194045, IMG submission 161686) | Anoxic zone freshwater microbial communities from boreal shield lake in IISD Experimental Lakes Area, Ontario, Canada - Jun2016-L626-11m | ecosystem: Environmental > Aquatic > Freshwater >...
GACTCTGGGTGACAGTTCCACTGTTACGGTCTCCTTCGATCAGACAGCAAATACTGTAGCCATCAGTGGACATACCTACGAGGTTGGGGATATTTTTGTGTTAGGGGGGAAAAAGGTCACGATCATGGATGTCAAATCCTAAAAAGTTTAAGTGTTGTATTTAGTCTCTTGTTCACACGTCGTATAGGACAATCTGTGCCCTGATGATGTTCAGCATAAACAAAAAGGTGTCATGTGACTCCGTATCCAGCTTGGTGCAACACGCCTTCACACACGCGTTTCTAAATAAAAGTCTTCTTGCAATACATTTTTCCACTGCTAGTTTCATTTCCTGGACGTCGTCCACAAACAGATCTAAGACCGAAAAGGCAACTGGCCAGTCCGCGTAAGGTGCCGGAACGTCGCCGTCGATTTCAGAGGGAAGAAGCTTTCGCAACGTGCAGCGCGCAAAGGAAGAGACAACGCTGCTGGACAGGACAATCCCTTTGAGGTAGTCCAATGACCTTGGCTTCCTCCCTTCGATCTTGTAGTAATTAAAAAAGGTGACGCGGAACGGACTCGTGGCCCATCTTTCCACAAGGCTGTCAAACGCCAAGCAACCCGCGGATGTTCGGTGGTACTTTGCTTTCTCTGGACAGTCTAGATATTTCAGAAAATACTTTTTGTGCTCTCGTGACTGCTCCCAGCATTCGGACAGATCTGGAAATCCGCGGTAGCGCTGCGTGCTGGATCGTCGAACGGGCGCGGGAGTTTTATGGACAAGTTTGGAAGTGCTACTTCGAAGAACGGTCATTGAATTTGCTACACATTCACAACAAAATTATATTGCTTGTTTCAAACCAATGAGTACACCAGATGTAGCACGGGAGGAGCTGAAAATATTGCCGTTTCCGGAGCGCTGCATTCAAAACGCCGTGTTCATACGCTCCGGTGGTTTAGTTGAAGATGAAAATGCCAGTCAGATAGCAACGGACTTGCATGAAACGTTGGCGCAGATGAATGAATCCGGATTTGCAACATTTGATTCGCAGGAGGGACATGACACGCCAGACACCGAGCGTGCCTACGTGACTGGGTTTGTACCCGCGGGAATCGCACGCGCTTTTATTGAGCGTTTTAATTGTTCTACGGACTTTGTTGCATGCATACATTTGCCTTGTGATGTTTCACCGAGCAGCCCATTTACATACGGGGGTGGCATTCCGGCAACGCGCGAACGCTTTGGTGGGCCAAGTTGTACGCGCCTCCCCTTTTACGGCTACACGCAATCACATTACATGTCCTTGAAAAAAATCAACGGAATCGAATCTGGAGAAGATATCGTAATTATCGAGTGCTTTGACCCGGTATGGGGACGCCGCACAACTGGCACGTACGGATTATTTCCAGCAGTACTTCAGTTTCTTAAAGAGCTACTTCCTGTTTAAATCATATTGTTATTATACTGAAAAGAACAGCTTTGTCTTCCAAGAGTCCTCCGTTGATGAAATCGAAGCGCCTCCGTGTTATAGTTGATCAATTTCTACAAGGTTGGTGCAATCCTTGTCAAACTCATCGTAGTACAATTGGACAAATTGCAACACTCCCGTGAGGTTGGATTCGATGCTGAGAAGATCAATCCAATTCTTCAGCATTTCCAAACGCGCATTCATGGGAACACGCTGAACTTCTGAATCCTTCTTGAAGGTATCAGGATTGAATCGAATGAAAGCACCTTTACGACGGATTGTCTGCGTGACGTTGATCATCCGGACGCATTCACAGGGATCCTTGTAGTTGCGATGTTGGAATTCGTCTACTTCAAGGATTACCCAATGTGTTCCAAAATCCATGAAGAAGTCAGGGCGCTCCCGGGTACATCCAAGGCCAATTCCTGAATCAATTCCTCGGTCGTAGAAGTCGTACTTGATGTCATTGTCATCCAAAAAGCGCTTGACAATAGATTGCTTTGCTAACCTTTCTTGTTTGATTTGAATTTCCACAGTGGCACCGCAGTTGATACATTGGTTTGTCTCATCCAGCACATAAAGAAGATTGCATGACGTGCACTTGCGCTCTACAAGGTTTGATTCGTCGTCAAGTGCGTGGACTTCACAATGAATTGGTTCGTCGGAACCATGAGTTGCCGTGCTATTACATCCTTTTTCAACACAGTGGAGTTTGCTAATGCGAACCATTGCAGAAGTTCGATGTTGTGAACAATGAGTTCTTGTTGTCCCTTGGAGACCGTAATGAGGTTGTGAATTGCAATTTGATTCAGCACATTGTCGATTGATGACGTCAATCATGTCAGAATCCTTGTGATCGCTACATCGGACGGCTTTCCCTCCATTGACTCCGTAGAGTGCAATGCGGTCACACATTGCACATCGATCAGTGACAACGTTGACCATGTCACTGGATTTACAAGAACCACAATGAGTGGGTTTCTTCCACTCGTATCCAAAGCTTGGTCTTGTCAGGCTGCAACCCTGACACTTCTTTGCCTTCACGTCAATCATATGATCTTGTTTGTGTTCAGAACACATGGTTGCCGCTTGGTTTGAAAGACCATAACGTGGTTGCTTTCTGCATCCAGGATACACACATATTTGACTGACTACATCAACCTCAGAGACTGATTTATGAGTAGCGCAATGAACTGCTGAACCACCAACTGCACCAAATGATGCCTTGGTTGTGCACCCCAACGCAGTACATTTTGCGTTCTTAACATCAACCTCTGTTGGTAGTTTGTGTGCTGCACAGTGATTTGCCTGTTCACCAAAGATGCCAAATGTCGATCGGGTTGAACACCCTTCGAAAATACATCTCCGACCGGTTAATGATGTCATTCCTTGCAATTTATGCATGGCACATCTTCGTGGCCGTTCACCGTCAAGGCCAAAGTTTGCATACTTTTCACAGCCATTTGCATCACATCGTTTGGAGACTACATTGATCATACCAGAAGTCTTATGCTTTCCACAAGAGTGAGCTGCAGAACCAGCTTGTGCGTAGTGTGCCTTGGCACGGCATTTTCCGTCAGCAGATACATTTTTGCAGATGACCATTTTGAAAATGTATATGAAAGAAGCCTGGTGGCTAGATGTTCATGCGCAATATTTTAATGAGGATGATTTCAACACAGATCAAGTAAAAACAATTTAAAGATGACACAAAACTGTTCAATTATTATTGTATATCAGTTCCCATTGTTGTGTATTTCTCAACCTATGTTGCAGAAATAACAAACTTGCTTACGTAAGCATTCCCCGACCAATGCATGAACCTGAGGACGTCCGAGCCTCCATCCGTATCATACATCATCTTCCACTGTTGTGTCGAACCGAGGAACAAAGCTGCGGCATCGGAGTCAAACTGAAGGCCGCTTGCCGAGAGAATAGCATCCGTGTCGTTGACAGTGATTGATTTCCCGCTGGCAACGTTGAATGTCTTGTTAGCATTCCACGATTGAGCGGTGCTGGCATACAGGAGGCTGGGAGGCGTGGCGTCATTAATAGAAGCCCCCACCGTCAGGCCCGATCCGTCCAGCTGAGCATTGGTTGTGGCGTTGTTGGCAAGATCCACGTTGATGTCCTCCACACTGACTTGTGAAACGTTGAGTGTTACGGTGGTACCTTGCACCGTTAAATTGCCGGCAACCGTGAGGTCGTTGGAGACCGCAATGGTACCCGTGTGGAAGTTCACGGGCTCGTAAAAGTCAATAGCAGTGTCCTTGAAGGTGGCTACGGTGCTAGGCGACCCCGACAGGTTGCCCAGAATGATATCGAGTTCCGGGACGGCACCGCTGGTGAATCCAATCTTGGCACCACCAAGGCCAGCCGAGTCCTTAATAATGTTCGTGACTCCATTAAGGGCATTTGTGTTCATGTTCAGCTGCTGGGTGACTTCCACGCTGGTTGGCTTGACTTGAAACTGAGGACTGGTCGAGCTCAGCGTTCCCGTGGTGGAGAGCGCGCGGACCGTGAGGCCTGTGGAGCCGGTGCCAAGAGTAATGGACGAGGCACCGGCGCTGGTCCCCGTGAGGTCCTGCTTGAGGACGGTCGTAGAGACATCGCCCACTAGCGTGGATGTAGTACCAACATACAGGCTAGAATCCATCGTCACCGCCTGGTTGAAAGTAGACTGTTTCGTCGAAAGGAAGCTGGTCTCCGTGAGCGTGAGCGGTACGGCAGGCACGCCCGAGAGAGAGCCGATCTTGAAATCGATCTGCGGCGCGGTGGCGTGACTGGTGAGAACCATCTCGGATCCCTTGGCTGCAGTATTATTGATCACGTTGTGCACGTTCAGAATGTCCGCGCCGCTCATTGTGAGGTCTCCTCCCGCAATCGTGACCGCTGTGTTGAATGTGCTCATGGACTCGGTCATGCTGAGCACGTCCGTGGGGGCACCGGCCAGGTTACCAAGGTAAAAGTCGAACATGGGCGCGGTGGCGTGCGTCGTGAGCTTGATCTTAGCGCCTTCGGCAAGCGTGTTATTAATCAGGTCGTGGACCGCAACGATGTCCTGGGAGCTCATGTTAAGATTTCCGCCAATCGTGGCGGAACTAGAAATATTGGCCGTACCATTGACGTCCAGGGTAGCGGTGCTGGCCCCCGAGAGCCCAATGCCGAGGTGAGCGTTCGACAGCAGGATGTCCTGGGTGCCTGCGCCGCCGTTGACGCGCATGCGCTCCAGCTCGCCTCCCGCGGACCCGTTGTTCGAGTAGACGACGACGTCGCCGGCGAGGGCCTGGTTGGTGAGCTTGAGCTCGTCCGATGAATTGAACTGCAGGACGGGGCGCGAGGTGGCGCCGGAGTCCTTCCAGTTCACGATGGCAGCGTTGGGGAAGTTCAGGTTTGTGGCGGTGGAGCTGAACGTGACGTCCGTGTTGTGGGTGGCCAGGGCCTCCGTGAGCGTGAGTGCCGTGGTGGGGGACCCGGAGAGGTTGCCCACGATCATGTCGATCTGGGGCGTGGTGGCATGGCTCGTGAGCGCAATCTTGGCCTGCTCCGCGAGGGTGTCCGTGCTCGAAATCGTGGCAACGTTGAGAATGTCGTTGTTGAGCGCGTCAATGTCGGCGGCCACAGAGAGCTTGCCGCTCATGTAGGTCGTGCCGGTGACCTCCATCTTGTAGGTGCCCGAGGGGGCGGCGCCAACGCCGAGGTTGACGTTGGAGAAGGTGGCGGCCTGGACGCCGTCTCCCGGGGCGAACGTGAGGCGGTCGACGAAATCGGTACCGAACGTCTGCACCTTGAGCGAATCCGCGGCGCGGGCGGCGCTGAGCTTGACGACGGAATTGTCGTCGTCGAATTCCAGGATCTTCTTCTGGGCGGTGCCGGCCTCGTCGTACATGTAGAGGTTGTTGCCGCGGATGAGGGTGGATCCGTTGACATCAAGCACGACATTGGCCGAGTACGCGTTGAGCGTGTTCAGGTTCAGCTTCTCGTACGAGGCCTTGAGGTCAACGTGGTTGCCCGAGATTGTGAATGCGTTTGAGGTGGCCAGCGTGGTGCCAATGTCAACGCCGTTGATGTTGAACGTTCCCACAACATCCACGGAGGCGGGGTTGATGGTGAGAGGCGTGCTGGGCGAGCCAGACAGGTTGCCCAGGGTAAAGACGGCAGAGGGGCTGGTGGCGCTGCTGTTCAGCGTGATCTTGGCCTGCTGGGCCTGGGCCGCAGAGCTCGAAACGGTGGCCACATTCAGAATATCGTTGTTGGTCATGTCCAGGTCCTGAGTCGTGGTAACCAGGGTCTCCGTGAGCGTGAGCACCGTGGTGGGGGTGGCGCTCAGGTTACCCAGGATGAAGTCCTGCTGGGGCGCCGTGGCGGAGTCGCTCAGCAGAATCTTGGCGCCCTTGGCAAGGGAGTCCTTGAGGATGATACCGTTGGTGTGGAGGTCGCCCGTCAGGGTCGTGTCACTGGCCGTCAGCGTGAGCGCATTGTCAGCAGCCGTCAGCTTGACGGAGGTTCCCGCGTTGGTGAAAACCTGGTCAACGGCGGAGCCGTTCTTCTCAAAGTACGAAGTGTACGTGGAATCCGCTGCGACTGTGAACCGATCCGTGTTGATTTGGGACGTAGTGTTGTTCAGCAGCAGGAGGTCGTTGAGCGTTGTCCCGTCGTGGACCTTGACTTTCATCGTGGCGATACCGGAATCAACGGCCGATTCGGTGGCCTCCACGCGACTGAGCTCATAGGAGGTCGTGGTGGCGGACTGGATGGCATTGAAACTCTGCTTGACCGTGGCCGCAGAGACACCATCACCTTTCACAGCTTGGTATGTGTGGCGATTGTACACATCCTTGCTTCGACTATTGCCGTATGAGCTGATGTCCAAAATGGTAGCAGTCATGGTATTTCCTTTTGACATTGGTCAACATTATATTTTTTTAGAATTGGGCGCAGACGATCATTTTCCGATCTGAACGCATTTTTTTCAGAATGTGGAAATCTGGCGAGGCCGACACAAAGCGGGTGCGTTTGATGACTGAGTCTCATTTTATGTGCCCATGTTTACTTGTGTTGTCAAGGTCCGTTGTCATGACGATATGCAAACACAACCACGGAACCTCATTGCAATGCAAAACTCAAGCAAAGTTTGGACTGGCACCTCCCAAGGCTGTCTATTGCAGTAAACACAAAACCCCGGGTGCTGGCGGTTTCTGTACAAGTTTGGAAGTGCTACGTTAAAGAACGGTCATTGAAGTCTGTAAAAAACATTTATATCATTTTTACATTTATATCATTTATATTATTCTGGAGAAAAGAACATCTTTTTCTTCCACGACTCTTCCGTAGGCAATTCCCCCACCACCGCTTTCTGGTAGACGGCGCGCACGGTCTCTTCGATGATGTCAAAGCGCCTCTCAAACTCCGGCATCACTCGCAACACCGGCTCCCCGTTGTTGAGGACGCGGCGCACGAAGCACGGGCCGCGTTCCACGCACTCCTCGTCGACGTAAGCGTCTGGGTTTATACGGATCACGTATGTGCCTTCCATACCCGAGGCATCGTGGATGCGCGCCAAGCGCGTGTCACTGTCCTCATGAACTTCCCCGCCCTCATCAATCTCGATGTGAATGCCAATACTTTCCACAAAATAAAACAGGTCTGGACGCTCAAAAGCGCACCCAAGTTTGCAGTCCCAAATGTGGACATAGTCATGCAGTTCTGGAACCCTATTTTGAATTTCCGCAAGGAAGAAGTGCTCCTTGCGCAACTTGACCTTCTTGCTGATTTCCGGATGGAGAGACCGCAGACATGAGCCGCAGAGCCGCGTTCCCTCGACTTTATAATTGGAGAATGGGCGCTCAACGTATTCGTAGAATTCTTGGCACGCAGAGCTCTCACAGCGGGTCCGGGTGACATCAACCATGTCATCCTCTTTGTGATTCCTGCACCGGATAGGAGTGCATCCTTCCGTGGATGCAAATTGAGCTTTTGTGTCACACAACTCACACTTTCTAGTTCTCTTATTTTCAGGACGGAATCTGCAAGTATCCGTAGGAAAGTGGATACAAAAGTAACTAGTACCGAGTCTCCTAACCTTTCCCACGGGTAACCCGAGGCTTGCTCCATGCCATTCCCTACCATATGTCCTTCTAAAGGGGACCGCTTCCCCCGGAATCTACACAAGAACCCCTCTCGTTCCGGGATCATCGCGGCTTGAAATTCTACAATCACATAGCCAATAAGAATGGTAGGCTCCTCATGAGAATGCATCTTGCAGCTTGATAGTCACGGTTTGCCGTGAATCCACATGTTGGGCAGGTGAAGATTTCAGATCCTCCAAGGTGATGGTGGATATTTCCACAGTTGCCGCAAGTCTTAGACGTATATGCCTCGTTGCAGGTCAGCGCCTTCACATTGTCATAGAGTTGTGCGTGGTCCTGCAGAACCTGACGAAACTTGTAGTGGCTCCATGTTTGCATCATACGACATGTTTTTGATGCAAGGAACCCTTGTCCCAACATCCGTGTTGTCTTGAAGATTGGAATGAGAATGATGCGGAACGTCTTAGTGAGAAATGACGCAGTTTTCTTGTGAATCTCATCCGTACGGTTTCGAACCTTTTCCAGAACCCGCAAGTATTGACGACGAATATGTCTCCGCCATGTTGAATGCTTGTGTTGGCCCTCCCGGTCCATTTTACTTTTCAGTGAGTCTGCCTTTTTCAGCAAGACTTGTTGTTTCTCAAATTTTCCGATCATTCCACAACGGCCTCGATCAGAGTACCACGTTTGAAATGTTCTGCACCCAGGATCCAGCGCACACACCTCCGATGAAGATGTAGTCTTTGCGGCAATCTCCACAAGAATTATGGCGTAGTAGTACCCAAGACGGGTTCTGATAATCTTGATCTCGTTGCGGCGGAACACGTCGTCACATATTCCTTGCAGTTCTTTAGGAATGTCTCCCTTCCTGATCTTGATGTTCATTTCCTTTCTCTGATCCGCAATGATGATTCGTGCAGAAGGACGAGCTGCAATTTTAGGCTTGTACTTCTTTCCCCGTTTCTTCTTGACATGATGTGTTTTTGCCTTGACGGGATTGGAATGTACTTTGAATCGCTCAAATGAAATAGACTCTTGACGTGATTTGGCCTTGCTTCGGTACCTCATGGTGAACCTACGAGCATTTCCTCTAGAAACATTTGTGATAGCCGCACGTTTGGACCTGAAGAACTCCTCAACTGCTGTTTGACGTGTCAAAGACGGAATACTCTTCAACCACTCTAGGTTCTCGAATGATGATATTCCAGACTCGGAGGTCAGGGCCTCTCTCCATGAGTTGCTTTCGGTTTTTGAAGCTCCTGTCAAGAGACCTTCTCGGTCCGCGGTTACGCATTCATTGTAAATGAATCTGGTTCCTGTAAAAATTTGATTCAACCGCTGCTGTTGTTCACGAGTTGGATTCAACCGTATTTTCCTCGCTCGGAAGTGTACTCCTTTCTCCTCCGCTATCTGAGATCTTGTTTTTCTTCCGTTTCCTTGGTCGTTCCTCGTCGTGGGGGGATTTGCAGGGATATTTTCTCCTCCCGTAGTGCCTGCAGGAGAAAACGTGAACGATGGAGAGTAGATCCTCACCCAGTTCGTCCGCTGGGGAATCTCCCTCTCCTCTGCCCAAAACCAAGACTGTCCCTCCGCATTCCTTAATGAAAAATTCAATGAGGTCGAAAGCAATTCTGGAGAGTCTATCCTTGTGGGCAACCACAAGTTCTCGTAAAGATCCCTCAATGCAGAGTCGTAGAATGGAACGGAGTCCGGGTCGTTTGAAATTAATTCCTGAGCCGATGTCGCGTATAATCCGGTGTTGTGGGAATTGTTCTGCAAGAAGCTTGACCTGACGTTCCAAATCCTCCTTCTGCTTTCTCGAGGAGACTCTTGCATATACAATCTGTTCGCCTAATTTGTTTTTGGGTTGAATTTTGTCGGACGATTTTGGAAAGATGGAATCAAGATCATATAGACGACCTCCTGTTGGAGTGGTTGTGACTGATACTAAACCTTTTGAATTCCAGTTTCGAAGTGTTCGAGATGTTACACCTACAATTTTGGATGCCTTATGAGAACTTACCCAATTTGTCATAAATTCCGCTGAACGAAGGTGAGTCCGTTCAGGCTTGATATTGGTCAATATTTTATTTTGAGCTTCTCCAACGCGTCGTGGAAAAGTTTAACATTCTGATACAAAATGAACAAAACAGGCCTTGTTCAAATTTGTCAGTAATTTGTCTTGCTTATCAGTGTTTTCCCCAAAACATCAAGCTGTCCTCATGAGCACACTGGAGTTTGAGCGACGCTTCCAGATCATAGAATCTGAGATTCGGCGCGTGATGGAGCTAGCAATTTCTGGAGTACTACCAACTGAAGAGACGTGGAAGACATGCCTATTTTTCTGAACGGACATAGTAAGATAATTTTAATTGAATTTCATTTATTG
>Ga0194045_1000889_pt1 | contig 9917 bp, 8 predicted proteins | sample JunL6211m_MetaG_FD_161686 | JGI IMG/M metagenome (GOLD analysis project Ga0194045, IMG submission 161686) | Anoxic zone freshwater microbial communities from boreal shield lake in IISD Experimental Lakes Area, Ontario, Canada - Jun2016-L626-11m | ecosystem: Environmental > Aquatic > Freshwater >...
AGGTAGTAGTTCGAGCGTGGTCAAGATACTCATAGCGTCACCAACCAAATTGTGAAGACCAAGACAAGGACGCCGAGCAGCATGAGCAATGAATAGCTGCGGACGAAGCCGTTTTGGATTTTGCGCATTGCTGTTGAAATTGCACCAAGGGTCCAACCAACGGTGCGAACAATCCCGTCAATTACCTTGTAATCAGTTAGTACCAATCCGGCCGTCAGCTTCTGACCTGGGCGCATAAGAACAGCTTCGTTAAAGGAGTCTTGGTATAGATCCTTACGTGCGGCTTTAGTAAATACTGAAACTTGAGTTGGCGCCGAGGTTGGCACAGTGCGGTACTTAAAGACCGCGAGTAGAACTCCAAGCAGAACAACGCCGAGCGCAAGTCCAGAAACAACGATTGGCTTCATTAATTCTTCGCCGGCAACAACATTTTGTGAATTAACAACTGGCTGCAACCAATTAACTAGTGCGCTGCCAGAACTCAACAAGAAACCAGATGCGACTGAACCAACAGCGAGCACAACCATAGGAGCCCACATCAAAATCGGTGACTCGTGTGGATGGGCTTTATCATCCCAACGCTTACTTCCAGTAAATGTTAAAACGATTACGCGCGTCATGTAGAAGGCGGTGATAGCAGCACCGAGAAGTGTTGCGCCACCGAGAAGGATTCCCTTGGTTCCACCAGAATTAAACGCTGTTTCGATAATTTTATCTTTTGAATAAAAGCCTGCAAAAGGTGGAACACCCAAAATTGCAAGATAGCCCAGACCAAAGGTAACTGCTGTGATTGGCATCGCCTTTGCAAGTGCACCGTATCGCCGCATATTTACTTCATCGTTCATGCCATGCATTACAGAACCAGCACCAAGGAACATGCCCGCCTTAAAGAAACCGTGAGTTAGCAAGTGAAGAATCGCAAATGCATATCCGATTGGACCAAGACCAGTCGCAAGAATCATGTAACCAATCTGTGACATAGTTGAAGCGGCTAACGCCTTTTTAATGTCATCTTTTGCGGTACCAATAATTGCACCAAACAGTAAAGTTATTGCACCAACTGTTACGACCATCAACCGAGCATTTGGTGAAGCATCAAAAATAAAGTTTGAGCGAGTTATTAGATACACGCCAGCAGTAACCATGGTCGCGGCGTGGATAAGTGCTGAGACCGGAGTTGGGCCAGCCATCGCATCACCAAGCCAAGACTGCAGTGGGAACTGCGCCGACTTACCCGCCGCTGCAAGTAACAACATTGCCCCGATTGCAGTTAGCGCAGCTGGTGAAGCATGTGGTGCACCAGCTTTAACGCCATCAAAACTAACTGTCCCAAATTGTGCAAAGGCGATCATGATCGCAAGGGATAGTCCGACATCGCCCACTCGGTTGGCAACAAAAGCCTTCTTTGCGGCGGTTGCATAAACCGGTTTTTGATTCCAGAAACCAATCAATAGATAAGAAGCTAGGCCAACGCCTTCCCATCCGACGTAAAGGTTCAAATATGAATTACCAAGAACGAGGAGCAACATCGCCGCAATAAAGAGGTTCAAATAGGCAAAGAAACGTCGACGATCATGATCGTGCGACATATATGCAATTGAGTAGATGTGAATCAAAGTGCCGACTCCCGTAATCAGAAGTACAAAGCAGATTGATAGTTGGTCAAGAAGAAGGGTGGCATCTACTTTGAAAGTACCGACCGAAATCCATTCAAATATCTTTTGCGTAGCAGCGCGGCTAGCACCGGTGCGCGATTGCATTGCAAAGAATTCAAGGGCGCCAATAACGAATGTTGTGGCTGATACCAAGGTTGCGAGTAAATGTCCCCATTTATCGGCGATCCGGCCCAGAACTAGCAATAACGCAGCGCTAAGTAATGGGAGCGCTATTAAGTAAACCAAGTGGGTGCTCGTCGTCATTAGCGCTTTAGCAAACTAGCATCATCAACAGATGCTGATCGACGGGAACGGAAAATGGTAACAATGATTGCAAGTCCAACTACAACCTCACAAGCCGCTACAACCATTGTAAAGAATGAGGCAACTTGGCCTGCAAGGTTTCCGTGAATTCTAGAGAAAGTAACAAAAGCCAAGTTGGTCGCATTTAACATAAGTTCGACGCACATGAAAACAACGATTGCATTTCGGCGAACAGTCACACCGACTGCTCCAATTGTGAAGAGAATCGCTGATAGGTAGAGGTAGTTTGAGATATCCATTAGTTCTCCTCCACCTCACTTGCTTCTAATTCGAAAACATCACTCTTGATTATGTCTCCCCGTGCTTCCAAGGTTCTTGAAATAGAAGTTGGTGCTGCTGAGCCATCTGGAAGAAGTGCAGGCACATCGACCGCATTGTGTCGGGCATAAACACCGGAACTTGGAAGTCCCGCAGTTTCGGCTAGTGATCCACTTCTAAATCGTGCAATGGACCTATCTCGTTGCGCGGTTCGACTCTTGATGTTTTGGCTCTGTGCCAACACCATTGCGCCAAGCGCCGCTGTAATAAGAAGGGCGGAAACAACTTCAAAAGCCCAGACATACTTTGTGAAGAGTTCTTCGGCGAGACCTTGAACATTTCCATTTACATTTGCAAGTGCGAGACCGACTTCAGTATGGCCAATAGTTGCTCGGCCGATGAGTGAGGTTAAAAGCCCACCAACGCCAACAGCTGCAACGATCGATGTTGTTCGTTGCCCCTTAATGGTTTCAACTAATGAATCCGCAGAATCAACGCCCACCAACATCAAAATAAATAGGAATAACATCATCACAGCGCCGGTGTAAACAACAACTTGAACAATTCCAAGGAATAGCGCATCTTGCGCAATATAGAAAATAGCCAGGGTGATCATTACCCAGGCAAGTAAAAGTGCCGAGTGAACAGCCTTAGCTGAAATCAACATTCCAAGCGCACATAGAACCGCTATCGGCCCAAGAATCCAGAAGAGGATTGCTTCAGGTGTTTGAGTGCGACCAACTTCAAGTGCGAGATTAAGCATCTGTAGCCCCGTGCACATGTTCAGCAGATTTTGCTGAATCAGATCCGGTGATAGTTCCACGATAATAATCAAGATGATCTGTACCAGGAGCCATTGGGTGAGGTGGTTGCAACATTCCTTGACGCAGTGGTGCCAACAAATCTTCCTTTTCGAAAATTAACTTACCGCGAGAATCATCTGCGAGTTCATATTCATTTGTCATAGTTAGTGCACGAGTTGGGCAAGCCTCGATACAAAGTCCGCAAAAAACACAACGCAAATAATTAATTTGATAGACCTTGCCGTAACGCTCTCCTGGCGAGAATCGCTCTTCTTCAGTGTTGTTAGCGCCTTCAACCAAAATGGCATCTGCTGGACAGGCCCAAGCACAAAGTTCGCAACCAATACATTTTTCTAGGCCATCTTCATAGCGATTCAGTTGATGGCGACCATGGAAACGTTCTGCGGTTGGTTCTTTAACTTCTGGATACTCGACCGTGTTAACCTTTTTGAAAATTGTAATAAACGTAACCCAGAAACCTAGAAGCTGCTTGAAGAAGCTTGCTGGAACCTGCTCGGCGATCGGAGCATTCGCGGCCTCGGCTGCAACTAGACCAAGATCTTTAGAGTGTGGAGTTAATGGATTCTCAACCATTTATTTGCTCCGTTCGCTTTGTTGGAAGTTCTGGCACTGGGAAACTTGGAGTAGAAACTTCACCGATTTCATCTGACTTTGTGCGACGCTTCTTATTTGATTCCATTAATGAATTTGCGGCAAGCAGGAGCAAAATTATGCCTAAGGTAACTCCAAAGACCGCTGCGCGCGGAGTGTGACGTTGTGACATAACGCGAAGTGTGGACACGATCATGATCCAGACCAGGCTAAATGGAATCAAAACTTTCCAGCCAAATTTCATGAATTGGTCATAGCGCATGCGAGGAAGCGTTCCGCGAAGCCAAACAAATATGATGAAGAACATCACGACTTTTGCCAGGAACCAAACAACGGTAAACCAACCACCCAACCAGTTTTCGGTAAAGGTAAGTCCTGGAAGTGCGTGGTAACCACCAAGGAAGAGCGTGGTAGCGAGTGAAGATACGCCGACAATATTTACGTACTCGGCTAAGAAGAAGAGCGCAAACTTTAGTGAAGAATATTCGGTGTGGAAGCCGCCGACTAACTCGCCTTCAGCTTCAGCGAGGTCAAATGGTGCGCGGTTTGTTTCGCCAACCATAGAGATCGCATAGATAACAAAGGATGGGAATAGTGTGATGCAAAACCACCAGTCGTGCTGCGCTGCGATGATTGCGGAAGTAGACATGGATCCCGAGTAAATGAATACGGCTACGAGTGATAATCCCATTGCAACTTCGTAGGAAATTACTTGTGCGCTAGAGCGCAGACCGCCAAGAAGAGGGTATGTCGAACCGGAAGACCAACCAGCCAAAACAATTCCATAGACACCAACAGATGCAATCGCTAGAACATATAGGACACCTACTGGTAGATCTGTAAGTTGTAGAAGTGTTTTATGACCAAAGAGATTTACCTGCCCAGATAATGGGATTACCGCGAATGACATAAAGCATGCAGTAACGCTGATGATTGGCGCTATCACGAAAACTATTCGGTCCGCTGTTTTTGGAATCAAATCTTCTTTGAGGGCAAGTTTTACGCCATCAGCAAGTGACTGAAGTAAGCCAAACTTTCCAACCCGGTTTGGTCCTAGGCGTTGTTGCATACGGGCAACAAGGCGACGTTCGCCCCAGATTGAAAGCAGCGTCGCTACAACGCAAATTACGAAAATAAGTAGGCCCTTAACAAGGATGATCCAACCTGGATCAGTTCCTAATAACGCTTCGACGCTCATAAGCGCACCACCGTAACTAATCCTGAAGTGAAACCTAAGTTTGGAATTACTTGCGAACCGTTTGAATTTCGGGGCGTCCAAATTTCTTCATCAGCTATCTCGCAAATTACGACCGGAAGAGTTATTGAACCGAGATCACTTGAAATCGTTACGAGGTCGCCTTCGATCACGCCGAGTTTTGTAGCGCAGTTTGCACTGATGTGTGCTGCTGCGGTTCGCGCTGTTCCAGCTAAGTTTGCTTCGCCTTCTTGCAAAGTTCCCAGATCCAGAAGTAAGCGCCAGGTTTTGAGGTTTAACTTATCGCCCGCACTTTGTTTTGCTGGAGTTGAAACCTTTGTGAACGATGCCTTCGCACCATCCCACTCGCCAAGGGAAGAAATTTCACGAGCCGTAGCCGCAACGGTTGGGAGATTGATTGGCGCATTCATCTCGTCAGCGAGCATGGAAAGTATCCGGACATCACTGCGAGAGAGCGACTCTTCAATTCCTTTTTCAAAGCTGCGTCCGCGGCCCTGCCAATCAAGATAAGTTCCACTCTTTTCTACGACTGCTGCAACAGGAAGCACAACGTCGGCAATTGCAGTTACTGCACTGTGCGAAATTTCAAGTGAAACTACAAAGGTATTTAGTAATTGTGAAAGCGCATCAGATGAAATATCAACTGGATCAACACCGCCCAGTACAACAGCATCGAGTGATCCGGCATCATCAGAATTCTTGGTAAGCGCACTCAAGATCTGTGATGTTGAACGACCAGGAGTTGTTGGTAATTGCGAAACCGACCAAGCTGCTGCGACATCAACCCGAGCCGAAGCATCAGAAACTGGACGTGCTCCAGGCAATAAGTTGGCAATTGCGCCAGCTTGAAGGGCACCACGTTCGCCAGCGCGACGAGGAATCCAAGCTAGCTTTGCGCCAGATTTTTCTGCGGTATCTACTGCTGCGCTAATTGCACCAACACTTTCGCATAGCCGTTCGCCAATTAATAAAACGCTCTTACTTGTTAGTCCGGTTAGCTCTGAAATGTTTGAAATGCGCTTTGCATTTAATTTCTTTGATCCACGACTTGTGATTGGGGCATCGGTTGAAACTTGAAGTGCTCGCTTGCGTACTTGCTTGTAGATTCGCAAGAAAACAATTGGTGACTCGTCTTCTGGCTCAAAGCCAAGAAGAACTACTTGGTCTGCCTTATCAATATCTTTATAAGTTGTTGTTAGGCCAGTGACGACGCCAGCCAAGAATTCGCTCTCTTCTTGTGAATGTGGGCGGGAGCGGAAATCAATATCGTTTGTGCCAAGTGCAACGCGGGCAAACTTGCTGTAACCATATGCATCTTCAACAGTGGCGCGACCTCCGACAAGAACTCCAACTCGCTTGCCTTTCAATCCGGCTGCTGCAGCTGCAATCGCTTCTGGCCAAGATGCTTCATGAAGTTCGCCGTCAGCACCGCGAACCATAGGTGTGGCAACGCGTTCCCGACTTGAAAGATATTTAAATGCCCAACGGCCTTTATCGCAGTTCCACTCTTCATTTACTGAAGGGTCGTCACCAGCAAGGCGGCGCAAAGTTTTTCCGCGGCGAATATCCGTACGCATTGCGCAACCAGATGCGCAGTGCTCGCATGCTGAGTCGAGTGAAACTAAGTCGAATGGTCGAGCGCGAAAACGATAGGAAGTTCCAGTTAACGCACCAACTGGGCAAATTTGAACTGTGTTACCAGAGTAATAAGACTCAAAAGGATCACTTTCATAAATACCAACTTGTTGGAGCGCGCCTCGTTCATTCAAAGTTATGAAAGGGTCGCCAGCAATTTGTTCTGAGAATCGGGTACAACGGGCGCAAAGTACGCAACGCTCTCGATCCAATAAAACTTGGGACGAAATTGGAACTGGCTTTTCAAATGTTCGCTTTACGCCTTCAAATCGTGATTCGCTTCGACCAGTGCTCATCGCTTGATTCTGAAGTGGGCACTCACCGCCCTTGTCGCAAACTGGGCAATCAAGTGGGTGGTTAATTAAAAGTAGTTCCATCATTCCTTGTTGTGCTTTTTGCGCAACTGGTGAAGTTAATTGCGTCTTCACAATCATGTTGTTCTCAACTGGAATGGTGCAAGAAGCTTGTGGCTTTGGAAATGCCCGGCCGTTAATCTCGATATCTACCAAACATTGGCGGCAGGCGCCTTCTGGTTCAAGGAGTGGGTGGTCGCAGAAACGTGGGATTTGAATTCCTAGTTTTTCTGCTGCTCGAATTACGAGTGTTCCCTTTGGAACTGTAACTTCAAAACCATCAATAACTACTGTTATTTGTTCGATTTCAACTTGTGCTTCAAGGAGTGCTTGCTCAGGTGTCATTATGATTTCACCGCCGCAAAATTAGTTGAAGCGACTGGATCAAATGGACAGCCACCATTCTTTTGATGTTCCAAATATTCACTTCGGAAATACTTTAGTGAAGAGATAATTGGGGCTACGGCGCCATCTGCAAGAGCGCAGAAGGATCGGCCCGCGATGTTGTCGCAGAGATCAAGCAACTTGGCAAGATCTTCTTCAGTTCCTTTGCCATCTTCTAGATCTTGAAGCATCTGCACCAACCACCAAGTACCTTCACGACAAGGTGTGCATTTTCCACAAGATTCATGTTTGTAGAACTCGGTCCAGCGAAGTGCGGCGCGAACAACGCAAGTTGTTTCATCAAATATTTGAAGTGCTTTAGTTCCGAGCATCGAGCCAGCGGCTGATACGCCCTCATAATCCAACGGAACATCGAGATGTTCTGCGGTAAACATTGGCGTTGATGAACCACCAGGTGTCCAAAACTTGAGTTGGTGACCTTCGCGCACTCCACCAGCAAGTTCTAAAATTTCGCGAAGTGTTATTCCAAGTGGGGCTTCGAACTGACCAGGATTCTTAACATGCCCGGAGAGCGAATAAAGCGTGAAGCCTTTGCTCTTTTCGGTTCCCATTGCCTGGAACCACTCGACACCATTTTGAATAATTGCTGGAACAGATGCGATTGATTCGACGTTGTTTACAACTGTTGGCTTGGCATAAAGGCCGGCAATAGCAGGGAATGGTGGGCGCAACCGTGGTTGGCCACGGAAACCTTCAAGTGAATCAAGTAGCGCGGTCTCTTCGCCACAAATATAGGCACCTGCACCAACGTGTAGAACAAGTTCCAAATCAAAACCTTTGCCGCCAATATTCTTGCCGAGGAAGCCAGCTTTGTAAGCATCTTCAATCGCTTGTTGAACTCGGCGCACAACATGCGCAACTTCACCACGGATATAAACGAATGCGTAATTAGCGCGAATGGCATATGAAGCAATAATCATGCCTTCAATTAACACGTGTGGATTTGCCATCAACAACGGCATATCTTTACAAGTACCTGGTTCAGATTCGTCAGCATTTACAACTAAGTAATGTTCTTTGTTATCTCCTTGTGGAATAAATCCCCACTTGCTTCCGGTTGGGAACCCGGCGCCACCGCGCCCGCGCAAACCAGAATCCTTAACAAGTTGAATAACTGCATCTGGTTCCATGGCTAAAGCTTTTGTTAGCGCCTTATAACCACCTGCGCGCTGGTATCCCGCGATTGTGAATGAATCTTTCTCATCCCAATTTGCAGATAGAACTGGCGTCAACTTTGTCATTATTTTTCACCCTTTGAAATCTTTAAGCCGCGAAGTGATGCTTCGCCTGCGGATACACCTTCGTTATATAAGCCATCACTAATTCCAGCAAGTACTTCGGAATTCTCTTTCCAGGTCCGCAATTTATTTGGACCGCGAGTTGGGGCTGGTGGATTTCCAGCACGTGCCGCGTCAACTAAATCTTTTACGCTTTGTGGAGTTTGGTTATCGTAAAACTCCCAATTGACCATTACAACTGGCGCATAATCGCAAGCAGCGTTGCATTCGATTCGCTCGAGTGAAACTTTGCCATCTTTTGTGGTTTCGTGATTTTCAATTCCAAGGTGTTCTGAAACAGATTCATAAATAGCGTCGCCGCCCATAACGGCGCACAAGGTATTAATACAGACGCCGACGTGATATTCCCCAGCAGGTTCGCTGCGATATTGAGTATAAAAAGTAGATACCGCAGTAACTTCAGCAGTGGCTAGGTCGAGCTTTCCAGCGATAACTTCGATTCCGCGAGGTGTTACATAACCATCAATCGCCTGGACATAATGAAGGAGTGGCATGATGGCAGATCTAGAGCGCGGGTAGCGCGCAATAATCGAATCCATTACTTTTAATTGTTCAGCGGTAAATTGCATTAGCGATCAACCCCGCCCATCACTGGATCAATTGAAGCAACCGCAGCTACAACATCCGCAATCATGCTTCCTTCGCACATTGCAGAGATTGATTGCAAATTATTAAATGATGGTTCCCGGAAATGAACTCGGTATGGCTTGGTACCGCCGTCAGAAACTAAGTGAACTCCAGTTTCACCACGTGGTGATTCAACTACTGAATAAGCCTGTCCGGCAGGAACATGAAAACCTTCTGTGACAAGTTTGAAGTGATGAATTAAAGCTTCCATAGAAGTTCCCATAATTTCACGGATATGCTCAAGTGAATTACCCATGCCATCGCTGCCGACCGAAAGTTGAGAAGGCCAGGCAATCTTCTTATCGGCAACCATTACGGGTTGGCCAACCAAGTTATCTAACTTGTCACAAGCTTGTTCAATAATACGAAGTGATTGTTCTAGTTCTTGCATTCTGATTAAGAAACGACCATAAACATCGCAAGTATCAGTTGTAATAACATCAAATTCATAATTCTCGTAGCCACAATATGGTTGGGTCTTACGTAAATCCCAAGGAAGTCCAGTTGAGCGCAGTACCGGCCCAGTAATTCCAAGAGTTGTGCAACCTGCAAGGTCTAGGTAACCGATCCCCTGAGTACGCTTCATCCAAATTGTATTTCCGACAAGTAACTTCTCGTTATCTTTAAAATTATGACGAAGCTCGGCCACGGTCTCGCGGATCTTCTTAACTGCTCCTGTTGGTAAATCTTGCGCAACGCCGCCTGGGCGGACATAGGCCATATTCATACGA
>Ga0194045_1000891_pt1 | contig 9901 bp, 9 predicted proteins | sample JunL6211m_MetaG_FD_161686 | JGI IMG/M metagenome (GOLD analysis project Ga0194045, IMG submission 161686) | Anoxic zone freshwater microbial communities from boreal shield lake in IISD Experimental Lakes Area, Ontario, Canada - Jun2016-L626-11m | ecosystem: Environmental > Aquatic > Freshwater >...
GGTGGGATTGTCAGTGCTGCTCTCGATGGGCTTCGTAGCGCAATGAGCATTATCTCCACCTACGCTCCTGTTTCCTGAAAAACAAGTTATGCAACACCAGCAAGTTGATAAACCAAAGGTGCTTCCAAAGTTGGCATCGCTTTTACTGCATCCATGGGGTGCCAAAGGCACTGGCCATTTCTCGCGCGTTCCATCAGCACAAGGATTTTATCTTCACTACCGGGTGAAGCTGCAGTTGGTTCATCCGAAAGTGGAGGCAGATACACATCTATGCCTGAACCCTTCCGGGCGAACTTACTTGTCGAGGGAAACAGCGCCCTGACTTCTGGTTTGTAGTAACAGGAATAACAAAGGCCGCGGGGACGATTAGAACGAACTTTATTGCAATTACGGCACAACATGATGAAGGTCTCCTTGAAAAGAATGGAATGGTTATTGGTTGGTACTGGAAGGTATTCGCTCTGAAAGCGATTGTTTTTCACGGATTCGGGATGCTGTTTTTCTTTTGCGTAACTCGAGGTGTGTTTCTTGAAGCAAGTTTTTGCGCATTATTTCTCGGGGGGTTTTATCGAACCAATCGAGGAATAAGGTTGCGGCTTCCATCTGCCCCAACTTCTGCGCTGCAGCTTCTTTTAGCCTTTCGTGAAATTCAGAAACTTCAAAGACCGAGAACAAGCCTTCGCCTTCCCGGCCTACATATGCAAGCAACCCAACTGCAGCAGCAGGTAGTTCCCAGAAGCCAGGCATTGGTTTTGGGAAAACCACACAGCCTTGAACCAAGGCTGGATCATCTTGCTTTAATCCATCTTGCAACGCATTTAATGCACTGTTTGAAAGTAGCGGGGCGAAACCTCTTCGGAATATATAGCGCCATGGTTCCATTTCTTTTTCCTCCAACTTCTACAACTAAGTTCTTTAGAAGGCAGCAAACACCTCCTATACCTATAGTGTAAATAAGTACACTTATTAAGCAAGCGATTGGAGGCGTTGTTAATACTAATTAGGCCTTTTATTGCATAAAAATATACAATAGTTGGTTGACTTGATTATAAAAAATGTACTTTAATATACATTTTAAGGGTAACTAAGCCTGTTTAAGGGATAGTTCCCGCTTTTTGGTTCTCTTTTAATAAGTGCTGATGGGGGTAGAATTGTGTGGGCTGCGGCTTATGATTGCGCAGGCGGTTCTACTTCATTACGATAAGGAAGTGGAGCTGCTCTTTTAAAACCTGCATTACGAGGCCTTTTCGTGTTCAAATATTTTCCCGCACTTTTATCTTTGTTGGTTCTTTCCTTCCCACTTTTTGCGCAGGAAATAGGTGAGCCTAAAAACATCCAGTTGCAAGTGGATAAAATCGATCGCGATGCATTGGTTTTCTTTCCTCCCAAATCGAATACTAGCGCCCCGGTGGTATTTGTTTTTCATGGCCATGGCGGTACTGCAAAAGGTGCAGCGAAGTCTTTTGCAATCCAGAAATACTGGCCTAGTGCAATCGTGGTTTACATGCAGGGGTTGAACACGCCTGGGAAATTGACCGATCCGGAAGGGAAAAAAACAGGCTGGCAGCATAAACCCGGGGAACAAAATGATCGCGATCTTAAATTCTTTGATGCGCTTTTAAGCCATCTGCGTAAAGAATTCAAAATCGATGAGAATAAAATCTACTGTACGGGCCATTCAAACGGCGGTGGGTTTACTTACACCCTTTGGCAAACTCGGGGTGATGTTTTTGCTGCTGTTGCGCCCTGTGCAAGTTTTGCTCTGAAGTTCGATGCGATGCCCAAGCCTTGCATTCATTTTGCAGGCGAGAACGATGCGCTAGTAAAAATCGAATGGCAGCAAAAGACAATCGAAAGAGTAAAAGAAATCAATGGGTGTGAATCCAAGGGTAAAGAATGGGCCAAGGATTGCACTCTTTACCCATCATCTAAAAGCGCACCGCTAGTCGTATGCATTCATCCGGGTACCCACCAGTTTCCTGCCTTTGCACCGGAACTGATGGTGAAGTTTTTCCAATCGCAATCGAAGCCTGCTTCAGGAAAGTAGCCCTATTAATTCCATATGCAGTATAAATAAAAGATAATCAATTAATCGAGGTTTTTCATGTTTCAATTAAATCGTAGAGAGTGGTTGGGGAGTTGCTTGGCTTTGCCTTCATTGGCAGCCTTGCCTGCATTTGCAGCTTTGCCTGGAAGCAAAGCTCCCTTGTTATTGAGATCATCTTGGCAAACCGTAAATATTGGTGATGTTGCTCACACGCCCGGTATGCTGACGCTTCTCGAAAAATATTTCCCGGATCAAAAAGTCTGGCTCTGGCCTTCCAATGTCAATAATGGGGTGAAGGAAATGTTGCTTGCGAGGTTCCCTTCCCTTCGTATAGTGCAAACGGAAATGGAACAGAAAGAAGCATTGGAAAAATGCGGTTTTCTACTGCACGGGTCCGGGCCTTCGATTGTGGGTACCAAAACTCTTCAGCTTTGGCGCAAACAAACTTCCAAGCCCTATGGCATCTTGGGGGTGACTGTTTCATCCATTGATCCTGCAGGGATGGAGTTGATGGACAATGCTAGGTTTGTATATTTTCGTGACTCTGTCTCTTTAGCTTTGGCAAAATCTAAGAATGTAAAATGTCCAATTCTCGACTTTGCCCCAGATGGCGCATTTGCCACCGATTTGAAAGATGAACCTACTGCACTCAAATTCCTTGCTGAAAATCAACTTGAAGCAGGTAGATTTGTTTGTTGCATTCCCCGACTGCGTTACACTCCCTATTGGAAAATACACGATAAAGTCAAAACTGCAGAAGATGATCGCAAGGATAGGGAGAATCAATTAAAAAAGGAACAGGATCATAAACCTTTGCGTGACGCAATCATTAGGCTGATCAAAGAAACCGATTACAAAGTTCTACTTTGCCCGGAAGATGCCAGCCAAATGGAAGTAGGGAAAGAGTTGCTTTATGAGCCGTTGGAAGAAGCTGTTCGTAAAAGAGTGGTTTTACGCAAACAGTTTTGGAAGCCCGATGAAGCAATTAGTATTTACAAGAAATCTCTTGGACTGTTTGGGAACGAAATGCATTCACCAATTATGTGTATAGGAAATGGAGTGCCTGCAATTGTATGTCGATGGGCTGAACAAACTAGCAAGGGTTACATGTGGCAGGATATTGGGTTGAAAGATTGGTTGTTCAACATGGATCAGGAATCAGACCGAAATAAGGTTGCAGATACTGTGGTGGCCATGGTTAAAAATCGTGAAAAATCATTGGAAATGGTTGCATTGGCGCAGAAGAAAATTCTTGCAGCGCAGGAAAAATCAATGAAGGTTCTTTCCAAATCCCTTGAAATGATCCCTTGATCAGTGCGTTGTAAGGGATCTTTTTAAATGTTAATCGATGTGTGGCAGGAAGCCTCGATGTACTTGGCCTGCTCTTACGATGAAAAATCGGACTGGTTGAAAAGTAGGAAGTTCAGGGTGATTCAGCACGAACGAAATATTATCGATGCTGATCATTTCCCACTGATGCAAGCCCACTAAGATATCGCCTTTTTGAAATCCCGCACGGGCAGCAACACTCTCCTGCCTTATTTCGTTAATCAATAATCCGCCATGTAATTGATTGTTTGCCTTAGCAACAGCATCAGAGCCAATGGGTTGAACCTTTAAACCAATTCTGCGCCAAACTACTTCAGCAACTGCAACCACAGGTTTGCCTGGTTCTAATGTCACTTCTACTTTTTGTTCAGAGCCATCCCTGCGGAAGTGAAAAACCACTTTGTCACCAGGGGATTTATCAACCAAGGCGCGTTCCACATCAAGGCTCGATTTGATTTGAAAATCCTCTATTGCTAGAAGTTCATCGCCTTTATTGATACCAGCACGCGAACCAGGGCTGCCACTTTCCACCGCATCCACCATGGCTGCCCTGCGGATACCATCGGTTTGTTCCAACTTCACTTCATTGCGAAGGCCAACACCATGTTTTACATTGCCCCGCTTGCTTCCCATTAATTCAGAAGAAACCCGCACCATCGTATCCACAGGAATCGCAAACCCAATCCCTTGGGCGCCCGCACGAATCGCAACATTCACGCCAATCAACTCGCCATGAATATTCACCAACGGCCCGCCACTATTTCCCGGATTGATACTCGCATCGGTTTGAATCAGCCCTTTGTAAGAGATTTCTTTGTTTAGGCTGACATCTCTTCGGGTTGCGCTGACAACGCCTACTGTCACCGTATGTTCATAACCATAGGCATTGCCGATTGCTACTACCGTTTCGCCAACCATCAGGTCGGATGCGGTGCCAAGCGTGATGACAGGAAGAGATTTCTTGGCATCGATTTTCAAAAGAGCGAGATCGTGTTCTGGGTCGCGTGCAATAACTTGTGCAGGGAGTTGGGTGTTATCAGAAAGCCTGACACGCAAAATTGAAACATCTTCAACCACATGGTTGTTGGTGATGATATACCCGCGCGAATCAATGATGATACCCGTACCCATGCCATTGATATTGCTCTTTGCGGAACCCACCATGGAAAAGTCATCGCTGCTTGCAGGCTTTTCGCTTTGAATGTTGACAACTGCGCCACGAACTTTTCGCACCACATCGGTGATCGGGGTTTGTCTAAGATTCCAATAACGGTTTGCAGGTTGTGCTGCAAAAGGAGCAGGGGATTGGGGGGTTGCAATCGGCAGGGTTTCTGCATTGACTGCGAATCCACCAACCAAGGTGGATGCAAAAATAGATGCAAAAAATAAAGATCGAATTTTTAGCATGGGTTATCTCGTTTGAAGCACCATCATCATGATTCCCCCCAAGGAATCTTCTCGATGCCCGTGGGCACAAGTAATGATGCTTTCAAGAGATAACTTCGGAATAACCAAAGCATACCCTGCAATGTCAATTGGTTGAATTGGTGATAACGCTCATGAGATGGTGGTGAAGAGTATGGTGAAGAGTATTTTGCTTAAAACAGTAATCTTAATGGATGTGCCATTATTTCATGCTGAATCAATTGCAGCAGGTTAGTGCTCAAATAAATCGAACATTCACATTTTTTTGTTAAAGTTTATGATTTCTAGCACAAACTCGCTGCATCATTTTAGTTGCGTTCTCCAAGTTCGCACTGCAAGATTGTAATGATTGACTCCAATCTCAAAAGGTGTAGGAACATGAAGAAGACAAGCAGGCGCAAATTCATCGCAACCACGGGTATCTCTTTTTTTGCCTCCTCCTTTGCGGGTGCGCAAAATAAATCAGGTGTAAAAGATGGCGTGGTAGGTGAGCCTTTCGCAGAGCTCGAAGGAGCGAAAATCTTAAGCGAAGGGGGCAATGCGGTTGATGCAATCATCACCGCTGCTGCTACCGCTGCCATTACTTCCCCACAGATGTGTGGGTTTGGTGGATATGGTGGGCACTTAGTCGTTTCGCTTGAGGGAGGGAAGAAAATCAGTGCGTTTGATTTTAATACGCAGGCCCCGCTAGCATCTAACCCGGGCATGTTTATCCAAGCTGGAAAACCAAACCTTGAGAAACATACTTTTGGCTGGCAATCATTTGGAGTTCCGGGAATACCCGCGGGTCTGCATCATGCATTGCAAAAGCATGGTACCATGCCATGGAAGCGAGCCTTGGCGCCTGCCATCGATTATTGCCTCAATGGTTTCAAACCATCTCCGCAATTGAGTGCTGCGTTAAAAAGTGCGACTCGGTTGCAGAAAGATCCCGCCTCTTTGAAGCTTTATTACAGTAAAGGCGATGCCACTTCGCCTTCCACACTTCTAAAAAACCCTGATCTTTACAAGGTTTTGCAAGCGATGGCAGAAGATAAAAGTGCAGAACCCTTCTATAAGGGTGAGTTTGCTAAAAAATTCGCAAGCGTAGTCGAGCAAAATAAAGGCATTCTATCTTATCAAGATCTTGCCAGCTATAAATCCATTGAGTCTGCTGCTCTAAAATTCTCTTGGAATGATTTTGAGGTGTTCACCGCGCCACTCACCTCGGGGGGTATTACTATTCTGCAAACTCTTGGAATACTCAAAGAAATGCAGTTGAACAACCTTCCTGAAAAAGACAGGCTCTTTGCCAGGATTGAAGCATTACGATTTGCATGGCGGGATAGATTGAACCTTCTAGGAGACCCCGACCATGCGAAAATTCCACAGGGTAAACTTCTTTCGAGTGTCTATCAAAAGGGGTGTAGTGAACAAATATTAGATGCTGTTAAGAATAATAAATGCATGCCTCCATCGAGACTCACCACTACGCAGAATGGCACCATTAATCTTAGTGCGATTGACGCTGTTGGAAATATGGCTGCGCTAACGCTGACGCATGGGGGCTATTTCGGTTCGCAAGTTTCGATTGAAGGGTTGGGTATTACGCTTGGGCATGGGATGTCGCGGTTTGATATTGAGCCAGGCAGGGCCAATTCCATTGCCCCGGGAAAAAGGCCGTTGAACAACATGGCGCCCACGGTCGTTCAACATAAATTTAAAACGATTGCTGCGCTAGGGGGCAGGGGAGGTCGAAGAATTCCCAATGCATTATTTGAAGTTGTGTATCAGATGATAGCGGAGAAAAAATCGCTGGAGCAGGCGCTGGAGGCACCAAGGATTCACACGGAGGGAAATCTTGAAGTCTATTTGGAAAAAGGCTGGAATGAGCAAAACCTTGCCCGTTTGAATACTGCAGGGCTTAAAGCCAAAACCGGAATATCTGCAGTCATTTCGGCAGTGGGTAAAGCAGATGAAAATGCACCTGCGGTTCTTTCTATGCGCTGATGATTACTTCTGCACTTTTTCGAGCAGGCCCATCAAAGTGCTGGTGATTTTTACTGAGGCTTCTGTTTCCAGATAACTTGATCTGGCCCGCCAGGTTTCATAACCACCCAGTTTGTGATGTTCAGGCGTGGGTAGATACCCGTTGTATCCATTTGCCAAGCTTATGGTGAAGGTTTGTTTTAGTGGGCTTTTCTTTTTGAGTTCCAAACCTATTTCAGTAAATACTTCGCAAGGGATTGCACAGATACCCAGATCGCCTATGCGCATCACTTGGATGATTGCAGGAACCTGCGAAGGATACTTGGAAAGCAGCACGGTTTCACGGGCATAGATTTCAGTCATGGTATCTAGAACAGTTTTATTCGCCTTGGTTAATATCTCGTTTGCCTTTTCCAACTCACTTTTGGAAGGCTGCCTTACTCCTAGCAAAAGTTCTTTTTGTTCAGAAGCGAGTGAAACATGATTCTTATACTTGATGTTGGCCATTGCTTTTTGTGCAGCTTTTGCAACACTATTTGCAACTACGCGGATTTGCTCACCTGGTTCGCGCTTCCCGGGTGACATGCCCGCGAAGTTGGCGTTGTTCACATCACCACTGGTGCCGTTGCTCATGATGCCAACAAAAGATCGATCCGCATCTAAAAGAACGCCAATAGATTCAGCGAAGGCGCCAAAGTAATCAGCACTAATGGCTGGAAACCCGCCCACATAATGAAGGCTGTAGTTTGCAAGAAGGGCGATGTGTTTGCCCTCTTTTGTTTTTAGGGAAAGCACAGAAACTTCGGGGTCTACCGGGCCTGCAGATTTATCAACGCGGGAATTTTGATAACCGGGGTTCATAATAACTTTATCTGTTGTTTCGCCAAAGGGATTGGTATTCATCTGCCCGGGTTTGATAAACCATCTGCGATTGAAAACCTGGGTAGGGTCGGAGGCAACCCCCCAGCCAATTTGCGCGGGCACCATTCTTTTATGAGCTTCGAGGATACCTTGGGAGATTTTTTTCGAAAGAAAAGAAGGGTAATCTTTTTCGGGCTCGCTTTGAAAAACCCCGGCAGAGGTTGGCGCTGAATGAGTATGGGTTGCTGAGCAAAGTATGTTGGTTGCAGGGATGCCAATTTTATCTGCGACGGCTTTTTTGGCAGCATCAAAAACTTCGCGTGGGATCATGCACGAATCACACACCACCAAAGCTAATTTCGTTATGCCATCATCTAGAACGATGCAGCGGGCATGAATACGATCATGCACCATGGTTGCTTTTCCATCTTTCATATTTCCATTAATGGATATGGGCAATTCTTCCGGCGAGATATCTTGGGCAAATGCGCCAGCTTTAAATATTCCAGTTTGGGCGAAAGCCAAAGTGTTTAAAAGCAAAAATGTAATCAGGGAGAAGATGAAATTTTTCATGGGGAAGCATCCTAAAACAACTTCTGGTAGGTTGGCTTTAATCGTATTAGTAAAAGCCTGAACTCAATATGACTGTAATTGCATTGGATTGCAATTAGCAATCCAAGAATACAAAGTGATATAATGATGCTTTACAATTAAAATGTAGGGGTTAGCATTAAGTAATAACTTTATTAATTAGGAGCCTTTATCCATGCCAAATCTTAAAACTGTTAAAGCTGCTTTTACTCTTATTGAACTTTTAGTGGTGATAGCAATCATTGCAATATTAATTGGCTTATTGCTGCCCGCGGTGCAAAAGGTAAGAGAAGCTGCTTCCCGAGCCAACTGTCAGAATAACTTGAAGCAAATGGGCCTTGCGATTCATAACTATCACGATACATATACGGAAATCCCCTATAGCAGGGTCGATACTTGTTGGACTTGGGCCACTTTGATTCTGCCTTATTTAGAAGAAAAAGCGCTGTTTGAACAATGGGGCCTAACTAAAACAGGGGTCAATGATTATTACAATGCCCCTGCTTCAGTAAGGACTAAACCAGTGAAGGTTTATTTCTGCCCATCCAGAAGAACCGCATCGGGCAGCAATACGGTTAGTAACCTAGGTGATGAAAACCAATTAAATCCAACGGGGCCGAGTACGCCCGGTGCATGTGGTGATTATGCTGCCAGCACTGGTGATCCATCGGGTTACATTGATTACATTCAAAGTATGCTGTCAACTCCTGGTACCCCCGCAGGTGCGATTGTTGCAAATGGTGCCTTTATTTACATGGGAGGCAAACTTGGTTTCAAACATATTTCTGATGGGTTGAGCCAGACAATTTTCATTGGCGAAAAGCACATTCCAAATTCCAAATTTGGCATTACGCCAGATACTTCGATTTTTAATGGGGATCATGGTGCTGCAGCGCGAAAAGCGGGCGTGGGCGCACTACTTGCAAAAGGGCCTACAGACCTAGGTGCGAATTTTGGCAGCTACCATAGTGGAGTTTGTCAGTTTGTGATGGGCGATGGATCTGTAAAAGCGCTAATTAATTCAATCGATGCCACCAATTTGGGGCGGCTTGCAAATCGTGAAGATGGGCAGGTTTTAACCCTGCCCGATTAGTTTATTTCTTTGACACTTCAAGTTTGATATCTGGTTTTCCAGCTTCCACAGTGATGATGAGCCCGGAAGTTCCGAGATCGCTATATCTGGATGGAATCAAGGGCTTGGGGGCAGGGCCATCACCATTTAAAATGGGTGGAGTTATAGCAACCTTGTGCTTGCCTGGTACTGCGCCATCATTTAGATCGAAGGTGGAGATTTTAAATTTGCCATCTGCACCGATTACTCCTGAGCCTGAATGTTTCTTACCCTCTGCATTGGGTGCTTCTGGTTCGATGGTGATGCTGTACCCAGCGAGTTCCTTGGCCGGTTCGGTGGCGCCTGTAAATTCAACCATACCATTAACGGGAAGAGTTTTCGGCCCGCCACACCCGATGATAAAAACCAGAGGGAAGAAAACCGTGCAAAAGCGCATCATAAAAGTTTTCACTTTCTATCAATAATAATGTTAAGGGTGTTGTCTTTTTTCTCGATGTCATATTTCAAGCCGCTGGTTTCATAGTTCTTGTATTTTTCGAGAACTTTAACATCTGATTTCTTAACTCCACCGGTTTCAGGATCGAATTCCGAAGCAGGTTCGCTAATGA
>Ga0194045_1000894_pt1 | contig 9885 bp, 8 predicted proteins | sample JunL6211m_MetaG_FD_161686 | JGI IMG/M metagenome (GOLD analysis project Ga0194045, IMG submission 161686) | Anoxic zone freshwater microbial communities from boreal shield lake in IISD Experimental Lakes Area, Ontario, Canada - Jun2016-L626-11m | ecosystem: Environmental > Aquatic > Freshwater >...
GTGGTGATCGTGGCGGCGACCGCGGCGGTGACCGTCCTGAAAGCGGTGGCGGTTCCGGTGGACATCGTGGCGGTGATCGTGGCGGTGATCAGGGTGGCAGACGCCATCATGACAATCGCAGAGGTCACAACGACCAACGCGATTAGTCGCAAATTTGTTTTATCTTTTATTAATCTGGAATCTGAGGGCCCATTTTTTTGGGCCCTTACCAGGAGATTTGAATGAGTGATCCCTACACAGAACTTGCGGAACTCGCAGGTGGGTTCATTCATGAAATTAAAAACCACCTTAGCACCTTTGGCCTCAACCTCCAGTTACTCGCAGAGGATTTTAATGATCCTCAAACACAACGAGAACGCAGGGGCTTTGAACGAGTTCAGCGACTTCAGAATGAATGCGAACGGCTTGTCGAAGTTTCCAACGATTTTCTCCGATTCTCTCGGATAGAACAATTAAATCTACAACCCTGCGATCTTTTAGTAGTTCTCGAAGAACTTATCGATTTCTTCGGGCCCATGGCTCGCAATTCTAACATCAAGGTCAATCGCTATTTGCCTTCAGATCTTCCCCCAGTTTTTCTCGACAGCGAAATCTTCAAACAAGCCTTACTTAATTTGCTATTAAATGCAGAACAAGCTATGCCCAAGGGTGGTGAAATTACCATTCAAGCAACTATTTCTCCAGAAACTCTTACCCTCAACTTAATTGATACGGGCAAAGGGATCTCTCAAGAGGGATTAGAAAAGATATTCAAACCTTTTTATTCTACCCGGCCTGGCGGCACAGGTCTCGGGCTCCCGACTACAAAAAAAATCATTGAAGCTCATGGGGGCACTATTGAGGCTCAAAGTGAACCGGGGAAAGGAACCAAGTTTTCTATCCGACTGCCACTCAATATTTCATAGGAGTTTTAAATCGTGACCACACCTCAACAACAACCCATTGCATTAGCAAATATGAATGGCGAAATCACCCCGCTTTCAGAAGCCAAAATCCCCGCATTAGACAGGGGGTTTCTTTTTGGCGATGCTGTTTACGAAGTAATGTGGGTCAATCAGGGCAAAATGTGGCTTGAAGAAGAACATTTTATAAGGCTTGAACGAAGCTTGAATCTTATCCGAATCCAAGGTGTTGATCTTGTATCCCTTGCAGCAAGAGTTTACGAAACCATAACTGCGGGGAAATTTAAAAACGCTATTGTCTACATTCAAATCACCAGGGGCGCTGCCCCAAGGAGCCATGCTTTTCCCAAAGATATAAAACCCTTTGAGTTTCTTTTTGTTCAAGAGTTCAACGATCCTTATGCTGAAATGCGTGAAAAGGGAATCCACCTGCTTTCACGCCCTGACATCCGCTGGGAACACTGCGACATCAAATCCACCAACCTACTTGCAAATGTGTTGGCAATTCAGGATTCGAAAGAAGCAGGGTGCCAAGAAGTGCTGTTTTATTTGAAGGATGGCACCATCACAGAATCTGCGCACTCGAGCTTGTTTGGGGTATTGGACGGGATTTTATACACAAGCCCCAGCAGCGATTTAATTCTGCCGGGTATTACTCGCAACCATCTACTAAATCTTATCGCCAAGGATGGTATTCCAATCAAAGAAAAGTCATTACATATGGAGCAACTTGGAAAGATATCTGAATTATTTATTACCGGGACAACCTCGGGTGTACTACCTGTTATTGCGGTGGATAAAAAGAATATTGGGGATGGCAAACCTGGTCCTATCACGCGAAGGATAGAAAAGGCTTATTGGGATTCAGTCAAAACCTGGAGCCAAAACGCACACCATAACGAAAGTAGCCCTCGTATTTAAATTTCTTATTTGCTTCCGGGTGGAGGAGTAGTACCGGGAACTCCGCCTGTTTCTAAACCGCCTTCAAGCAAAAGTCGAAGAACCATATTTTCAGTGGGGTCTTCGATTACAGATAAGTCTTGGGTTTTGAGCATTTCGCTTTGAATTCGACGAAGATCAACAAAGAACTTTTCCCCTTCAAGATTTTCGTTAAAGATAAAGTCAATCCATTCACCGAGAAATGCTGTCTGGGCTTTTTTCATATCAGCAGAATCCGCAGCCAAGAAATGCTTGTTAAATATTTTTGTAACCATACTTTGGCTTAATACCACATCCTTGGGAAACATTTCAAAGTCCTTACAAAAAGCCATGAATGCAGTTTGTTTTTTCTTGACTAGAAAATAAACCAAAGCCCATGACTCTGTGTTGAACTGTTCCTGGCCAGCTTGTGGGGTTAGGTTTGCAAGTTTAGAACCCGACAATAGTCTGGAAAGAATCGCTTCAAACTCAATCGGATTCCTTTTGTTTTTGTAAATCTGCCTGAATAGTGGCAGGTGATACGAGTTGGCACTACCAAACGACATCCATGGTGAGCAATGGGGAGTTTCAAACACACCCGCCAAGCCTTCGGAAAACCATTTTGGCAAAACAACATTAGCAGGAAGAGTTTTGGTGGCATAAAAAAGCTGCAAGGTTCCAAAGTTACCGATGGTATTCCAAACTGTTTCTTGGTCCAAAGCACGATTTAAAACAGCTAGGGCACCGGAATAAGAAACATCCAAATGATCTGCTGCAGGTGGGTTTCCCTGCCCTATTGTTCCTTTAAGAAGTTGATTAAAGTCATAACCCTTAGTTGTCCATTCTTTCATTTTAAGGCCCAGCATTTCAGAAATGGGATCAAGCCTTTTAGTGCACATTACAAGCAACTTTTCCCTAGGCAGCATAAACCCTTGAACTTTGGCTTTGGTACCAACCAATGCCAGATGCATTTCGTTGTAAACATCAGGTTTGGTTGTAATTACAACCGAAAGCTTTGTTTTTGGTAACTCAATCTGGGTACCATTCAACGAAAACCACATGAAAAATGTTGTGTAATTCTTTTCTAACTGCGCAATCCACAATTTCACTTCTGCATCGTTTGGAAGGCCATCGTGAATCACTTCAAAATGATCTGATTTTTCTTGGTTGAACCCAACGAAACTTGTGGAAAGGCTAGCAAAAGCTGGGTCAGGAGCACCTTTTTCTTCAGTCTCTTTTTTGGTTTTAGAGTAAGTTTCTAAGATGGGCGACTTGCTCTTTGATTCTTTGATCAACAAATCCATCGTGTCTTTAAACTCTTTTGCCATGCCATGCTCGAGTGAAAACATCCCAATGCTTTTGAAAACATCATTGACATTTTTTTTGTCTTTTAAAGCTGCGGATCGATCTGTAAGAGTTTTACTGAGGGATGGTAGAGCAACCGCTTTCCCTTTCACAGACTCATCAGAAATAATCTGCACAAATTGCATCGAACTATTGGGGACAAAATATTCGCCTGTTATGGCACCGGGCGCATCCGTAGTAACTAATGGCATAGTCTTCCCACCCCAAGGATGATCGAACCGGTTCCAATGCCCAATCTTTAATTTAGCATCAGTTACGGCAGGAGGAGCACCTGCTACACCCGGTTGGGCAGGATTCGGTTGCCCTGCAGCAGGTGCCCCTTGCTGATTTATTTTGTTATCCCCATCAACTATAATCCATGGAAATACCTGCTTGGGAACAGCCACCCTTTTATTAAGTTCAACCACTGTGAAAACAAATCGAGAGTTAAGGGTGAATTCCCCTTTTTCAATAATCCCTCCTGAAAAACCACCTTCACCGGCTACCCCAACTCCAGGGGGTGCCATTGGGCGCATCGGCCTTACACCAGGGCCACCCGGTGGTGGCATAGGTACCCCGCCCGGCATCGGAACGCCTGCACCAGGTCCTGCTGCTGCTTTCTCCAAGGGTTTGGTTAAATCCACCCTTATCAAATAATATTCAGCATGAATTGCCGCAGTGGTAATAAAGAAAACAGCCAAGGCAATGATTCTGCTTAGCATAAATAATCCCCTATGTAACAATAACCTCAATTACTATTATCCTGACGGTTTTACGCACCAACTGCAATGGTAAAACATTGAAAATAATTGAGCAAAACTTCGAATATACCCACTTTTCAAGAAAGCATTCGATCAAGTACATCGTGAGTATGGGTTAAATCTTCAAATAACAAATCTGGCTCATGGGATTCTAATTCTTCAATAGTATGCCAACCCGTTGCAACTGCCAACACCTTGGCATTAATCGCTCGAGCACACTTTATATCCAATGGCGTATCCCCAAGCACCCAAATTTTTGAAGTGGCAAAATCCTTACCGAATCTTGTATGGATTTCGCCCAAAGCTTCCCGCGCAACATCATCTCTATCAAGGTGATGATCGCCGAATCCTCCAAATTGAAAGTGTTCAAAGATTCCAAAATGGCCCAGTTTGATTTTCGCTCCTGCGCGAAGATTTCCCGTAAGAAGCCCTACCGCACAATCATTTCGGGTTTTCAAATCTTCAAGTATTGTTTTGATACCAGGCAAAATCTTTCCTTGAACACTTTTAAGGCACTCCGGAAGATTCGCTAAATAGGCTTTCATCATCGTTTCATACGAAGCATCGGTATGCTCAATTCCATGCAGCCTTAGCAAATCATTCAGAATACCTTTATCGGTACGGCCACTAAGGCTTAAGCCATCAACGATACGATCAATGCCAAATTTGGAAGACATCCCTTTTTCCAAGGCATCTTTCCCTGCCCCTGCGCTTGAAAGCAAAGTTCCATCAATATCAAAAAGGAGGATATTTTTAACCATTATCGTTTTCCATTGGTTATTAATGTTAATAGTTACAACAAGCATTATCTTAGAAAGTATAGCCAATGCATTATCTAATTGATGGTTATAATATTTTACGAGCGGTAAGGAAACTAAGTGATTCAGTTCCACCGGGGGTATTGGAACTTGAAAGGAATTGGCTGTTAAAACATCTGCACGAATTACTTAAAGATAATCCTGGTGCCAACCATGAAATCACGATTGTATACGATGCGAAAAGAGGAATAGCAGGGCCGAAAAAGGCAAGTAAATATCCCGAGATAGCCGTGGTTTTCACCACAGGATCTGATGCAGACAGCTACATTGAAATGGCGTTGTTGGAAGAAAGATTCCCCAAAGCTTTAGTGGTGGTATCTGATGATAAAAGGCTAATAAAAGCCGCAGAGAAAAAAGGCTGCCTGCAAGTTGGATGTTTAGATTTAGAGTTTCATCTAAGAGACAACAGCAAACCTAAGGAAGAACTTCATATTCCCATGAAACCCATCGAGCTTACGCCAGATGAAACCGCACAATGGGAGGAACTATTCTTTCCCGAAGGCAAAGGGAAGGAAGAATTTGAAGGCTTAAGCGACCCATTCTTCCGACCCAAAATCAAGAAACCCAAAAAGAATTAACGGTTGGGATTATTTCGGTAGGTGTTTAAAACCTGCCTTTGTGGGCCCTGCACTCTTTCAAGCGAAGTGCTAACCGCAGCCCTAGAAGGTCTACCAAGTTTTTCATATTTGGAAGCAGCTTCAAAGGCCTCTGCTGCCTCTGCCTTATTTTGCGCCAAGCGAGAAAGACCCAAATAGTATTGATAACGGGCATCTTGTCTTTCATTTTCAACTGCCGCCATGAATGCTTTTTCAGCTTCTAGATATCGCTTGTTAAAATAAAGCGCCATGCCTGTAGCGTAAAAGCGTTCAGCTTCAACAGGGTTGGCTTGATTGCCTAAATTATGATTCGTCAAGCTAGGGTGATCTTCGATTATTTTCATGAGGTTTTCAAAATGGATAGGCCCCATTTTTTCACGAAGCCCAATCACATATTCCCTGATCGCTTTGGTAGGCAACCCTTTGATTGCATAAGCTTGCGCCTTGGCATCAAAAGGAGCATCGGGCGAAGCAAGAATCTCATCCGCAAGCTTGCGAGATTCCTTGGGGCTGATCTTGGGGCTTTCTGGTGGGAACACAATTTCTGGCTGTTGGAAATAAAACCCTGTCAGCAATAATGCAAATAAGTTTGTCAGCATTTCAGGCTCCTTCTTTTCGAGAACGCCAACCTTTTCAACATCTGCTTCTTTTGGCTTGATGTTATTAGGCAAAATTGAATTTAATAACCTTGCAAGTGCGATTCGATAAATAATACCCTGCGCATCCAATGCCTTATTTTTTTCCACAGCTTTACGATAAAAATCAATTGCTCCAATAATATCTTTACGCTCTTCTGCAACTCTGCCCTTCGCATAAAACCCAAGTGCAGTTTCTGCCAAGACGGCTTCATCTGCATCCTTGGCAGCTTCCAAAAGCAAAGGGTCATTGGGTTGTGGCTTACCCTTGGCTTTAACCAAGGCTCTTTCAATTTTCACTAGGCAACGGTCCGCAAGGAGTTCTGCCCTTCGCTTGGGGCTGAACTGCGTTGAAAGTTCAATTGCCTTACTAAGCGAGCTTACCGATTCATCAATTTGATTCATCTCCTCCTGTTTTTTACTTAATTCAACAAAATGGGTGACGGGATCGTTAGCTTCTTTAAGTGCAATATCAGCTTGAATCTTCCAATCAATATCGCCTGCATTTAAAGCAGCTTTACCTTTTTCAAGCAAAGCCTTTGCTTCGACATACTTACCTTGGTTTCTCAGAGTGATCCCCTTAAGAACTTCGGCTTGCGCCTTTAATTTAGGAGTTGAAGAAGGGTCCACCATCACTTTTTCAACATCTTCAGTGGCTTTCTTTTCCAAATCTCCCTGGCCTTTTTTCTCCATCAAAGCACGCCAGTACTCAAGCATTTCATCAGGCTGGCGACTTTCCTTTAATTTCTTATCTACCACTTCGATTTGCTGCTTATGCTTAACTTTAGTGTCATCAAACGTGGTTTGTAATTTACGAAAATCTCCTTGGGGATCTTTGCTCTGGATGATTTCCATACCCTTTTTCAAGCCATCCACAACATTCGCGGGATTCGTTTTATCTTTCACCAAATTAGCCTGGGATAGTTCTGTTCCAATGGCTCCGACAAAGTCTTCAGATTTCTTAAGGGACTCTTCGACTTTGGTTTTTTCGCCCTTCAGCGTGGTGAACTTGGTATCAGCTTCGGTAAGTTTTTTCTCAGTCGCTTTCTTTTCCTCTGCGATTTCTTTTTTGGCTGTGTCCTCGGTTTCCTTAACCTTCTTATCCGCTGCAACTATAGTTTCTTTAACCGTTTTTTCAGCTTCTGCTTTTTGGTCTGCTAGCTTCTTATCTGCAACCACAACTTCAGCCTTGTAGTTTTTATCTGCTTCATCGAGTGCTATTTTTTTATCATCAGCAGCCTTCTTCAACTCTGCTTCATGCTTGGCAAGAAATACTTTTTCTTTGGTTTTGTTATCTTCATCAGCTTTGGCTGCTTCTTCTTTGATTTTGGCAACTTCCTCTGCCTTGGATTTGGCATCAGATTCAGCTCTCTTTTTGCCATTTTCAAGAGCGATAACTGCTTCGCTTTTATTCATCCGAAACTCTTGGGGGATTTCGATCCCAAATTCATATAAGCCGCCAAAAATGCCTGCGCCAAGAATGGTTCCCATCATTGTGCCTACCAAAATACCGCCCCTCTTGCGTGGCGGTGCCACGGGTTCTGGCCCCGCCTCTACAGGCTCTTGTTCGGGTTCGGGTTCAGGTTCAGGTTCACCTGTTTGATTGCCATTATCAGCCTCACTGTACTTATCAAAATCATCATCATCCGTAGTTGGATTTGTTACTTGAACCGAATCCCCATTTAATGCGGTAGTGGCGCCATCTTCAATAATATAATTATCTTCAGAAGCGGATGGTTGGCCAGAAACTTCCTCCTCGCCAGTTTCCTGATCAGGTTCGATCTCAGATCCTGCTGGCGCAAATTGTGTATGTTTTGATTGCTTAGAAGCCAACTGGGTTTTCTTGGGGCTAGGTGCCTGCACTTCTTCTTCGGCATCATTTCCGTTTGCGATCGAAATAACTTCGCTAGAAGAAGATTCAGAACCAAATTCTGGAATATTAAAACCCGAATCATCTAACGCATCTTCAATATCAGAATCTCTAGCAAGCATGGTTTTTTTAATTTCAGGTTGCTTGATATTTTCGATTTCGTCCAAGGCAGAAAAGTCGCTGGCATCTGCAGAAATCGTATTATCTGAAACCTCTTCTGCAATTTCTTCAAACATGTCGACTTCAACTTCTGGAGGATCTAAAGCTTCTGCTTTTTCCAAATCAGACCCACTCATGGCAATGGTGGAATCATTATCCTCAAAAGGTTCGGGGATTTCGATTGCACCTTCTTCTTTGGGGACAAGAAATTCTGGGTCACTATCTTTTTTTTCTTTTGCCATGGCTTGTATAATCTCCGAAAAGCTTTCTTCAAAAGCACGAGAAATCAACGAATTTCCCACACTCAGTATTGATGGTTTTCTAACCTCCATATTGTCTAAAGCTAAAAGGCATAACGCAAGAAGTTTTCCATCTTTCCCCGATCTCCAAAGCTATTGGATCCTTGTTTTCGTTAGAATCGATACCAACAGAACGATAGTATACAAAAAGACAGTAAAGTTCAGTTTTGAAGTAGGCTGGAATAGTAAAAACGAGGGATTAAGGCTAAAAGACAAACAAGTAGGCAAGAAATTTCTGAATATATTGCCTGTTGGATTTTAAATCGTAGAATGAAAAGCTTAAGGCGATATTCGATTAATTTTTCCCGAAGGGGCTGGGACAATGTCTTATAAATGCGATGTTTGCGAAAAAAGAGCGGGTCAAGGAAACACCTATACTTATCGTGGTAAAGCAAAATACCTTGGCGGTATCGGCCGTAAGGTAACAGGCAAATCCAAGCGCTTGCACAGCCCAAACCTACAAACGCTTCAATGCCAAGTGGGTGGCTCGGTTCAACGCCTTACCGTTTGCGTTCAATGCATTCGGTCCGGAAGAATCCAACGCCCTGTTAAGAAGCGTCCCTTCCAAATCCAAGCCGGCATGGTTTAATCGTATATTCTAGGGAGCTTCCCTTGGCGATTACCGCAGATGAAATTAAATGGATTGCTCACCTTTCAAGGTTAGAGCTTAAACCAGAAGAGCTAATTGCTGCATCTACGCAATTAAGCTCTATTTTAAACTACATCAATCAACTTCAAGAAGTTAACACGGATAATGTTGAACCTTTAGCCCATGCGCTAGATGTTTCCAACGTTTTCCGTGAAGATGTATTAAAAGAATCACTCAACGTAAACGAGGCACTTGCGAACGCTCCTGATCGTCAGGGGAACTTTTATGGTGTGCCTGCGATATTCGAGTAATCATTTTCCTTCGATGAATTTGACATCCAATTTAACTTTGCAACAGGCCAGAAATGTCTAATTTAACCAGCAAATTGACTGAAAAAACCGCTGCAGAGCTTATCCAAATTCAAGCAAAAGGTGAAGCAAACGCAGAAACTATCACCAAGGCTTTCCTAGAAGCAATCAAAGCCAAAGATCCTAAAGTAAAAAGCTTTTTACTTGTTAACGAAGAAGCTGCATTGGCAACCGCTCGATCCATCGATTCAAGGCGTTCTAAAGGCGAAAAACTCGGTACTCTTGCTGGTGTTCCTATCGCAGTCAAAGATAACATTTGCACCAAAGGAATTACCACAACCTGTGGCAGCAAAATACTTGAACACTTCGTCCCACCCTACGATGCGCATGTAACCGAAAAGCTTCATCAGGCCGATGCCGTGATTCTTGGCAAAACCAACCTTGATGAATTCGCAATGGGATCATCAACCGAAAATAGCGCATACCAAACCACACGAAACCCTTGGAATCTTGAATGCATTCCTGGCGGTTCGAGTGGTGGTTCAGCTGCGGCTGTCGCAGCTTGCGAAGCACCAATTTCATTGGGTTCAGACACGGGTGGTTCTATTCGTCAGCCCGCAAGTTTATGCGGAATCGTTGGATTAAAGCCCACTTATGGCAGGGTTTCCCGTTACGGTTTGGTTGCA
>Ga0194045_1000895_pt1 | contig 9882 bp, 8 predicted proteins | sample JunL6211m_MetaG_FD_161686 | JGI IMG/M metagenome (GOLD analysis project Ga0194045, IMG submission 161686) | Anoxic zone freshwater microbial communities from boreal shield lake in IISD Experimental Lakes Area, Ontario, Canada - Jun2016-L626-11m | ecosystem: Environmental > Aquatic > Freshwater >...
GAGGTGAAACGAAACCGCATTAAAAATGGGATGAATAAAAACAAAACAAACCCAGTTTCCAAAACAATCGCAATGAACTTGCCTGTGATGTTAGTAAACCCAGATAGAAAGACCTCGCCCGGTTCTGAAATGTACGACAGCGATGATATCAACGTTGCAACGATACTCAACCCAATCGCATACCAAGGTATCTGACGCTGAGCAAGGAAGTATTCATCATCATTTTTTTTATGCGACCCCGCCCAAACGCCTATCACCAGCATTGCAACAAAGTAGGCAAGCATCACAGAGTAATCTAGGATTCCAAATTCATGTAAAGGCATGTCATTCAACCAAGTAGGCAACGTGTATTATGAATCTCTGCAATGCAGCATAATTTGTTTAGAGCAAGAAGTATACAAACTACTGTAAAACAGTGACACCAAGGCAGTAATGGGCCTAGATGCTTGCATCTCTTTGCGGTGAACTGCTGCTTTTCTTCCTTTACGGTGAGAAAAAGTTATCAGCCTGCAACGATGTTCACAAGTTTCCCCGGTACGATGATCATTTTCTTGATTGGTTTACCAGCGATGAATTCTTGAACTTTAGGGTCTGCCAAAGCAAGTTCCTTAAGAGCCTCATCCGCCAAGCCCAGGGCGACACTAAGACGGGTGCGAATTTTACCATTAACTTGAACAGGTATTTCAACGGTATCAAGTTTCAACAAATCAGGGTTATAAGTGGGCCAAGGTTGGTAAGAAAGAGATGAAGTTTCCCCAAGTGCCTGCCAAACTTCTTCCGCAAGGTGAGGCGCAAAAGGAGCAAGCAGTTGCACAAAGGTTTTCAAAACAGACTTTGGTTTCTCTGCAACAGGGGTAAGGAAATTGGTGAACTCCATCATGGCAGAGATAGCGGTGTTGAATCGATAATGTTCCAAATCATCGGTAACCCGCTTGATGGTATGGTGCAGCATGCGCAAGGTTTCTTGGTTAGCTGGAATATCCTTCACCGCTTCTAGGAGGGTGTTATGTTCAGCACGATCGTCGATGATCATGCGCCAAACTCTTGCAAGAAAGCGATAAACGCCTTCAACACCATTCATGTTCCAAGGTTTGGTTGCTTCCAAAGGCCCCATGAACATTTCGTAAAGGCGCAAACTATCTGCACCGTAATCATGAACCACGGTGTCAGGGTTGATTACATTACCCCGACTCTTGGACATTTTAGAGGCACGGGCATCGATCCGAATTTCATGATTTTCCAGCAGAACAAAAGAGTCACCTTTTTTCTCTGCCTTCGATTCTTCGATTTTAATGCAATCAACAGGTAAATCAGTTTTCTTTTCTGTTGCAGAAATTCCATCAAAGCTTACTAATGATTGCGAAATGAACTTACCTTCTTTTTGGAAAGCGGTGTACTCCATTTCGCCTAGGATCATGCCCTGATTGATGAGCTTTTGAAAAGGCTCTTTGCAATTAAGGTAGCCACGATCGTACAGCAACTTATGCCAGAATCTGGAATAAAGAAGATGAAGCACTGCATGCTCTGCACCACCGATGTAGAGATCGACAGGCAGCCATGCGTTAAGTAATTCTGGGTCGCAGAAGGCTTTTGGGTTTTTAGGATCGATGTAGCGGAGGTAGTACCAGCAAGAACCAGCCCACTGGGGCATGGTGTTGGTTTCGCGGATATACTGTTTGCCATTGCGTTCAACTTTAAGCCAAGCAGTGGCTTTGCCCAATGGTGGTTCGGGTCTGCCTGAAGGTTTGAAATCTTCGAGTTGGGGAAGTTCCAAAGGCAACTCAGAAGTTTCAATCGGCTCGATATTACCCAGAAGATTACCCTGGGTATCAACCTGATGAAGAAGAGGAAAAGGCTCGCCCCAATAGCGTTGCCTGCTGAAAAGCCAATCACGAAGTTTGAAATTAACTTTCCCAAACCCTTGTTGTTTTGATTCCAGAACTGCAATGATCTTCTTCTTAAATTCGGACGAGGTCAAACCATCGAACTCTGAAGAATTACAAACAGTACCTTCATCCGTGAAGGGTTCAGTAAAGTTTTGCATGGAACTTTTTGTTTTCTCAAGCCATGCATCTGAAGGTTGAACTACGGGAACGATGGGCAGGTTGAAATGTTTTGCGAATTCAAAGTCACGCTCATCGTGTGCGGGAACCGCCATGATTGCGCCGGTGCCATACCCTGCTAGCACATAATCAGCAATCCAGATGGGAATCTGTTTATTGTTAACGGGATTGATTGCATAAGCGCCTGTAAATACCCCGGTTTTCTTTTTAGCAAGCTCGGTTCTTTCGAAGTCGCTCTTGCGTGAAGATTCAGTTTGATAGGCTTCGACTGCAGCTTTTTGTTCAGGCGTGGTGATTGCTGAAACAATAGAATGCTCAGGCGAAACAACCATGTAGGTTGCGCCAAAGAGGGTGTCGGGTCTGGTGGTAAAAACCTTGATCACTTTATCCGAGGCTGCAAGTTTGAAAGAAACTTCTGCGCCTTCGCTTCTTCCAATCCAGTTGCGCTGCATATCCTTAATGCTTTCAGACCAGTCAAGATCTTCAAGATCGTATAAAAGGCGCTCTGCATAAGAAGTAATGCGCAACATCCATTGCTTAAGGGGCATACGAACAACCGGATGACCGCCCCGCTCGCTTCTGCCATCGATGACTTCTTCATTCGCAAGTACTGTGCCTAAAGCAGAGCACCAGTTGACTGGAACTTCCGCCTGGTAGGCAAGCCGTTGACTATCACGATAAATGCGAACAGCTTCATCACCCTGATTTTTAATATTTTCCGGAATGGGAAGCTCTGCAATAGGCCTGCCTTTTTTTGCAGAAGCATCGTACCAAGTATCAAAGAGGAGAAGGAAAATCCACTGGGTCCAGCGATAGTAGGAAGGATCGGTGGTATCAACTTCCCTATCCCAATCATAGCTAAAGCCTAGGGATTGGATCTGCCTACGGAAGTTATTGATGTTTTTTTCGGTAGTAATGCGGGGGTGGGTGCCTGTTTCGATTGCATATTGTTCTGCGGGTAGGCCAAATGCATCCCAACCCATGGGATGAAGAACAGAAAAACCACGGGCTCTTTTATACCGTGCAAGAATATCGGTCGCGGTATAGCCTTCCGGATGGCCAACATGCAAGCCTGCGCCACTAGGGTAGGGAAACATATCAAGAATGTAGTATTTTTGAGCAGTCGGTTTTTCGGGTGTCTTGAAGGTTTTATTCTTTAACCAAAATGTCTGCCATTTGGGTTCAATGATACGTGGATTGTAGCTTGGCATAATTAACAGGTCTTCATGTTCGAGGTTTTAGTTTTGCAACAATAATACCAAGTTGTCATCTTATAGTAATGCGCCTAGGTTCCTAGCGGGATGGTACAGCAATAAATAGGTTCTGACATAAAAAATAAGGCTGGCTTAATAAAAAAGGGAGTCAGGTGATAATACCTGCCTCCCGTCATGAATATTAATAACCGCATAAGAAGCTTACTGGCCCAAACTCTTCAGCATGGTATTTGCAACCAACTTATTACCAGCTTCATTCAAATGCACCCTATCGGAAGTAAGAACGCCCTTATCTTTTTTATCGGGATTATTCGAAGCAATGTGCTCTGCGAATGCTTTGCGTAAATCGCAAAGATTCAAATTCAACTCCTTAGCAACCTTACGACTGATGTTAGCGTATTCATCCAACCTGGTGTCGAGCTTATTAGCCCCACCTGGAAGTTCGCCAATCACGGTAGGTGTGCAAACAATAACCTGTGCTCCTGCCTTGGTACATTTACCAATCACTTCTTTTAAGCCGCTTTCAAAAGCTTCGGGCAATGTGCCTTTTTTAGGATCCGATTCTCCATGCCATACATCATTGATGCCGATGTAGATAAAAACGATGGTGGGTTTCTTAGCAATAACATCTTTATCAACCCGGCTTTGCAAGTTAGGAACCTTGTTACCGCTGATACCTGCACCAATGCATTCGATAGCGAGGTCTTTTTTCTTTTCAGCAAATTCATTGCGGATTACTTGAATATACCCTTTGCCGCCATTACCACCTTGGGTAATCGAGTCACCCAAAAAGACGATGCGATCATCTTTCTTGAGAACCACGGGAGTGGGTTGCGCAAAAAGGGAGGGAGTGGAAAAAGCCACAAACAAAACGCTGACGAGAACGGAATTGAAACGAATCATGGTACACCTCAAAGGAAGGAAAAACAAACAGGAATGCAGTGTAGCATTACGCTTTGGATGAGAAAAGCGTGAACTATTTATTTTGGCATCTTGGTTAGATTCAGTTGCATTTCGATTAACACGATATCATGGAATTAGATTCACTTAGGATCACCTGCAGCCCATTTAATACCCTCAAGAATATGCTGCCTTGCAAAAGCAGTATTAAGTGAAGGCAGATCATGGCCCAACTCGGTGTAGAAAAACCTACCACCGCTTTGTGGTTCATTGGTCCATGCAATCGGATGATCCTTACCCATCGCTTTGCCATTGCGGGTTTTGAAATAATCCCGCACCGGATCGTAGGTAGATTCATCAACACGCATTAAAACTTTGAAACCAGGGAGCCCGGTAACTGATCGATCGTGGTTAGTCCAATCAGCTTGATAAAAGAACTCTGGGGGTTGCCCTTTAACTGCGGGATGGTTTTTTGCTGCTGGATCAACCATCACCTTTGCTTTTAGAAAAAGAGAATCACTATTGAAATCGCATCCGCCAAGTTGATGCAACCAAGGCCAATTAGTCTGATGAACCAATGCAGCATGAATACCCACGATGCCCTTTTTACCTTTGGAAAACCAATCTTCAACCGACTTCCTTTGTGCTTCAGGAATCACCTTATCCAACTCGTTGGCATTATTCAAAACCAGCACATCATAACTTGCAAGCTCTGCAGGGCCCAAGTCTTTCCAATGTTCGGTAACATCCACCTCGATGCCGTTTTCATTTCCCAAAAGAACTAGCCATCGATTGATCTTTGGAATTTCCGGATGTCGATAGAAAGCGGTATTAGAATAAACAAGAACCTTGAGCTTCGTATTCTTCGTGGGCAAAGGGGACTTTTCTTGGCCCAATACAAAAGTGCAAACCAGCACCAGTGCTGTAATCATCACCAGAATTCGTTTTCTACTCTTTGCCATGTGATCCTCTAAATAAATATGCCAACGCAAGTAAACATGCTTTTCAGCATAGCCTTATTAATATTACTTCATCCAAAGTAAAGGTTGGGTTATCGCAATATTCCGCTGCACCTCTGCATCGGTTGGGTCTGCAGGCAATCTCTTCCATAAATCGAGATACCGCTGCTCACCAAGTGCAAGGCCTGCGAAAAGCAAGGCGGGTTGTCGCGCAGGCCATCCTTCCCAAGCCTGAACATCAGGCTTCAACTTCCACTTCAACTTATCTTCTAAATAAGGATAAAGAAACACTAAACCCAAACTAATACCACGATTATCCGAAGCCTTAAACTCCCACAAATTATCTTCCTTCGTTGACAACACCTGACACAGCGTTGCCATGTTATCCAACTGGAAAATCGAATAGCCATAAGGCTTGGTACGCGAAAGCTCGAGAGGAAACCCACCATCAGCAGCCATCTGTTTGCTAATGAAAATTTCCTTGTACTGCCTACGACACTCTTTCAGCTTTTCAGCATCGTTTACAAAGTCTGCATAAACAGCAAGTTGAAGATAAAAAGCAACTGCATGATTATTCTTGGCAGCAGCTTCCTCTTTACCATTCTTGGAATCAACCATCCAATTTGCTAATTTCCCGAACCACAGCCTAAGTTCAGCTCCACTCTCTTTGGGAAAGGACTTAGAATTCTCGAGGGTTTTAACTGCCAAAGGAATTTCTATCAAATGCAATGCATCAATAATTCCTATACCCCTGCCAGGCGAAACACCAGGAATGGCTTGTGCATATTGAAGGTTTGGGTTCATGCGGGTTTTGGCATCAAGGAAAAAAACTTTAAGAAGTTCTGTAGCTTTGGTGACATAGCGTTCATCACCTGTAAGCTTGTAAGCTGCAGCAAGTGCAGCTACACCATCGCGCAAGGCCTTAAGCGCAATACGGTGCTGTCCAAAATTCTCTGGGTTGGTTTCGCCATCCTTCTTGATGTAGGGAAGCCCGTTGGGCTTTTTAGGATTGGGCCACCAGTAATCGCCGTTGGAGTAAAAATCATTGATCCCCCCCCTCGCTGAGTTTTGCAGGGAAAGATGTTATCGTTACAGGTTCAAGTTTCATAGCGAGAGCAGCAGCTTTCATGATTCGCTCGCGATCAATGCCCGCAACATCGATTTTTAAAGTCTCTGCGCCCTGTAATCGTTGCAGTGAAGCAAAAAATAAACAGACCAACATCAAAAACTTCAGTTTCATTTTGAATCTCCTGCATTCACATCTTCACCTTTAAGAATATGCTGACTAAAACTTTTACGAACTACATGAAAGCATGGAGCAACCAGCCCGATGCCTGGCCCACTCAGGGCGTTTTGCTGCATAAATTTCTTTATCGGGCTGTTCATCATAAGGCTTGCGCAAGACCTCAAGCAATTCATTTACCTTGGAAAAATCACCCTCCGTAGCTTTATCAATCGCTAATTGGGCAAGATAATTTCTAAGCACATACTTGGGGTTGTGGGCATTCATCTTCTTGCGCCTTAAATCTTCCGATATGCCATCAGATCGAACACGAGCAAAATAACTTCGAAGCCATGCACCCATGCGTGCCTTGTATTTATCTGTTAATTCGTCAGGAAGATAGTAGGCATCTAACAAGGGCTTCAACAACACATCATCACTTGCCTCATCTATTTGATTAGAATCAAGCAATGCTAATTTGCGGAAGAAAATAGTCATGTCGGTTTCGACTAACTGCAACACTTGAAAAAGTTCATCCGTCAAGGCTTCATCTGTTGCAGGGTCAAAATGGCGAAGCCCAAGCTTCCCAGCCATCATCTCGTTGTAGCCCTGTTTGAAAGTATCAGAATATACGGTCAAAGCTTCTTGCAGTGGCTCGATTTTCTCAATAAGTGGGTAGAGAGATTCTGCAAGCCTTGCAAGGTTCCAAAGGGCTATCTGAGGTTGATTGCCAAAGCGATAGCGCTTACCAGAAGCATCTGTGGTATTGGGAGTCCAACCTGGATCGTAATTTTCGAGCCAGCCGTAAGGGCCGTAATCGATGGTCAACCCAAGGATCGACATATTATCCGTATTCATCACGCCATGTACAAACCCAACCCTTTGCCAATGCACCATCATGATTGCAGTTCTTCTGCAAACTTCCGTCAGCCAAGTTAGATAAACCTCGGGGGAAGGTTCACCGAGTTGCGGGTAATCATTTTTAATCGTGTAATGAACAAGTTTTCGAAGTAGCTCGACATCGCCACGCGAAGCTAAGATCTCAAAGTTACCAAACCTAGTAAAGGATGGGGCAACTCTGCAGACAACTGCGCCTGGTTCATGCATCGGGTTGCCATCGTAAAACATATCACGCATAACTTTTTCGCCTGTAAGCACTAGGCTTAGTGCGCGAGTAGTAGGAACCCCTAGATGATGCATCGCTTCACTGCATAAGAATTCCCGCACGGAGGATCGCAACACCGCCAAGCCATCTGCGGTACGCGAATAGGGGGTAGGGCCAGCTCCCTTAAGCTGCAACGCCCAGCGCTCACCTTTTTTATTGATCACCTCACCCAAGTTAATGGCTCTGCCATCGCCCAACTGCCCAGCCCATTGGCCAAACTGATGGCCACCATAACACATTGCATAGGGATCCATCCCAGTTACCTGCCGATTCCCACCAAACACTTGGGGAAAATAATCCGAGGTACAATCTTCATCAGAAAGATCGAACAACTGAGCAACTTCTTTCGAATAGCTGATCAATTGTGGTTTACATACTTTGGTGGGTAGAACCTTGGAATAGCAGGCGCCTGCGACCTGCCTTCTGCGATTAGAAGAATCTGGATCGCAGGGTAATTCAGTGACAAAGCGATTATCAAATTTCAAAGCATCAAGTTGATGATTCATGAGTTTCTTTAGTTTAAGTATTGAGCAAAGGGCTTTTCTACCAGATGCCAACTTAACAGGAACCAAAGCGATGGCAAGAGCCGTCAGGCCTAAAGTGCCATAAATATGCTAGTCGGGCTTGCGATCCCAATACGTACCCGAAAGATAAGAAACTAAATTAGGCTTGTCAGGCGAAGCCAACTACCTGCCTTAGGAGGCAAGTTGAAGGATGATGTTACCGCCTTCCGTCCTACGAAGTTGAGCCACTAATTCGCTTTAGGTGCACCAATACTTAATTTTTATAGCTTAAAGCTTGTATCTCCCGCCGTCTGTATGAACATGGAGTCCACTTTGAGCTATGTAAACTATTAGAGTAATTTCATAGATAGGAAAAAAATGGACCACAAATCTTCCGGGAATAAAGTAGCTGCTGGTATTTTTGGCATTTTGCTAGGGTCATTAAGCATACATAAATTTATCCTTGGTAAACAACTCTTAGTATGATTATGCCACTAGTATCTTTATTAACTTGTGGATTGGGTGCAATTCCGATGAGTATTATAGGCATAATTAAAAGCATTATATATTTAACAAAATCAGGTAAAGAATTTAACAAGATTTATGTTGAAGAAAAAAAGGGTGGTTTTTAAAGTAAGTAGAATTAATGTAACATTTTCGCTCTATTTTTTTTAAGGAAATTGCCGGTGGATTTCATCAAATATCATTGTCAATCTTGCGAAAATACATTGAAAATACCAACTAATTTAATTGGTAAAACGCTCACATGTCCGAACTGCAAAAATTTGATAAACCCAACATTTGAAGAAAACCTTGTTGAGGAACCACTAGAACCTACATCTGTTCAAAAAAGAAGTTCCGCAAATGTTGTATTTTGCCAAAGTTGTGGAGCAGAAAATTCTGATCAAAATATTTCCTGTGAAAAATGCAATGTACCTTTGGGGTCTAACAACCAAAACTCGAATTCTAAGCGGTATAAAAATGTACCAAATTATCTTATTACATCAATTATAGTTACCCTTTTCTTTTTGCCATTTGGTATTGTCGCTATAGTTTATGCTACATCAGTAAATGCAAAGGTTGCTTCTGGAGACATCCAAGGGGCAAAGGCTGCTTCTGGCACCGCACTGATGTGGTGTTGTTTAGGTGCGATTCTTTCAATAATTTTATGGGTTATCTTCTTTGTGCAGTTGGTTTCGTTAGCTAATCAACAATAGTTATGAAAACCTATTAATTTCTAATATTTAATAAACGGTTAGAATATGAAATCGGGTTCTTGTTATGAAAATTATTTTAGTTATCAAAGACAATGTACTTGTAAAAAGAATAGCATGTATGTTCTTTGTTATTCTTTCGAGAGTTGGCGTAACAATTTTATATTTCAACGACCCAAGAATGGTTAAATTTTACCCTATCTGTTTTTTCGTGTTGCCACCGGATGCAATTGTCCAGGTTGTGGAGCATTAAGGGCAACCCACTGCTTGCTATATGGTGTTTTTATAAGCGCATTAAAGTACAATCCATTGTTAGTGATTTCTTTGCCTTTTATTTTTCTTCTTGCGATTACAAAGCATAAAAGATTTGGTCCGTGGTTGCCTTGGACAGTATTTGGAATTCTTGTCTCTTATACCTTACTGCGAAATATCCCTTGTTGGCCCTTTATTGTTCTATCGCCCCTTGCCATTCCCAATTAATTCCAGAATATTTATGTCTTCAAAAACAAACGATAGAAGAGTAATGGCAATAATTCCAACACGGAATCCCACTTCAATAGCTGGCTATTATCTTGGGGTTTTTAGTTTGATCTCCGTACTTGGACTTATCCTCACTATTCCAGCGTTTATTTGTAGCATAAT